>Ga0182741_1000671_pt1 | contig 49160 bp, 47 predicted proteins | sample eDN5th37CBELigOP_FD_128874 | JGI IMG/M metagenome (GOLD analysis project Ga0182741, IMG submission 128874) | Enriched Organic Plus compost microbial communities from Emeryville, California, USA - eDNA 5th pass 37_C BE-Lig OP (version 2) (version 2) ... | reverse complement strand
GCCACCGACGACCAGGGCCGCACTGGCCGTCATCGCGAAGGCCGCCAGCATCTGCCAGCGCGCCAGGCGAATCACGTCGACCCGCCCCTTCAGCTCGCCGATGAGCATGCCGCTGACGGCGATGCAGACCGCCGAGGACAATGCGAGCAGCTCGGAGAAGAACACGGGGAAGCCTTCCCGGCCGACGCGAACCGGCGGGAAGCAGACCCACCATTTTCGTCGGCGCCCTACGGCGATACAGTTTACAGCGCGCAGGAGTAGCCTTATCGCCTGTGCTCTACAACAGAACGGCGTCTGGGAAGGAACGCGACCTCATGGCATCGAAGAAGCCTGAAAATACCGGGCCATCCGTCAGCGCGCAGGAGGCGCTGGATTTCCACGCCATGGGGCGGCCTGGCAAGCTCGAAATCAGCCCGACCAAGCCGATGGCGACACAACGGGACCTGTCCCTGGCCTATTCGCCGGGCGTGGCCGTTCCGGTGAAGGCGATCGCAGAGGAACCCTCGCGGGCCTTCGATTACACGACGCGCGGCAACCTCGTCGCCGTCATCTCCAACGGTACCGCCATCCTCGGTCTCGGCAATCTCGGTGCCCTTGCATCTAAACCTGTGATGGAAGGCAAGGCGGTGCTGTTCAAACGCTTCGCCGACGTCGACTCCATCGACCTCGAGATCGACACGGAGGACCCGGAAGCCTTCATCAACGCCGTGCGTTATCTCGGCCCGTCCTTCGGCGGCATAAACCTCGAGGACATCAAGGCTCCCGAGTGCTTCATCATCGAGCAGAAGCTGCGCGAAGTGATGGACATTCCGGTGTTCCACGACGACCAGCACGGCACCGCCATCATCGCTGCTGCCGGCCTCATCAATGCGCTGCACATCACCGGTCGCGACATGAAGACAACGCGGCTGGTGTGCAACGGCGCGGGCGCCGCGGGCATCGCCTGCATAGAGCTGATCAAGTCGATGGGCTTCCCGCCCGAGAATGTGATCCTCTGCGACACCAAGGGCGTCGTCTACCAGGGGCGCACCGAGGGCATGAACCAGTGGAAGTCGGCGCATGCGGTGAAGACCGACGCCCGATCGCTGGCCGACGCGCTGGAGGGTGCCGACGTGTTCTTTGGCCTTTCCGCCAAGGGCGCACTGACCACGGCCATGGTGCAGTCGATGGCGAAGAACCCGATCATCTTCGCGATGGCCAATCCGGATCCGGAGATCACGCCAGAGGAGGTCGCCGAGATCCGCACCGACGCGATCATGGCTACCGGCCGTTCCGACTATCCGAACCAGATCAACAACGTGCTCGGCTTCCCCTACATCTTTCGCGGGGCCCTGGACGTGCGCGCCACCACCATCAACGACGAGATGAAGGTCGCGGCCGCCCACGCGCTTGCAGCGCTTGCCCGCGAGGACGTGCCGGACGACGTCGCCGCCGCCTACCAGGGCATGCGGCCGAAGTTCGGCCCCAACTATATCATCCCGGTGCCCTTCGATCCGCGCCTGATCTCGGCGATCCCGCTCGCGGTCGCCAAGGCGGCCATGGACAGCGGAGTGGCGCGCAAGCCGATCCTCGACCTCGACCGCTACCGCCAGGAACTCTCCGCACGGCGCGACCCGATCGCCTCGACCCTGCAGAGGATCTACGACCGCGTGCGGCGTCGGCCGAAGCGCATCGTCTTCGCCGAGGGCGAAGAGGAACAGGTCATGCGCGCGGCGGTCGCCTATGTGAACCAGAAGCTCGGCACGGCGATCCTGATCGGTCGCGACGACGTGATCCGCGAAAACGCCCGCGCCGCAGGCATCGAGCTGGACCGGGCCGGGATCGAGATCATCAACGCCCGGCTGTCGCGCCGCAACACCGTGTATGCCGATCATCTCTACGAGCGTATGCAGCGGAAAGGCTTCCTCTTCCGCGACTGCCAGCGGCTGATCAACAACGACCGCAACCATTTCGCGGCCTGCATGCTGGCACTGGGCGATGCCGATGGCCTCGTCACGGGTGTCACGCGCAACTATTCGACCGTGCTCGGCGACATCCGGCGCGTCATAGACGCCAAGCCGGGACATCGGGTCATCGGCGCATCGATCGTGCTGTCGCGCGGCCGCACGGTGATCGTCGCAGACACGGCCGTCCATGACATGCCCAATGCCGAGGAACTCGCCGACATCGCCGAGGAAGCGGCCGGCTTCGCGCGTCGCATGGGATACGAGCCGCGCGTCGCGATGCTTGCCTATTCGACGTTCGGCCAGCCGCCCGGGGAGCGTTCGGAGCGCGTGCAGGAAGCGGTGAAGATTCTCGACAAGCGCCGCGTCGATTTCGAGTATGACGGCGAGATGGCGGCCGACGTGGCGCTCAACTACCCGCTGATGCAGCGCCAGTACCCCTTCTGCCGGCTTTCGGGACCAGCCAACGTGCTGGTCATGCCGGCCTTCCATTCGGCGTCGATTTCGACGCGCATGCTGCAGGAGCTGGGCGGCTCGACGGTCATCGGCCCCCTGCTGGTCGGCCTCAACAAGCCGGTCCAGATCGTGTCGCTGAACGCGAAGGACAGCGACATCGTCAACATGGCCGCGATCGCAGCCTACAGCAGCGGAGGCTGAACGCTTCCGCCCGGCTTTCCGTCCCGCCATGCAAAAAGCCCGGCACGTGGCCGGGCTTCATGGTTCCTGAGTGACGGAAACGGGATTAGGCGACGGCACCCTCAATCCAGTGCGACAGCGCCGTCTTCGGCAGCGCACCGACCTTTACGTCAGCAACCTCGCCATCCTTGAAGATCATCAGCGTCGGAATCGAGCGCACGCCGAACTTTGCGGCGATGTCGGGATTCTCGTCGATGTTCAGCTTCGTGATCGTCACCTTTCCGGCGAGCTCCTTCGCAATCTCCTCCAGCGACGGCCCGATCATGCGGCAGGGTCCGCACCATTCGGCCCAGAAATCCACGACGACCGGAACATCCGCGTCGAGTACGTCCTTCTGGAAATTGCTGCTGTCGACCTTGACGGTGGCCATGACCAGTCCTTTCGCTAATCGGCGTTGCCGAACATATGGGCGCGGGTGAAACCGCCTTCAAGCGGACTTGTTTCACGACCCGCGCAGTCGGGCAAGGGCCGCGTCAAGCGCATCGGGGGGAACGGCGACCAGACGCGGGGCCTCGGTGAAGAGGAGCGCGGCAGCCACGACCCTCTCGGGATAGAGCGGCTGGATCAGAGCCCTGTAGAGGGCAAGCTGGGCGATATGGTCGGGATGTACCTCGTCGGCCGTCAGGGGCGCCGGCCGACCGGTCTTGTAGTCGACGATCATCACCCTTTGCGCGGTGACGGCCAGCCGGTCGATCTTTCCCGAAATGGCCCGCGGCACGCCGCGAATTTCGAGCGTACCCATGACCGCCACCTCGGCACGCGATCCGGGGGCGAACAGCGGCGCGAAATCCGGCGTCGAAAGGACCGTGAACACCGAGTCGAGGACGGCCTGGCGCTCGGACTCGGTCCAGCCGGCGCCGGCGCGTGCGACGTAGCGAGCGGCGGCGGCTTCCCGTTCCCCCGGTTCGATCTCGGGCAGCACCTGCAAGAGCCGGTGCAGGACGGTGCCCCGCTCTACGGCGAAACCTGGCGCTGCCTGCGTGTCGAGCACGGGCGAGCCGCCAGGAAGCACCGCAGCTTCGCTGGTTTCGACCACCAGCGCACCGGCGCCCGACGGAGCCAGCGGGCGCGGCAGGTCGGTGACCGGGCGCAGGTGCTGCCGCAGCGCCTCGGGGAATTGCGGTGCAGCCGGCGGTTGCGCCTCGACGGTCTCGGCAGACGGAACCGACGTGCGCGGCCCGGGGATGCAGAAGCGGAGCACCGGCTCGTCAAGCCCCGGCATGGCGCGTTCGCTGCATTCGGCCGCCCCGCGGAGGGCGCGGGCGACCAGCGAATGCCAAGTCTCGGGCTTCGGCTGGTTCTTGCCGTGGAAGCCGCAGACGATCAGGCGATCCTCGGCGCGCGTCATGCCCACGTAAAGCAGCCGCCGGTATTCGTCCTCCGCCTTGTAACGGATGTCATCCTCCAGTCGGCGCGATGCCTCGCTGGCCGTGTCCGCCGAGGCGCGCCAGAGATAGCCCTTCGAAACGCCCGGAATGTTCCTGGGCACAAAGGGCAGGAGGCGCGGCAGATGGGAGGCGCTGAACGGTGCCGATCCGCCATCCACGAGAAACACGATGGGCGCCTCCAGGCCCTTGGAGGCGTGGACGGTCATGATCCGCACCTCGTCGCGGGCCTGGTCCATCTCGCGCTTGATCTCGGGAGAGGAGGACTCGAGCGTCGCCAGGAACGTGGTGAGGTCTGGCGCGCCGACCTTTTCTTGCGCCAGCGCGAAGCTGAGGAACTCGTCGAGGATCTCGCCGGCTTCCGGGCCGAGCCGTCCCACCATGCGGGCGCGCACGCCGTCGCGGGCGAGAATCGCGCCATAGAATTCGAAGGGCCGACGGAACGCGGCCTCGGTGGCCCAGGCGTCAAGCCGGACGCTGGCCTCGCGGCTGCGCGGATTGTCGTCGCGCCGCAGAGCATCCCGCAACGAAGCCGTGCCCCGTCCGGCGGCCAGCGCGAACAGCGCATCCTCGTCGAAGCCGAAGACCGGGCTCTTCAGCAGGGCGGCAAGGGACAGGTCGTCGTGGGGCTGCAGCACGACATGACCGAGCGCAATCAGGTCCTTGACCGCGATGTGGGCCGAGAGCCGCAACCTGTCGGCGCCCGCGACGCGGATGCGCCGCTCCTTGAGCGCCTTGGACAGCGCCTCGACGAAGCTGCCGCGCTTGCGGACCAGCACCAGAACGTCGCCCGGCGTGACCCGCTTGCCGGTGCCCTCGATGACCTCGCCGGCGCGCAGCCACTCGTCCACCGTACTGGCGATCGTCTCGGCCAGGCGCACCTCGGGCGCCGTGGCGTGATCGACCGGAAGCGTCCAGTCATCCGGTTCCTCGACGGAGGCCGCGCCGATCGACGGCCAGAGTTCCACATAACCGGGCACACCCGCCCGGATGGCGCTGTGGAGTACCCTCGTGCCTTCGGCGCTCAGGCCGCGACTGGCCCCCCGATCGGCGAAGACCCGATCGACTGCCGCCAGCACATCTTCCGTCGAGCGGAACGACATGTGCAGCTCGACCCGCTCGAAGCGTTTTTCGGCGCCCCTGATGCGGGCCGCGAACTCCGAGGCGCTGGCCGCGAAGGATTCCGGTGCCGCTCCCTGGAAGGAATAGATCGACTGCTTTTCGTCGCCGACCGCGAAGATCGTACGATGCACGTCCTCGCGTGCGCCGCGGCCGGCGAAGAACTCTCCCGCCAGGGCGCGCACGACGGCCCACTGGTCCGGGCTGGTGTCCTGCGCCTCGTCGAGGAGGATGTGGTCGATGCCGCGGTCGAGCTTGTAGAGCACCCACGGGCCGGCGTCCTGGCGCGACAGCAGGCGGATCGTGCGAGTGATGAGGTCGTTGAAGTCGAGCAGGCCGCGCCCGGCCTTGAGTTGCTCGTAGCGGCCGACGAGCCATTCGGCCACGGTGAGCGCGGCGCGGCTGTAGTCCAGCATGCGGTAGAGCGCCAGCCGGTCACTGGTTTCAATCAATGCCGTGCAGGCGGCGTCATAGCGATCCGGCAGGTCCGGGAGCCGCGCCACAACTGCCTTCGGGAACAGCCAGGCCGGCTTGTATGCCTCGCGATCGGCGTTGAGGAACCCGTCACGCAGATGCTCTAGGCGTTGCTCCGGGTCCGCCTCGGCGAAGGCGAGGCTCGCCTTAGGTATCAGCATGTTGAGCGCGCGGGTGGCGCCGGCCTGGGTGCAAACCGCCAACAGCTCATCAAACTGCGACGGCGAGAAGCCCGGCAGGGGCCAGACGGACGCCGCGATCGAGGCCGCGTTTTCGCCGTCGGCGAAGCCGAACTCCTCGAAGAGCGCGGCATAGGGCGGATCATCCCCTGCCACCTCGTCGAGGAAGGCACGCAGCCCGTCACGGTTCTGGACGATTTCTTCCAGCAACTTGTCCAGGCCGAATTCACCGGCACGTTGCAGGACGGTGGCGAAGGCGTCGCGCAGTTCCTTCGAAGCGTGCATGCCTACATAGCCTGCCAGCAGTTCACGGCGGGCCGCGGCGAACAGTGCCTCCTCCATCAGCGGATCGATCATGCGGAACTGGGCCGCGATGTTCGCCTCGAGCGGGAACTGGTGGAGGACCGCCTCGCAGAAGGCGTGGATGGTCTGGATCTTCAGTCCGCCAGGCGTTTCGAGGGCGCGGGCAAAGAGCTTGCGCGCCAGCGCCAGCCGGTCTCGAGAAGGCGGCGCGCCTTCCAGTTCGGCGATCGCCCTTTCAAGCTCGGCATCCGGCAGGGTGGTCCATTTCGACAGGGTCGAGAACACGCGCCCGGCCATATTTGCGGCCGCCGCGCGCGTATAGGTCAGGCAAAGGATGCGGGCCGGATCGACGTCGTCGAGCAGGAGCCGGATGACGCGCTGTGCGAGCACGTGGGTCTTGCCCGAGCCGGCATTCGCGGAAACCCAGGCCGAATGGCGCGGGTCCGAGGCTCTCGCCTGCAGCTCCTTCGTCTCGCGCGGTATCTCGTGCCGCAGGCTCATTCGCCACCGCCTTCCCGCCGGCCGGCCGACCACTCCAGGACCCGCGCGAGGTGATCGTAGTCGCCGTCGACATCGCCCTCGCGGAAGGGCAGCGCCCGCGACAGGTAGCCGGTGTGCGGCAGTTCGTAATGCTCGATTAGCCGCTGCAGGCGCTCCCACGCTTCCTCGCCGAGATCGGCCGCGGTGCGGCTGATGTTGCGGCCGAGCGACAGGATCGATTCCGGCTTCACCTCGCCACTGGACTTCAGCCGTACATAGAGCAGGTCCGACGGCTCCAGCCTCGACAATTCCACAAACGCGCCGCGCCTCAGCATGGCCGCCTCGAGCGCAAGCTGCGGTGCGATCAGGCGGTGCGCCTGCGTCTTGGACGGCGAGGTGCCGGACTTGTAGTCGATGATCTCGGCCATGCCCCCGGTCAGGCGGTCGATGCGGTCGGCATAGCCGGTCAGCGTGACTCCGGTGCGTCCGACCTCGCACTCGGCGCGGAGCTCCGGATGACGCGACAGCACGCTTGTGGCGCGATCCTGTTCCCATTTCAGGAAGTGCGGCGCCATCTGCTCGAAGCGCGGCCGCCAGGTTGCCTCGACGTCCGGGGGCAGTTCCGCCTCGGCAAAGCATTCGCGGCCGATCGCCAGCAGCGTGTCGAGCGCGCCCGGCGCGCACGGGTCCGCACACGAGGCCGAGAACCGGTGCAGGATCAGATGGAACAGGGTGCCCCGCTCTGCCGGGCCGGGGTCGCTCACCAAAGGGTCCAGCGGCATGAGACGCAGGATGCGGCGGGCATAGACGGCATAGGGATCGCGCCTCAGCGTCTCGATTTCCGTCACCGAGAAGCGGCGGGGTCGTACCCCCACGGGTGGGGTCGGATTAGGACGGGTGGCGGCGGGCGACTCGAAGCCATCGTCAATGATGCGCGCCAGGCCCAGCAGCACCTCGCCCCGCCGGCGCATGTCGGTGGCCGCCTCCTCGCCTGCGAAGGTCAAGAGGCGCTGCAACCAGCGCGAGGCGACCGCCGGCGCATCGCCCGCACGGGCGGAGCGGGTCAGGAAGACGTTCCGTATGCCCAGCGCCATCTGGAAATCGTGCGCCGCCTGGCCGATGCGCCGCTCCGGCGGCTCCAGTTCGAGGCCAGACTTCATGACGCGCGACATGAAGCGGTCGGCAGTGGCGCGGCGTGGCCAGACGCCTTCGTTCAGGCCCCCGACCACCAGCGTGTCGGGGGAGAGAAGCCGCGCCTCCAGCGTGCCCCAGATCGAAACACGCGGGTCCAGTCCCTGCGACGGCTTCACGACCTCAGGGGCCAGCAGCGCCTCGAGCACGTCGGGCCATTCGGAGGCCTCGAAGCGGAAGGAGGCTTCGGCCCCGACGAGCCCGCGCAGAAAGGCGGCGAGGCGCTCGCCGGGGTCGCCGTCATAGAGGGAACCCAGGCTGGAATCGGAGGCCCTTGCCGCCGCTTCCAGGGCAAGAACCGTGGCCCGGGCGGCTGTCGGCACGTCGATGTCGGGTTGCGTGCGCAGTTCGCCCAGCGGGGCCAACGCGTCCGACAGGGCAACGAGAACGGCCCGAGCATCCGCGAAATCCGACTCGCCGAAGCGCGGCAGCCAGGGGGGCGGGCGCTTGCCTTCGCCCACGTTCGCGGCACGCTCTTCGAACAGGTCAGCGAGATTCATGACGTCGGGCCGGCCGGTACCGCCGCGCAGCGCCACCAGTTCGATCAGCTCGGCGGCACGGCGCAGCTTCGCGCGTTCATGGCCCAGGCGCAGCAACGGATGGGAAAGCAGGGCGAGCACGGGCACAGGGTCGCCCGGGCGGAATACCGCGGCCGTCAGGGCGGTGAGGAAGCGGCCGGGCGGCGTCGCCGACAGCGGCGTCCCGCCGGAATCGTCGGCTCGGATGCCGAACCGCGCCAGTTCGGCACAGACGCGGCGGGCCAGTTCGCGATCACCGGTGACCAGGGCCGCCGTTCTTCCTTCCGCCTCCACGGCCTGCCTGAGGGCGATTGCGATTGCCACCGCCTCGTCGCGCTCGTTCGCGGCCTCGACCAGCGAAATGCCGGCTACCGCCTCGTTCACGTCCCTCTGATCGAAGCCTGACCGGCGAACCGTCCATTGGTCAGTCGTGTCGGCGGGTCGGAAGGCCTCCGCGACGAGACGGGCGCGCAGCGCGAGACCGTTATCAGCCTCGGCAATCTCGGCCACATCCGCCGACGTGACGCCGATGCGGCGCAGCAGCTTCAGCATACCGTATTGGGGATGGCCGAGCACGGCGGGCTGCGGTGTCGGCGCCTCCAGGAGAGCGCGGCTGCGCGCATCCATCCCGCGGTCGAAACCCGGCAGCACGACGGCTCCGTTCGGAAGCCGTGCGATGACGGACAGCAATTCGGCGGTCGCCGGTATCGAGCCGGTCGAACCCGCCGCGACGACAGGCCCTGCGGGCGGATGGGCCGCCAGCCGCGCGGCTTCTGCCCGCAGGAGGGCGTCGCGATGCGCCACGGGATCGGAGCGCTGGCGGTCAGCGAGGATGTTCGGCCAGTGCTCGATGACGATGTTGAGGAAGTCCAGCGTGACCTGCCACCAGCCCGCCAGGTCGCGCTCGACCAAGCCTTGCAGGTTTGCCCAGCCGACGCCTTCTGTCTCCACCTCATCTAGAAGCGCTGCAAGGTCGCGGGCCAGCCAGACGGCATCGGCGGCCGAGGCCGGCACCACCACCTCTTCCTCAAAGAGCGCGGCGACATGTGCCGGCAGCCGTCGCTTCCACGCCTGGACCAGCGGCGCGAGCAGGAGCAGCCGGTCGAGGACCGAGATGGGCGGGGCGAGATCGGCCTCGGCGCCAGAGGCCGGCAGGAACAGGCCCGCATCATCGTCAACTTCGCCGAGAGCACGGATCGTGGGGAGGATCGCGGCCCGGCCACCCGCGCGGTCGACGAGAACGCTTCGAAGCTCGCGGGCGGCGCGGCGCGTCGGAACGTAGATCGTTGCATCGGCCCAAGCCAACGGATCGCCGTCAGCGCGGAAGCCCGGAACCAGGCGACCTTCGGCGAGGGCTTCCGCCAACGACGGCAGGAAGGGCGCGCCCGGCGGGATCGTGAACAGGCGCGGCTCGGACCGCCCCGTCACCGGCACGCCGCCCTGACTGCCGCCTCGGCCGGGGCAATCGCGTCCGGCGTGCCGACCGTGATCCAGCTTCCGTCCATCTTCATCCCGAACAGGCGCCCGGTCGCGATGGCCTCGTCGAAATAGCGGTTGAGGGAATGGGGTTCCGGCTTCGCCCCGGCAAAGATGCGCGGATGCACGATCGCAGCGCCGGCGTAGATCAACCCCGCCGGATCACCCTTTGCGCGCGCCAGCCGCCCATCCGCGTCGATGAGGAAATCCGTTCCACCGCTGTGGCCGGTCGCCTGGCCGATTTCGCAGAGCATCAGGAGGATATCCATGCGCGCCGCGTCCCATTCAAGGGCGAGGCGTTCGAGGTTCGGGCGATCGCCGTCGATCCAGAAGGTGTCGGCGTTCAAGACGTAGAACGGATCCTCGCCGATCAGGGGCAACGCCTTGACGATGCCGCCGGCCGAATCGAGCAGGAGATCGCGCTCGTCGGAGATAACTATGCGCGGTGCCGTAAGGCCTTCGATATGGCGGATGATCTGGTCGGGCAGGTAGTGGACGTTCACAACCGCCCGCGCGACGCCAGCCGCGGCCAGGGTGTCGAGGCCCCGATCGAGAAGCGTGCGGCCGGCAATCTTGACCAGCGGCTTGGGAATGCGGTCGGTGATCGGACGCATCCGCTTTCCCAGCCCGGCCGCCAGGACCATCGCCGTTGCGGGACGCGTCATGCTTCCTCCGAAAGCAGCCCGTGCGCCTCGTAGAGGGCCGCGACAGGGGCGAGCGCCGGATGCCGAAGGGCCTTGCGCAGATAGGCGCGGATGCGCGGCAGATGCGCGATGTAGCCCGGCTTGCCGTCACGCTGCTTCAGCCGCACGAAGATGCCAAGGATCTTGGTGTTCCGCTGGGCGGCGCAGATGGCATAGGCCTCACGGAAGGCGTCCTCGTCGAAGGGCCCGTCCGCATGGCGGGCGGCGACATAGGCATCCACGGTCGCCGCTTCGACGGCGTCGGGCACGGTGACGCGCGCATCCATGGCCAGCGACGCGACATCGTAGGCGGCCGGTCCGCAGAGCGCGTCCTGGTAGTCCAGGATACCGAGGCGATCCAGACCCTCCCGGTCCCCCCGCCAGATGATGTTCGGCGAATGGAAATCGCGCAGGACGATGCTCTTCTCGGCCGCCTCCAGGCGATCGAAGACCGAGTTCCAGGCAGCCGCGAAGCCTTCGAGGAATTCCGGGGTGGCCGCCTTCCCGGCCCGCCATGGCAGGTACCATTGCGGCAGCAGGTCGACCTCGATCATCAGCGCGTCGCGGTCGAACGGAGGCAGGCGATGGACCACTCCGGGAGCGGCCGGGATGTCCAGCGGCCAGTCGCGCCGGTGCAGCGTCGCGAGCAGCCCGGCGGCAGCGGCGTAGCGCTCGGCGACTGGCTGGCCCGCCTCGTCGAGGAAGCGGCCCGAGCCGAGATGGCTGAGGAGAAGAAATCCGTTGTCCAGGTCGGCCGCGTGCACGTGCGGGACCGACACGCCGGCGGCCTCCAGTGCCTTGCCGACCGCGACAAAGGCAGCAACGGTGCGGGCCGTGTGGGCGATGATGGCATAGGGCTTTCCATCCTTGACCGGAGGGCCGAGGACGAGCGGCGGCGAATCCATCAGGACGAGGGGGTCGCCGGAGCCCTGGGTCACCGTCTCGTAGTGCCGCGCCGAGGCGTCGCCCGGAAACGCCATGCGCTGCGCCTCGGCCAAACCGACGCCCGCCAGGAAGTCGCGGATGGCGAGCGAACGCGCCATACGGTCGTACGCCGGCCCCGTGCCGGACAGGCGGGCGCTGCGGCCTTCGCCTTCGATCTCGATCGCAACCGTCACGGTCGTCGGGGGAAGCCGGTCCTCGGCGCGATCCGGCCATTCGATGATCGCGGCGCCGGTTTCCAGGACTTCATCGAAGCCGAGCTCATCGAGTTCGGCAGCGCCACCCAGGCGATAAAGGTCGAAATGCGACAGGGGCACGCGACCGTCATATTGCTGGACGAGCGTGAATGTCGGGCTGGGGACATCCAGCGCCTCGTCCCCGGCGTTGGCCCGAACCAGCGCGCGGGCGAGCGTCGTCTTGCCGGCTCCGAGGTCGCCCTCCAAGGCGAGAACGTCGCCGGCCCGAAGCGCGAGGGCGAGATCCTGTCCGAGCCGGATCGTGTCGGCCTCCGTCGGCAGAAAACGGCTCAGGCGGTGCGGCAACATTGCCGATGCGACACTCCCAGCGTCACTCGGCGGCATTGCGGAGGCCAGGAGCCAGGGGAAAGGTGCAGATCACCGTGGTGCCGATGCCTTCGCCGGTCTCGATCCGCACCTTGCCGCCATGCAGTTCGACGAAGCTCTTGACGATCGACAGGCCGAGCCCGGCGCCGCGACGGCGACCGCCATTGGCGCGCGACTCGAAGCGGCGGAACACGGTGTCGAGGATTTCAGGAGACATACCCGGCCCGTCGTCGTGGACGGAGAACTCCACGCCGCCTTCGGTGGCGCGGCATGCAAGGCGCACGGTGCTGGCCTCAGGGGCATAGTTAACTGCGTTGCTGAGCAGATTGTAGAGAATCTGGCGCACGCGCGTACCGTCGCCGTGGAAGGTGCGCGGCGCCCGGCCGGTGTCGATCTCCAGCCTGATCCGATGTTCCTCGAGCCGGTCGGCCACCAGTTCTGCCGCGGCTGACACCGTTTCGTTGATCCGCACTTCCGAGATCTCGAGCTCCATGATGCCGGCGTCGACCGTGGCGAGATCGAGGATGTCGTTGACGATGGTCAGCAGCACGGCGGACGAGGTGCCGATGTGTTCGACATATTCGCGCTGGCGCGGCAGCAGGGGGCCGGTCGAGGGCAACGACAACAGTTCGGTAAAGCCGATGATGTTGGTCAGCGGTGAGCGCAGCTCGTACGAAACATGCTGCACGAAGTCGTTCTTGAGCTGGTCGGCCCGCTGCAACGCCTCGTTCTTCTCGATCAGCGCACGCTCGACCTTCACGCTGTCCGTCACGTCGACGAAGGTCATCATCACCTGGCCGTTGGGCAGGTGGATCACCGCATAGCGGAGCACGGTCCCCGAGTTGAGCTCGACCAGGCCGTTCTGGTCGCGCCGCTCGTCATCGAAGCCGGTGACGGTCGCGGCAAAGCGGGACCACGGGCTTTCGGCCGAGAGATAGGCACACATCTCGACGATGGCCGCAATGTGGGCCTTCTGCGCGACGATATCCTTGGGCAGGTGCCACAGGGCGGTGAAGGCCGGGTTCGCGAGACGGATGCGGCCGTCCGGCCCGAACACCGCGACGCCCTCGGCCAGATTGTCCAGCGTCTCGCCCTGCACGCGCACGGCGGCGTTGTAGCGGCTCTCGAGATTCATCCGCTCCGTGACGTTCTCGAAGATCCAGGTCACCCCGCCCCGCGCCTGCGGGTTGGCGACGACCCGAACGGTGCGCCCGTCAGGCAGGTGCCACCAGTGCTCCTGCGAGTCGACGGAACGGTAGGCGGACAGCAGGTTCTCTTTCCAGCGCCGCCACTCCGGCTGCTCGGCGATCTGTCCCTCGCTGCGCAGGCGGTCCAGCAGCAGCGCGTTGTCGGGGGCGCTGTCGAGGAAGCCAACGTCGAGATTCCAGAGTTTCTGGAAAGCCTGGTTGTAGAACCGCAACTTCTGCCCATCGTCGAAAATCGCCACGGCCGTGGTCATCTGGTCGAGCGTGTCGACGTGACTTTGCAGCGTTTTCTCGTATTCGGCGCGGATTGCTTCCGTGGCGCTGGTGTCGATGGCAAGACCCGCCGAGCCTTCCGTTCCGGCATAGTCGGTTACCTGGAATTTCCGGCGGTCACCGGCCACGACGGTCGAGACGATCTGGTCGAACACGGCGCTGTGGGCATGCTGTGCCGCAATCGATTCACGGGCGAGCGTGCCGAGGAACTCCTTGCCCTCGCGGACCACCTCGTCGACGCTGTGCGCGTCGACAGCCTCGGCATAGGCGCGGTTGACCCATTTCAGCCGCCCTTCCGGGTTGCGCAGCCAGAACGGCATTCGCAGCGAATCAATCAGGCCGAGCATCGTGTCGTAGTCCGCGGCCAGCCGCTGGTTCTCGACGCGCAACCGGGCCTGCATACGCTGGCTCTCGGAGAGGCTCATGAAGCGGACGATGACGTGCGAGGCCGTCTTGCGCCCCTGCACTTCGAGGCCTGAGCCGGAATGGGAGGCCACAGCCATGTCAAAGCCAATCCCCTTCTCGCGCAGGGCAGCAATGGCATTGTCGAGGCTGGCGGCGGAGCGCGGCTCCAACCAGCGTCCGAACGCCAGGAACGCGGAGCGTTCGTCCGGCGCGCCGGCTTCCAGCGGCAGGGATCCGACCAGGTCGGGCTTGCTGCGGTCGGGCGCCCACACAACCACGCGCTGGTCCTTCAGGTTGAGCAGCGCGTCGGTGCGCTGCAAGGCAGCGTTCAGGTCGGCGATGCGACTGCGCAGCTCAACGTTCTCGGCCGAGGTGCGGCCCCTTTCCCGGATGAGAAAGATAGCCGACACGAGGGCCGCGCCGATGACGCCCACGAACACGGCAAGCTGGATGATGTCGACGGTGTTTACGCTGGGGCCGCCGGTGGCCACCTGAGCCAGCGCCGCGGTCGGTACGCCCAGCAGCGGCAGGCCCGAACCGACCCCGGCGCAAACCGCCCGGAGGCTCCAGGTTGGCGCGGTCATGCGCGATAGCCAGCCCGCTTGCGCGCCGCTCGCAGTGCTTCCCGCGCCTCGCGGGCCATCCCCCGGCATTCTCCTCGTTCCTCTCCGCCGCCAGATTAGAATCACCTCGAGCCGGCCCCTCGGCTCGCGGCTTTTCGAGGTCACAAGTCACGAATCACGGCAACATACCGATTCGCGGAATCGACGGGAAGAAGCGGCGCGTCCAAAAACGAAGCCGGGCGAAAACGCAATCGCCCGGCTACAATATGTTGCGTCAGATCTGACCAGAACTAGTACCTGTAGTGCTCCGGCTTGAACGGGCCTTGGCGCGACACGCCGATATAGGCAGCCTGGTCCTCGCTCAGCTCGGTCAGCTTCGCACCCAACTTGGCGAGGTGCAGGCGTGCAACCTTCTCGTCGAGGTGCTTGGGCAGGACGTAGACCTTGTTTTCATACGCACCTGGCTTCGTCCAGAGCTCCATCTGGGCGAGAACCTGGTTCGTGAACGAGGCAGACATCACGAAGCTCGGATGACCCGTGGCGTTGCCGAGGTTGAGCAGCCGGCCCTCCGAGAGCAGGATAATGCGCTTCCCGTCCGGGAAGGTGATCATGTCGACCTGCGGCTTCACATTCGTCCACTTCAGGTTGCGCAGCGCCGCGACCTGAATCTCGTTGTCGAAGTGGCCGATGTTGCCGACGATGGCCATGTCCTTGAGCTTGCGCATGTGGTCCAGCGTGACCACGTCCCGATTGCCGGTCGTGGTGATGACGATGTCGGCGGTCGGCGCAGCCTCGTCCAGCGTGACGACCTCGTAGCCGTCCATTGCGGCCTGAAGCGCGCAGATCGGGTCGACCTCGGTCACCTTGACGCGCGCGCCAGCGCCCTGCAGCGAGGCGGCGGAGCCCTTGCCGACGTCGCCGTAGCCGCAGACGACGGCGACCTTGCCGGCCATCATCACGTCGGTGCCGCGGCGGATGCCGTCGACCAGCGACTCCTTACAGCCGTACTTGTTGTCGAACTTCGACTTGGTGACGGAGTCATTCACGTTGATCGCCGGGAAGGGCAGGAGGCCCTTCTTCTGAAGCTGATAGAGGCGATTGACGCCCGTAGTCGTTTCTTCGGTCACGCCGCGGATGGCCTCGCGCTGACGCGTGAAGAAGCCCGGCGAGGCCTTCATGCGCTTGGCGACCTGCTTGACGAAGTACTCCTCCTCCTCGCTCTTCGGGTTGGAGAGGACGTCCTCACCGGCCTCGGCGCGCGCGCCCACCAGGATGTACATGGTGGCGTCGCCGCCATCATCGAGGATCATGTTCGACAGGCCGCCATCGGCCCACTGGAAGATCCTGTCCGTGTAGTCCCAATACTCCTCGAGCGACTCGCCCTTGACCGCAAAGACCGGCGTGCCCGTGGCCGCGATCGCGGCGGCGGCGTGGTCCTGCGTGGAGAAGATGTTGCAGGAAGCCCAGCGGACCTCCGCGCCCAGCACCTTCAGCGTCTCGATCAGGACGGCCGTCTGGATTGTCATGTGGAGCGAGCCGCTGATACGCGCGCCCTTCAGCGGCTTGGCCGCACCGAATTCCTCGCGGGCCGCCATGAGGCCCGGCATCTCAGTCTCGGCGATCTCGATTTCCTTGCGCCCCCAATCAGCGAGCGCGATATCGGCGATGCGATAGTCCTGCTTGTCCACCATGTCCTGCTCCGAGAACGAACTGCCGTTGCGATAGGCAACATGCGGCTGAAAGGGGCCTGACTAGCAGGCCTCGCCTCTCGGGGCAATGCCATATAAAGAAATCTTTATCTCTCTATGTCAGCATTCCTCGCCGAAGCGGGAGGCGACGAGCGCCTCCAGCGCCGACATGGCGGCCGCAGCCTCAGGCCCGCGCGCGGTCACGGTGATACAGCAGCCGGGACTGGCGGCCAGCATCATGAGTCCCATGATTGAAGTCCCGCCCACCCGGGTGCCGTCCTTCTCGACGAAGATGTCGGCATCAAAACCCGAGGCGAGTTGAACGAACTTCGCCGATGCGCGGGCATGCAACCCCCGCCGATTGACGATCGGCAGGTCCTGACGGACTTCAGGCGCCGTGTCGTAACGGGAGTTCATTTTCCGCTCAGCATCTGGCTTGCCACATTGATGTACTTGCGGCCGGCGGCCTGCGCGGCCTCGATGACCGTGGCCATGGACTCTGTCTTGCGGATTCCGGACAGCTTGATCAGCATCGGCAGATTGACGCCGGCGATGACCTCGATGCGGCCCGGCTCCATCACGGAAATCGCCAGATTGGACGGCGTCCCGCCAAACATGTCGGTCAGGACGACGACGCCGTTGCCGGAATCGGTATGCTCCACGGCCTCGATGATATCGCGTCGACGCTGCTCCATGTCATCGTCCGGCCCGATGGAGACAGTTGCGAAATCGGTCTGTGGTCCGACCACATGTTCAACGGCATTGCGGAACTCCTCCGCCAGCCGGCCGTGCGTCACAAGCACGAGTCCGATCATTCAGTATCGACTCCCGTCATCGCAAATTCACGCGCGTGACCTACTCTATTCCGCGCTCTGGCGAGCGCGTCATCTTGTCCAGCACAACGCCGAACACAAGCGCATTTTGCACTGCAGCGCTCATTTCCGCGCGATCATTCTCGATCGGGGTGCAAAAACGCATCAAAATGGCCGCAAGCCGAGGCGGAAAAACACAGCATCGGCGTTGCCGCTGCGTTCGCGTGCCGGAAGCACCAGGGTGTCGATCGGGCGGCCGGCAAGCATTTCGGTCTCCGGCTCCCGATAACGGGGAGCGTCCGCGCTATCAACCAGAGTGACCACGAGATCGATGACCGCAGCACTAGTCCACGGCATCGGCCGCGGCGTCAGCCCGCGAACCTCGACCAGGCCAGCTATGGTGTGTGCGGTCGCGCCGACCACCCGGTCTCCGAGCAGCGATAGTGGAACCTGGTCGTCGCAAACCAGCGCCGCGAACAGGCCCGCGCTGCGGGCCCTGGCGAACAGTTCCAGCGCAAGAGTTGTCTTGCCGCTGCCCGAGACGCCGCGGATCAGGACACCCCTGTCAGCCAGGACGATCGCCGTGGCATGGACTGGCTTGCCCGGCTGCACCTAGTCTTCCGCCGGCAAGGTGAACACGAAACGCGCGCCGCGCACCTCGCCCGGCTTGGTGCCGGGGATGTTCTCCGCCGTCAGCTTGCCGCCGTGCGCTTCCGCGATCTGCCGGCTGATGGAGAGCCCGAGGCCGGAATTCTGGCCGAAGGCCTCGCTCGCCGGCCGGTCCGTGTAGAAGCGCTCGAAGATCTTGTCGATCGCCTCCGGACGGATGCCCGGGCCATTGTCCTCGACCGTGATGACGTTGAACTTGCCGGCACGCGACAGATGCACCGTGATGTGACCGTACTCGTCGGGAACGAAAGAGCGCGCGTTCTCGATCAGGTTCGTAACCACCTGGCCGATCCGCAGGTCGTGTCCGTTGGTGAAATAGCCCTTCGACCCGGACGCCAGCTTGTCGACCTTGAACTCGATCACCGCCTTGCGCTTGTGGCGCGTGGTCTGCTGCGCGACCGAGACCAGATCGCCGACGAGCTTCTTGAGATCAACGCGCACGGCATCCTCTCGTGCAAGCTCGGCATCCAGGCGCGAAGCGTCGGAAATGTCGGTGATCAGGCGATCGAGGCGGCGGACGTCGTGCTGGATGATCTCCATCAGCCGGGCCCGGGACGCCTCGCTCTTGGCAATCGGCAGGGTCTCGACGGCGCTTCGCAGCGAGGTCAGGGGATTCTTCAGCTCGTGCGCGACGTCGGCCGCGAAGCTCTCGATGGCCTCGATGCGGGCATAGAGCGCGTTCGTCATCGCGCGCACGGCCACCGAGAGATTGCCGATCTCGTCCTGGCGGTCGGAGAAGTCCGGGATTTCCTCGCGACTCTTGACGCCGCGCCGGACCCGCACCGCTGCGGCCGAGAGACGGCGCAGCGGGTTGGCGATGGTGGAGGCCAGCAGCATCGACAAAATCGCCATGACCAGCGCTGCTACGCCGAAGACGCGGAGGATCGCCTTGCGCTCGGTGGCGACGATCTTGTCGATGTCGCCACCCTCGGTCGACAGCATCAGTACGCCGAGAACGGCTCGGAAACGCTGGATGGGTACGGCGACGGAGACGATCTGCTCGCCCTTCTCGCTAATCCTCACCACGGTGGACGGGCTGCCAGTAAGCGCGTTCATCACTTCCGGAAAAGCCGCGCCACTGCCGCCGGGCTGCTCGCGATAGACCGGCAGTTCGTTGTCCCTGAAAAGGTCGAAGACGAACTTCTCGATCTTTGCGAAGATGTCCGGCTCTTCCACGTCGACGGGAGGAAGGTCATAGCGGAGGATCTGCCCGCGCGAATAGAGGTGGCGGGAATCGAGGAGCAGGTTGGCGTCGCGGTCAAATATGCGCGCCCGTGTGCGGGTCGGCGAGATGAGACGCTTCAGAAGGGGCGCAACCCGTTCCGGATTGATCGGAAAGTCGAGATCGTCGAGCTGGTCGGATCCCGGAATGATGCTCTCGCCGGCCTGAAGCTCCAGCAGCTTCTCCGGGTCGATGCTGATGGCGTCCGTCTCCACCGTCGCAGAGGCCGCGATCGCGCCGGCAATGATCTCGCCCTGAGTCATGAGACTTTCGACCCGCGCCCCGATCAGGCCGTCGCGGAAAGTGTTCAGATACAGGATGCCGGCGACCAGGACGGCAAGGCCGGCCAAGTTGAGAAACAGGATGCGGCGGGTGAGGCTCGAAAAGAAATGGTGAGCCAGAAACCGCCCGAATGGCTGCGTGAGGGCACGCCACAGGCGCAAGGGCGCGGCCCGCGGCTTCCTAACCGCAGGCGCAGCTTTTTCGATGTCGATCTCTATCGCCATGCGGTCCGGCTATCGGGCCGCCGGTATCACGCTTCCTTGAAGCGGTAGCCGACGCCGTAGAGGGTCTCGATCATCTCGAAGTCTTCGTCCACCGCCTTGAACTTCTTGCGAAGCCGCTTGATGTGGCTGTCGATCGTCCGATCGTCGACGTAGACCTGCTCATCATAGGCCGCATCCATCAGCGCGTCACGGCTTTTCACGACGCCCGGGCGCTGCGCGAGCGCGTGCAGGATGAGGAACTCGGTGACGGTAAGCGTCACCGGCTCGCCCTTCCAGGTGCAGGTGTGGCGCTCCTGGTCCATGACCAACTGGCCGCGCTCCAGCGACTTCTGCTGGACACTGGGCGCCTTGGCGGCCGCGTCGCGGGCGCTCGACCGCCGCAGGACCGCCCGCACCCTCTCCACCAGAAGGCGCTGCGAGAAGGGCTTACGGATGAAGTCGTCGGCGCCCATCTTGAGACCGAACAGCTCGTCGATCTCGTCGTCCTTCGACGTGAGAAAAATCACGGGGAGGTCGCTCTTCTGCCGCAGCCGCCGCAACAACTCCATGCCGTCCATGCGCGGCATCTTGATGTCCAGGATCGCGAGATTAGGGGGCCGTGCACCGAACCCCTCCAACGCGGAGGCACCGTCGGTGTAGGTCTCGACCCGGTAGCCCTCCGACTCCAGGGCGATGGACACAGAAGTCAGGATATTGCGGTCGTCGTCCACGAGCGCGATCGTTGCCATATCAAGTGGCTCCCTCATGAGCGGGCGTCCCTTCCTGCACCAGGAGCCGGCTATTGAGGGACAAATTAGGTACAAAATGTGGCATGGGGCTCTCGGGGCACTTCCTGCGCGTCCAGCGCGCAACTGCACAAAAGCTGCCGCTCCGCTATTGTGCAAGCCTGCGCCGACAAAAGCCATACAACCGATTTAAACGATTTTCAAATTTTTAAATCGATTAATGATTTGATATTTAAAGTTTTTTCTGCCTTTCGCTGTCTCGGCTCAAGAAAATTTGAGCACCTGCTCATCCTGCGCGGCGCAGCCGCATCCACGAAGGCGAGGAGTAAGATGAAAGAGTTCGGACGGCGAAACCCGATGTCAGGGATCGAGAGCAGCGGCATCTCCACCAGCGGTACGGTCTTTTACAACCTCGGGCCGGCGCTGTTGTATGAGGAGGCGCTCCGCCGCGGCGAGGCGCACCTGACCGCAGACGGCGCCCTCGTCGCCTATACCGGCCAGCACACCGGCCGCTCCCCGAAAGACAAGTTCACCGTCCGCGACGACACCACCGAAACGACCGTGTGGTGGGATAACAACCAGCCGATGTCGCCCGACGCGTTCGCGCGGCTGCACGCGGACTTCCTCGCCCACGCGGCGAACAAGGACCTGTTCGTGCAGGACCTGATCGGCGGCGCCGACGAGCGCCGGCAGCTGCGCACCCGCGTCGTCACGGAGTACGCCTGGCACTCGCTGTTCATCCGCAACCTCCTCATCCGGCCGGATGCCGAGGCCCTCGAGAAGTTCCTGCCGACCCTGACGATCATCGACCTGCCCTCGTTCAAGGCCGATCCGGGACGCCACGGCACCCGCACTGAGACCGTCATTGCGGTGGACCTCAGCCGCATGATCGTGCTGATCGGCGGCACCGCCTATGCCGGCGAGATGAAGAAGTCGGTTTTCACCGTGCTGAACTTCCTGCTGCCGGCGCGCGGCGTCATGCCGATGCACTGCTCGGCCAATGTCGGCCCCGCGGGCGACACGGCGATCTTCTTCGGGCTCTCCGGCACGGGCAAGACGACGCTCTCTGCCGACCCGTCGCGCACGCTGCTCGGTGACGACGAGCACGGCTGGGGGCCGGACGGCATCTTCAACTTCGAGGGCGGCTGCTACGCCAAGACGATCCGCCTGTCGGCCGAGGCCGAACCGGAGATCTACGCGACGACCAAGCGCTTCGGCACCGTGCTGGAGAACGTGGTGCTTGACGCGAACCGCGTTCCCGACTTCGACGACGGCTCGCTGACCGAGAACACGCGCTGCGCCTACCCGCTCGACTTCATCCCCAATGCGAGCCCCACCGGGCGCGCCGGCCAGCCGAAGAACATCATCATGCTCACGGCCGATGCCTTCGGCGTCATGCCGCCGATCGCCAAGCTGACACCGGGGCAGGCCATGTACCATTTCCTGTCCGGCTACACCGCCAAGGTCGCGGGCACCGAGCGGGGCGTGACCGAGCCCGAGGCCACCTTCTCGACGTGCTTCGGGGCGCCGTTCATGCCGCGCCATCCGTCGGAATACGGCAACCTCCTGCGCGATCTCATCGACCGCCATAACGTTGACTGCTGGCTGGTCAACACCGGCTGGACAGGAGGGGCCTACGGCACCGGCAAGCGGATGCCGATCAAGGCGACGCGTGCGCTGCTCGCCGCCGCCCTCGACGGCAGCCTGGCGAAGGCCGAGTTCAGGACCGACCCCATCTTCGGATTCGAGGTGCCGGTCGCCGTGCCGGGCGTCGACCCGTCGATCCTCGAGCCGCGTTCGACCTGGGCCGACAAGGCCGCCTATGACACGCAGGCCCGGCGTCTCGTCGGCATGTTCATCAAGAACTTCGACAAGTTCGAGGCGCATGTGGACGTGCACGTCAGCAGCGCGGCGCCACGCATCCTGGAGGCCGCCGAATAAAGGCCTCTCTCCGCTCCACCTTTTTGGGACCCGACGTCGGTGGCGCCGGGTCTTTTCTTTCGCGCCGCGCCGGGGCATCTGTGGTCAATGGATCTCAGCGACGACATCACGGTGGCGCCCGGCTTGGTCATTCGCGCTGACGACATTTCCGAGACCTTCATCCGTGCCGCCGGTCCGGGCGGGCAGAACGTCAATAAGGTCGCGACCGCGGTGCAGCTTCGGTTCAACACGTCCGGAGCATCCAGCCTCCCCGAACCGGTCCGCGTGCGCCTGCTCGCGCTCGCCGGGCAGCGTGCCAACAAGGACGGCGTGATCGTCATCGAGGCATCGCGCTTCCGCACACAGGAACGCAACCGGGCCGATGCGCGCGAGCGGCTGGCGGCACTCGTCGCAAAGGCGGCTGAGCCGCCGCCCCCGCCACGGCGCAAGACAAAACCATCCAAGGGTGCCGTGGAACGCCGGCTGAAGAGCAAGTCGGGGCGCTCCGCCGTGAAGCGGATGCGCGGCCGGGTTCAGGACGAATGACCGGCAAGGCTTTTCTCGCGTCCGGTTCGGTGTAATCCTGTAATCATCGATCCCCGAGGAGTACCAATCATGGGCATGTTCGATTTCATGAAGAGCGTCGGCAAGAAGCTGGGCTTTGGCGACGAGGACGATGACGCCGCCAAGGAGGCGGCGATCAAGGATGAGCTGAAGTCGCACAAGCTCGGTACCGACAAGGTCGACGTCAAGGTTAAGGGCGACAAGGTCGTTCTGACCGGCGTAGTTGCCGACCAGTCCATCTTCGAGAAGGCGATCGTGGCCGTGGGCAACACGCTCGGCATCTCGACGGTCGAGGCCAGTGAGCTGAAGGTTGTTGTTCCAGACTCCGGCCTCAAGCTGGAAAGCGCCGACCTGACGGAGCTTGTGAAGTCGTCGACGCCCGCCAAGGCGCCTGTGTTCTACACGGTCAAGAAGGGCGACAACCTCTGGAAGATCGCCGAGACCCATTACGGCAAGGGCAAGGGCGCGCAGCACACGCTGATCTTCGAGGCGAACAAGCCGATGCTGACCCATCCGGACAAGATCTATCCGGGCCAGGTGCTGCGGATTCCGGAACTCACGACGGCATAGTCACTTCGCGAGCAACACGATGCTCGTGCTGCCGCGCGGCGTACGCCACATGCCGGGCTATCTCGACGTCGAGGGACAGCGTGCCGTGGTAGAGGAGCTGCGCGCCGTCGTCGCGGAAGCGCCGCTCTACGTGCCGACCATGCCGCGGACAGGGAAACCGATGAGCGTGCGCATGACGAACTGCGGCACGCTCGGCTGGGTTACCGACAAGGAGCGCGGGTATCGCTACCAGGCCGAGCATCCGGTGACCGGCAAGCCCTGGCCGCCGATCCCGGACCGGCTGCTGGCCCTCTGGAAGGAGGTAGCGGGCTATCCGCATCCGCCAGAGGCCTGCCTCATCAACTTCTACGACGAGACCGCGAAGATGGGCCTTCACCAGGACCGCGACGAGGCCGACCTCTCAGCGCCCGTCGTCTCCGTCTCGCTCGGCGATGCCTGCCTCTTCCGGGTGGGCCAGACGCGTCGGGACGGGCCAACCGTATCGTTCCGGCTTGAGAGCGGCGACGTCGTCAGGCTGGGCGGCGAAGGACGGCTCTGCTTCCACGGTGTCGACCGGATCTATCCGTCCACATCGTCGCTCCTCGCCAAAGGAGGCCGGATCAACCTGACGCTGCGACGGGTGACGGTGCCGGCCTGACGCGCCGGTAGATCCAGTAGCGCTTCTCGGCGCGCATCAGCTCGTACTCCGCGAGAAGCGCGGCAAAGCGCGGCTGCGCCTTCATGTGGTCGATCCAGAACCCCTCCTCGGTCTGCAGGACCAACAGATCGGGCCGCGCGCGCTCCAGTTCGGCAAGTTTTTCGGTCACGTGCACGGTGAGCAGGTCGTCGAGCTGGCGGGCTTCCGCGTCGCGGCCCTGCGCCTTCGCCAGCGACCGCATGTAGAGCGCACCGGCACCTTTCCAGTCCGCGTTGTTGCGGGAAACCCACGTGCCGCCGGCAAGCCGGGCGAGCGGCAGGCCGAAGGCCAGGTCGGAACCGATGAGAGCCACGGATGGCCGTGGAGCCTCCCGTTCGATCTGCGCCAGGAGATCAGAGGGCGGCTTCTGCGTGGGGAAGAACGGAGCCCAGCAGGCCACCACCGCCACCGCGACGAGTTTCCAGGACGGCAGCCGGGTTGCCCGCCGGCGCATCGCCACCAGACAGATCAGTGCCAGCAGGACAATCGTGACGGCCGGGTAGACGTGATAGGGCCAGGCCTTGGCCTGGATTATTACGGGAAGCAGGCCAGCCAGCGAGGCGGTGACCAGCAGAGGTGCCAGATCGCTGTGCGTGCCACGCAACAGGCGCCAGCACAGCGCCATGGCGAGTACATAGGCTCCGGCGAAATTGACCAGGATCGGCAGGTAGGAGCGGATCGGCAGGTAGACGTCCCGCAGGTCAGGATAGATGTCGCTCAGGAATTCCGGAAAGGCCAGTACCACCGTCGCCGCGTAAGCCAGGCTGAGTGTGCCCGCCGCCCAGTACTCGATATCGAAAATGCGGCGCCAGTCGCGGCGGCGCCAAGCCACGAAGGCGGCGCAGGCGATTACGACGACGACGTAATGCGGCTTGAGGATCACGATCAGGGAGCCGCACAGGCCCGCGCCAGCGGCGGTCCATGGCCGCAGGGTCTGAGCATCGGGCTTCGCGCGCCAAGCTGCCAGCGCCAGCAACGGCAGAAGCATGGCCGTGCCCAGGTGTTCGCGTTCGCTGAAGGCGTTTCCGGGCATAAGTACGAACAGCGCGAGGACGAGGGGGGACGCAACGCGCAGGGCGGCCCAGTCCGCCAGGGACCCGCGCCGCACGATCCAGGCCGCAAATCCCAGCCCGAAGAGGACGACCGCGTAGCTGTAGGCAGCCGTCAGCACGTCCGCGTCCACGCCGAGGCGCGACGCCAGCCAGACCGGCGGCATGTAGAGCATCACGCTTGCCGGCGGGTTCGTCTCCACGACGTCGATGTAGAGGCGCTGTCCGGAGAGGATCTGCTCGCAGACGTGGATGAGCCAGGCGGTATCGCCGACGGTACCCCAGCGCATCTGCCAGAACGGGGCAATGAGCAGGATGAGCGCGCAGAGGAGAAGCGGATTTGCGGCGCACCAGTTGCCGATCTGGCGCAGGACTTCCGCCGTCCGCCCGGTGGGCAACGCAGCGACATCCGACATGCCCGCACAGCCGTCGATCCGCGCCATGGCGTAAGAATCTCCCCCAGCGCAAAGCGTAGCTCCGGCGCCGTAAACGCTGGGTAAAGTCGGAAAGCGGGCGGCCGGGAGCGCGAGTGTGCGCGCAATCCTAAAGCTTGCGCAGGGCCACTTCCTCGACGAAGTGATCGGCGCCCTTGCGCAGGATGAGATCGGCGCGGGGGCGCGTCGGCAGGATGTTCTCGCGCAGGTTCTTCAGGTTGATATTGTGCCAGAGCCCCTCGGCAATGGCCTTGGCCGCATCCTCGGAAAGCTGGGAGTAGCGATGGAAGAAGGAGTGCGGGTCGCGGAAGGCGGTCTCGCGCAGGCGCATGAAGCGCGAGATGTACCAGTCGTGGATGAGCGGTTCGTCGGCATCGATGAAGATCGAGAAGTCGAAGAAGTCCGACAGGAACGGCACGAATTTGCCGTCGCGCGGCAGGTCGCGCGTCTGCAGGACGTTCAGACCCTCGAAGATGAGGATGTCAGGGCGGTCGATGGTGACGAATTCTCCAGGCACCACGTCGTAGGTGAGGTGCGAATAGACCGGAGCGCTCACGTTGGCCTCGCCCGACTTGATCGCGGAGAGGAAGCGGAGCAGTGCGCCCAGGTCATAGCTCTCGGGAAAGCCCTTCCGCTCCATCAAGCCCTGGCGCCGCAGCACCTCGTTGGGATGCAGGAAACCGTCCGTCGTGATCAGGTCGACCTTGGGACTGGACGGCCAGCGGCGCATCAGCTCCTTAAGAAGGCGCGCCGTGGTCGACTTGCCGACGGCGACCGAGCCGGCGATGCCGATGATGAACGGCGTCTTGCGCATGTCGCCTGAGTTGAAAAAGATCTGCCTCTGGCGGAACAGGAGCTGGCTGGACTCGACGTGGGCCGACAGGAGCCGCGACAGCGACAGATAGATGCGGCGCACCTCGTCAAGGTCGATGCGGTCCTGAAAGGAGCTCAGCCGCTGGACCTCGTCCTCGGTCAAGGTAAGCGGCGTGTCGGCTCGAAACCGGGCCCATTCCTCAGCGGTGAAGAACCGGTAGGGCGAGTACTTCAGGCTCGGCGCAAGCTGATCCATCGCATTTCCTAGAACTAGGACGGGCGAGAGGCCTTTTCGGCAATTCCGGACGTACCGGTCCTCCGCGCCAGCTCCTCCAACACATCCGACAGCGGCACTCCGGCGAGATGCAGCACCACGAGCCAGTGATAGATGAGGTCGGCGCTTTCGGACACCACTGCCTTGGTGTCGCCGCCGACGGCAGCGATCACCGTCTCGACGGCTTCCTCGCCGAGCTTCTTGGCGGCACGCTCCATGCCCCCGGCGACCAGCTTAGCCGTCCAGGATGACGACGGGTCTCCGGAGCGCGCCCGCTCGGCGACGATCGCTTCCAGGTCCGAAAGGGTAAATGCGCTCATGACCGGGCGTTTAGTGCGCCGCCGGGGCCGTGTCGAGTCGCATCGCGAGGCCGGTTGCCGCCATGTAAGCCTTCGCTTCGGCTATCGAATAGGTGCCGAAGTGAAAGATCGACGCCGCCAGTACCGCGGTCGCGTGGCCGTCACGGATGCCGGCGACCAGATGATCCAGCGTGCCCACCCCGCCCGAAGCAATCACCGGCACGCGAACGGCGTCGGCGATCGCTTGCGTCAGCGGTATGTCATAGCCGGCCTTGGTGCCGTCCCTGTCCATGGAGGTCAGCAGGATCTCGCCTGCGCCCAGGTCGACGACCTTGCGCGCGAACTCCACCGCGTCGATGCCCGTCGCCTGACGGCCGCCATGGGTGAAGATCTCCCAGCGGTCGCTCTCGCCCGGCCCCGAAACCTTCTTGGCGTCGATGGCGACGACAATGCACTGGTTGCCGAACTTGTCGGCGGCCTCGGCGACGAAATCGGGATTCTTAACCGCCGCAGTGTTGATGGAGACCTTGTCCGCCCCGGCCAGCAGCAGCTTGCGGATGTCTGCCACCTGGCGGACGCCGCCCCCGACGGTCAGGGGCATGAAGCACTGCTCGGCCGTACGCGCCACGACGTCGAATATGGTCTCGCGGTTGTCGGAAGAGGCGGTGATGTCGAGGAAGCAGAGTTCGTCGGCGCCAGCCGCATCGTAGGCCTTGGCGGCCTCCACCGGATCGCCGGCATCGACCAGATCAACGAAGTTGACGCCCTTGACGACGCGGCCGTCCTTGACATCGAGACAGGGGATAACGCGGAACTTGAGCATTGTTCTCAGGCTAGCATGAGGGCTGTCAGCGCGAAGGCGCGGTCGCGAGGATCGCCAGCGCCTCGGCCGGGTCGATCCGCCCGTCGTAGAGGGCGCGGCCGGATATGGCGCCTTCGAGACGCGCCGCGTCGGGCATCGTCATGCGGCGGATGTCATCCAGCGAGGCCAGTCCACCCGAAGCGATCACGGGAATGGAAACGGCCTCCGCCAGCGCGATGGTGGCCGGCCAGTTGATGCCGGCAAGCACGCCGTCGCGGTCGATGTCAGTGTAGATGATCGCCGCCACGCCGGCGCCCTCGAACTTCCTGGCCAGTTCGATCACGCCGAGCGAGGACGCCTCGGCCCATCCCTCGACCGCCACCTTGCCGCCCTTGGCATCTATTCCTACGGCAATCCGTCCCGGGAACAGCCGGCAGGCTTCCCGGACAAGGGCCGGATCGCGCACGGCGACGGTGCCCAGGATGACGCGGGCCAGCCCCTTCTCCAGCCAGGCCTCGATCTGCGCCAGCGTGCGGATGCCGCCGCCGAGCTGCACCGGGTTCCGGGTGGCCTTGAGGATCGCCTCGACAGCCTCGCCGTTGCGGCTCTCGCCGGCAAAGGCGCCGTCAAGGTCGACGACGTGGAGCCACTTGAAGCCCTGGCGTTCGAAGGCCAGTGCCTGGGCTGCCGGATCGTCGTTATAGACCGTCGCGCTCGCCATTTCGCCGAGCTTCAGGCGCACGCACTGGCCGCCCTTCAGGTCGATGGCGGGAAAGAGGATCATTCCGACTGACTCCCGAACTCTCTGGTCTTTTCGTAACGCAGCTCACCCGCGGTCTCGGCGACACCGGCCGGAATCCAACCCAGCTTACGATAGAAGCCATGGGCCCGCAGATGTTCGCCGACCTTCGTGGTCAGCCACACGCTATCATGGTCGCGGAACAGGAACGCCTCCGCCTCGGCCATGAGACGCCGCCCAATGCCGCCCCCTTCAAAGTCGGGACGCACGAACAGGCCGAAAATGCAGCCTTCGTCCGCATTGGCCATGGCAAAGCCGGCGGGTCTGCCGTCGCATTCGGCGATCCAGGCACGACAGGAGGTTTGCAGCAGGACCGACACCGCGTCCGGCGTGATGCCCCGTGCAGCGAGTTCCTCGCGCGTCTGGGCGTTCTGCTCGACGCTGGTGCGGATATCGAACAGGAGATCGACATCCTCGACGCCGGCCCGCCTGATGGATACGACCATCAGGGTTTCCACTTCAGGAAGTTGCCGATGAGGGCAAGGCCGAGCTGCTGGCTCTTCTCCGGGTGGAACTGGGTGCCGACGAGATTGTCGCGGCCGACGGCGGCGGTGACCGTTCCGCCATAGTCGGTTGTCGCCAGAACCTGATCTTCCTGAAGAGCATCAAGATGATAGGAGTGCACGAAATAGGCGTGCAGGCCGTCGTCCCCGGTGCGGATGCCTTCAAACAGCGGGTGCGGCTGTTTCACGTGAATCGTGTTCCAGCCGATCTGCGGAATCTTCAGCGAAGTGTCGCGCGGTTCGATCTCCTTCACGTCGCCGGCAATCCACCCGAAACCGCGGGTGACCGTCTTCTCCAGACCGCGGTCCGACATAAGCTGCATGCCGACGCAGATGCCGAGAAACGGCCGGCCGAGCCGTATGGCGACCTCCTCGATTGCCTCGCGCATGCCCTCCACGGCAGCAAGGCCCGCGGCACAATCGGCATAGGCGCCGACGCCCGGCAGCACGATGCGGTCGGCGGTGCGAACCCGCTCCGCGTCGGCGGTCAGATCGATCTCTGCCCGAATGCCGGACTCCCGCGCGGCACGTTCGAAGGCCTTGGTGGCCGAGCGGAGATTGCCCGAGCCGTAGTCAATGATTGCGACGCGCATCTCAGCCGTGTCCAGGATAGGAGAGCATGCCCAACGCCGGACCCGACGCGGGTCGCACCGGACCTGCTCGCCGCGGCGCGGGCGGTACCTCGATAGATTTTGTGTTCGGCTCCGAAAAGGCGAAGGCGTAGCGGATCTCGGCGTCCGCCAGGCTGTCCGCCTCTATGGCGGCCGCCTCGGTCCAGCCGCGCCGCGCCAAGGCGGACAGGATCATCGCACGACCTTCCAGGCCGACGAACAACGACACCAGAAGCGAGAGGAGCGGGGCAACCAGCTTGAAGCCGGCTGTTTCAGCCAACAGCGACAGGGCGAACATCGCCGCAAATGCCAGAACCGTCGCCAGCCAGAGGCGGTGCCACAGCAACCAGAGTGGCGGGAAAAGGAACCCCAGGAGCGTGAAGCCGTCGCGCACGATGCGTGCGTCGGTGGCCGGTGCATCCGGCGGCGGCACCATCACGACATAACGCGCCATCGCTATCCTCTCAGGCTACCCTTCGTGGACGGCACCGCATCCGGCTGGCGCGGGTCGCGCTCAAGCGCCGCCCGCAGCACACGGGCGACGGCCTTGAAGCAGGTTTCGGCGATGTGGTGGTTGTTCACGCCATAGAGGTTGGTGACGTGCAGCGTGATGCCGGCATTCTGGGCCAGCGCATGGAAGAACTCACGGACCAGCTCGGTATCGAAGGTACCGATCTTCGGGGCGGAAAATGGCACGTTCCACACCAGCCAGGGGCGGCCGGATACGTCGACCGCGGCACGCGTCAGGGTCTCGTCCATGGCGAGATCCAGCGAAGCATAGCGCATGATGCCGCGCCGCTCACCCATGGCCTTCGACAGCGCCTGGCCGATAGCAATACCGGTATCCTCGACAGTGTGGTGGTCGTCGATGTGGAGGTCACCCTCGGCCCTGATCGTCATGTCGATCAGGGAGTGGCGCGCGAGCTGGTCCAGCATGTGGTCGAAAAAGCCGACGCCGGTGGCGATCTCGCCCCGGCCGGTGCCGTCGATATCGACGGAGACGGCTATTCTCGTTTCCTTCGTGGAACGGCTGACTTCGGCCTTGCGGATGGTCATTCATCTGTCCCGGTGAATTCGCGAGGCTTGTAACAGCAGCCTGCCACAATTGCCAACGGCCAGCTTACCTTGCGGTTGCAGGGCTGGTGCGAATTGCATTCCGGTCGGCCTTCCATACATAAGGGCCTTCGAAAAGCTCGTACTGCGCCGATCGCCATTTACGGGGTGGCGCGGCAATCGGAGATCCCAATGTCGAACGAACTGACCATGCACGCCACGACGATCGTAACGGTGCGCAAGGGCGGAAAAGTGGTGATTGCGGGCGACGGACAGGTCAGCCTCGGCCAAACGATCATGAAGGGCAATGCGCGAAAGGTCCGCCGCATCGGCAAGGGCGGCAACGTCATTGCAGGCTTCGCCGGTGCCACGGCCGATGCCTTCACCCTGCTCGAGCGTCTCGAAGCCAAGCTCGAACAATATCCCGACCAACTCACCCGCGCCTGCGTGGAACTGGCGAAGGACTGGCGCACCGACCGCTACCTGCGCCGGCTGGAGGCGATGATGCTCGTGGCCGACAAGAGCGTTTCGCTGGCGCTGACCGGTACCGGCGACGTGCTGGAACCCGAACATGGCGTGATGGCGATCGGCTCGGGCGGCAACTATGCGCTGGCTGCCGCGCGGGCCCTGATGGACACCGACAAGGACGCCGAGGAAATCGCCCGCAAGGCCATGCAGATCGCTTCCGAAATCTGCGTCTACACCAACGGCAACTTCGTGGTCGAAACGCTCGACGCAGCCTGAGCGGCGCAGTTCAGTCGAGGGGGAGGACCATGAAGAAGCCGGCAGGAAGGTCCAAGGCCTACGAGTTCCGCGCAGTCGAGCCCGACGACCTGCCATTGCTGGCCGAATGGCTGCGCCAGCCCCACCTCCTGGAGTGGTGGGGCAAGGCGGACACAGCCCTTGCGGAGATCATGGCAGCGATGGAGGATGTCGCCATCGAGCCGCTGATCGTCGAACTGGACGGGCAGCCGATCGCCTACCTCCAGACCTACGACCCGCATCTCGAAGACGACCACCCCTATTCGGACCAGCCGTTCGGAACGTTGGGCGTGGATGTTTCGATCGGTCCGGCGGAGTATCTCGGCAAGGGGCACGGGTCGTCGCTGCTGCGGCAGTTCACGGACCAGCTTTTCGCCGAGGGCGCCCCCCGCGTCATCATCGATCCTCATCCGGACAATGCGCGGGCGATCCGCGCCTACACGAAAGCCGGCTTCCAGTCCGTCGAGGAACGCGATACGCGGTTCGGACGCGTGTTGCTGATGGCGCGCGACAACGACGATGAGGATTTCGAGTGACAAGCGCGTTGCGCGACGCAGACAGCGAGGCTCCGCAGCAGCGCGTGCTGCTCACCTGCATCCTCATTGCGGCAGGCATCATCGCCTTACAGGGTATCTTGCTCGCCTGGATGGGCCAGCCCCTGATCTGCAAGTGCGGGACCGTCAAGCTCTGGCATGGGGTCGTGCAAAGCAGTGAAAACAGCCAGCATCTCGCCGATTGGTACACGTTCTCTCACATCATCCACGGCTTCATCTTCTACGCCGTACTCTGGCTCGTCATGCCGCGCACGAATGTCGGCGTACGCCTGGTTCTCGCCGTCATCATCGAATCGGCGTGGGAACTGCTCGAGAACACCGACTTCGTGATCAACCGCTATCGCGAAGCCACGATCTCGCTCGACTACTTTGGAGACAGCGTCATCAACTCGGTGTTCGACACGCTGTGGATGGTGCTGGGCTTCGTCCTCGCCAGGAAGCTTCCGGTCTGGGCCACGGTGGCGATCGCGTTGATCTTCGAGGTCGTCGTCGGGGCTGTCATCCGGGACAACCTGACGCTCAACATCATCATGTTGCTCTACCCGCTGGACGCCATCAAGCAATGGCAGGCTGGATAGGCAGGAGCTCGTGCAGCGTGGGGCGATGAAGATGATGACGGAAGGCCTCGCGTGATCAGCGCGGAAACACTGGACAGCGCTGTCGCCGCCGGCGTGATCTCACCCGCGCAGCGCGACCGCCTGCACGCCATGGAACGCGCCGCGGCCGGCGCGACGGTCCCAGCCGGGTCGGTCGACAGCGACGAGAACCTCAGGCTGATCGGCGGCGGCAACGACCTGTTCGTGACGGTCGGCACGCTGCTGCTCACCGCCGGGTTCTATTTTGTCCTGACAACAACGCTGCAGGGCCACACGTTCTGGATCGCCGGCGCGTTCGCGGTCTTCGCCTGGGTTATCGCCGAAATCGTGACTCGCCAGCACCGGATGAAACTGGCCTCGACCGTGCTGGCGCTGGTCTTCACCGCGGCAATGACGGTGCTGCTGGGGCTCATCGTCGATGCGCGCTACCAGATCCGCATGCCCGACTCGATCTGGCAGCTCTTGGCGCTGCGCGGCCCGGTCGCCGAGGCGGGCTACCTCTTGCTCGGCGGCCTGATCGTCGCGGCCCTCGTGTATTTCTGGCGTTTCCGGGTGCCGATCCTGGCGGGCGTGATCGCCATTGCCGTGACCCTACTGGCCTTCCTGCAGACCGCACTGCTGCTCTACGACGGCGTCACCAACGGCGCGATCGCCGCACCCAGCATCCAGGAAATGCCGGAAATGCTGCGGGCGGCCCTCTACATGCCGCTGGTCTGCGGGATCGTCGTCTTCGCTGTCGGCGTGGCGCTCGACCTCCACGACCGCGAGCGTCGCACCGTGTGGTCGGATTGCGCCTTCTGGCTACACGTCGTCTCGGCGCCGATGCTGGTGCATCCGCTGTTCATCATGGCGACGGGCCAGGACGTGGTCTTCGGCGACATCGAGCCGGGCAAGGACGCCACCGTCATGCTGGCCATCCTGATCCTCGGCTTCGTCTATGTCGCGCTGGCGATCGACCGTCGTTCGCTCCTGGTCCCCACCCTCGCCTATTTCGGAACGCTCGGAATCTACTACCTGGTCAATTCCGCCGCCAATTCGACCGGCATTCCGGCCTTCGCGATCATTCTGCTGGTCGTGGGCGGGTTGATCATCCTGTTCGGCGCCGGCTGGCAGCGCATCCGGCGCTTGATCGTCAGGCCAACGCTCCCCACATCCGTCCTCGATCGACTCCCACCCTTCAAAGCGTAGTTACATCCCGACAATGTCCAATTTCTCTCCCCGCGAGATCGTCTCGGAACTTGACCGCTTCATCATCGGCCAGAAGGACGCCAAGCGCGCCGTCGCCATCGCGCTGCGCAACCGCTGGCGCCGGATGCAGCTGACCGGCCAGATGCGCGAGGAGGTGATGCCGAAGAATATCCTCATGATCGGCCCCACCGGCGTCGGCAAGACGGAAATCTCGCGGCGTCTCGCCAAGCTGGCAGGCGCGCCGTTCATCAAGGTGGAGGCGACCAAGTTCACCGAAGTCGGCTATGTGGGGCGCGATGTCGAGCAGATCGTGCGCGACCTGGTAGAGGTGTCGATCGGCCTTACCCGCGAGAAGATGCGCGAGGACGTGAAGGCGCGTGCCCATCTCAACGCCGAGGAGCGGGTGCTGGAAGCACTGGTCGGCAAGACCGCTTCACCTGCGACGCGAGAGTCCTTCCGCCGCAAGCTGCGCGATGGCGAGCTCGACGACAAGGAAATCGAGATCGAGGTGGCGGATACCGGCACGGGAGGCATGCCGAGCTTCGAAATACCCGGCATGCCGGGCGCCAATGTCGGCGTGATGAACATCAACGACATGCTTCAGAAGGCCCTTGGCGGCCAGCGGACCAAGCTGCGCAAGACGACCGTGAAGGAATCCTACGACCTCCTGATCAACGACGAGTCCGACAAGCTGCTCGACCAGGATGAGGTGGTGCGACGCGCGCTGGAATCCGCCGAGAACGACGGGATCGTCTTCATCGACGAGATCGACAAGGTTGCGGCCCGGCAGGACGGCCTCGTCGGCGGTCCGTCGCGCGAAGGCGTGCAACGCGACCTGCTGCCGCTGGTCGAGGGCACCACGGTGGCCACGAAGTACGGACCCGTGAAGACGGATCACATCCTCTTCATCGCGTCGGGCGCGTTCCACGTCTCCAAGCCTTCGGACCTCTTGCCGGAACTGCAAGGCCGCCTGCCGATCCGCGTCGAGCTTCGCCCGCTGGAGAAGGAGGATTTCCGCCGCATCCTGACCGAGACGGAAGCCAGCCTGATCAAGCAGTACATCGCGCTGATGGCAACCGAGGGCGTAACGCTCGACTTCACCGATGACGCCATCGACGCGCTGGCCGCCATCGCCGTGGAGCTGAACGCCAGCGTCGAGAACATCGGCGCGCGCCGCCTGCAGACGGTGATGGAGCGGGTTCTCGACGAGATCTCGTTCACGGCCGCCGACAAGAGCGGAACGACCTTCACGATTGACGCGGACTACGTGCAGAGCCAGGTCGGCGAGCTGTCGCGCAACACGGACCTGTCGCGGTTCATCCTGTAAGGTCTTCACCGGCCGTACCCGGAGAAATCACTCGACGCGTGCAGCCGCATTCCGTAGGTTTGCGCGCGTTCAGAAGGCGGGCGACGTGCGGCGGGTATTCGTGAAGGGAATTGCGGTTCTGGCTGTGGCGGCGTTCCTCGCCGTCGCAGGATTGCCATCGGCCCAGGCGACCATCCTGGTGCCCCCAGGCAACGTCAATGCCGAGCAGCCGCCAATCCCCGGCGCCTCCAAGCGGCGCACGCAATCCAGCGGCAGCACCTTCGAGAAGAAGTACCGGAAGGTGTACAACCTCCTGAAGAACGACAAGAAGCTTCGCTCGAAGATCGTCCAGCAGGCATCGGCCTATGGCATCGACCCGATGCACATCGTCGGCGCGATCGTCGGCGAGCACACCTACAATGTAGACGCCTACGACCGGCTGCAGACCTACTACGTGAAGGCCATGTCCTACCTCACCTCGAAGCTGCGCTTCGAGTACGACGGTGAGGACGTCAGCAACTTCATCAAGCGCCCGCAGTTCGCCGAATGCCAGGACAAGACCGGCAGCTATGCGCTGTGGACCTGCCGAGAGAATGTCTGGAACCGCAAGTTCCGCGGCAAGACCGTCGACGGGCGCTCGTATCCGGACGACCGTTTCAGCGCGACCTTCTTCCAGCCGTTCTATGCCGGGCAGACCTTCGGCATAGGCCAGCTCAACCCGCTGACGGCGCTGCAGATGAGCGACACGGTGGCGCGGGTGTCCGGGCTCCCGCGACTCGACGTCTCCAACCCGAACGCCGTCTATGAAACGATCATGGATCCGGACCTGACGCTGGCCTATGTGGCCGCAACGCTGAGGGCCTCGATCGACGCCTATCGCGACATTGCCGGTTTCGACATCTCGCAGAATCCCGGCATCACGGCCACGCTCTACAATGTCGGCAATCCGCAGGGGCGCGCCTACGCCCTGAAGCAGGAGAATGAAAAGCGCGCCGCCAAGGGCCAGCCGCCGCGCATGCCCGAAGAGAACTATTACGGCTGGCTGGTCAACGAGAAGCTGCCGGAGCTTCAGGCGCTCTTCTGATTCCGCGAGCGCCGCGGGCGCAGGATTTCGAGTATCTCCGCGATCTGCGCGCGGTCGAGGCCGCGTATGCGCTCTGCCAGCACGTTGGCGAGCCGGGTGGCATCCGGGGACAGGCCGGAAGTGTCGATCTGCACGCGCGGGTTCGAGATCGCGGCGAGCTTTTCCAGTTCCTCCGCGTCGTCCCAGATCACGTTGAAATAGCCGATCACCTTCTGCACGAAGGCCCAGTTCGGGGCTCCGCGACGGCCATGCTCCAGCGCCGAGAGATAGGCAGGACTGACGCCAAGCGCCGCCGCCATCTGCTTCTGGCTCAGCCCCCGCTCCTCGCGCAGGTCGCGTATCCGGGCGCCGAACGGGGTCATCTCGGCGTCTTGCGGCGCAGGCGCACGTAGAGCGCGCCAGCTCCGCCATGGTTGCGGGCGGCAGGGTCGAGGCCGCTGACGATCTCCCGGAACGGAGCCGTCGCAAGCCAGTGCGGGACGGAGCGTCTCAAGACACCGTCGCCGCGCGACGAGGAGCCCTTTCCGGTAATGACAAGCACATAGCGCAGCCCGGCCGCATGGGCACGGCCGAGGAAGGACAGGAGCAGTCCGTACGCCTCTTGCTGGGTCATGCCGTGCAGATCAACTCTTGCCCCGATCGGAAGACGGCCGGAAGCGAGCTTATCATGGGTCTGTCGATCGAGCGCGGATTGCTGCGTGTGGGGTTTCTGGACGACGGCGGGCGCATCGAACGTTGGCTCCGGCATGGCCGGCTTTGCCGGCTCGGGTTTCGGCGCCGGCGGCGGTTCCGGTGGGAGATCGACCTTGCGACCCTTCAGGGGCGTCGTCGTGCGGACGACGAGGCCCCAGAGGATCCGGTCTTCGTCGGAGAGGTTCTTTCCTGGCTGTCGCTTCACGATCGTGCGTGCTCCAGCGGGGGACGGGGCAGAAGCGCATAGAAATCGGCGGGATGGCGCACGACGCCGGCAATCTCACCCGCGGCATCGCCGGAACCTGCGAAGAGGTCGCCACGAGCCGGGCCGACGATGGCGGAGCCGGTGTCCTGCGCAATCATCAGCCGCCGGAACGGCCTGCCGTTGAATGCCGTCAGCGTCGGCGCATCGACGAAGAACGGCGTGCCGAAGGTGTGCAGCACCCTGTCAACGGCCATGGACCTACCCGGCGTCAGCGGGACTTTCGCCGCGGCGATGGGGCCGAGCTCCGGCTCGTCCACCGGCGCCTCGCGAAAGAAGATGTAGGACCGATTGCGCCAGAGGATTTCGTCGATGCGGTGCGGATTGCGGTGGAACCAGGCACGGATCGACTGCATCGTCACCTCGGCTAGAGGGATCTCGCCGAGTTCCGCCAGGACCCGCCCTGCCCCGGTGAAGGGATGGCCGGTCTTCGCCGCGTAGGTGATGCGCGTCTCGGCGCCATCCGGCATACGAAGCCGCGCGCACCCCTGGACATGGATGAAGAAGGCGTCAACCTTGTCCTCAACCCAAGCCAGGGCGAGATCCTGGGTGTCCAGCACACCGCGCTCGATTTCGCCGCGGTCGAAATATTCCGCGATGCGCCCGCCCACCTGTCGGCCAAAGGCGAAAGCGGGATCGAAGCCGATGGGCCGGTTGGTGTCGTCGACCTCGACCAGATCGCGCGGACGACGCAGCAGAGGAACCCGGAAGCGCTCCGTTCGCACCGGAGAGGCCTCGACGACAGGCTCGTAGAAGCCGGTGACGAGCCCGCGATCCGCGGGGTCCGGCCGAACCAGCGCCGGAACGAAGTGGGCCTCGAAGAATGCCCTGGCCTCCGTCTCACCAAGAGATGGGTGACGGCGCGCCACTTCAAACGCCTGTCCGAAGCTCAACGCGTCGACCCCCAAGGAACCGGTCCGATAGGGCTTCTCGACGGCACGCCATGCGGACCTGCAGAACGCCGAATAGGCGGTGGAGACCGTGTCGCGATCCCAGCCTGGCAGGTCGGAGAAGCCTACGGGATGGAAATGCCCTGAAAGCGCGGCCATGGCGCGCTCCGAACAGGCCCGTCAATCTTCCTCTTCGGTCGCGACCAGCTTCCAGTTCGGGTCCTTCGAACGGGTGTCGCGCGCGAACGTCCAGACATCCTTCACTTCGGCCACCGTCTCGGGATCTCCGTCGATGACCTCCCCGGCATTGTTGCGCGTGGCGGAGATCAGTTCGCTGACGATGCGCAGGGTGATGTGGGCTTCGGTGCCCTTCAATTCGGCACCGGTGATGTCGATCTTGTCGATGCCGACGAAAGAGGACTGGATCTTCTCCGACCGGCTTTCCCGTTCTGTTATGGCCGTGACGAATCCGTCGTACACCTCCCGCGACAGGAGATTGCGGAGCGTCTTCTTGTCGCCATCGGCATAGGCCATGACGATCATCTCGTAGGCCATCTTGGCGCCGTCGACGAATGTCTTCGGATCGAACGATGGGTCTGCGTCCTTGATCGCGCGCAGTCCCCTGTTCAGTTCACTGTCCGGCGCAGCGATCGCATCGATGGTGGCGTAGGTCTCGTCGGAATCGCTCTTCTTCCTCGGCAGCGACACGACATTATCGGTCTTGGACGTGTCGGTCTTCGTCCTGCCGGCAGTATAGGGATCAAAGGGCGGACGCTCGTTTCCCGTGCGACGACCCAGCATGTTACGGAGCTGGATGAAGATCACGACTGCCGCAACCAGGAAAAATATCGTGCCGAAGTCGAAGAAATCCATCGTTCTCGCCAACCGAGCCAGACGCTACCCCTTGGGCGGGGACAGCACTCAGCATACACCAGCCTGATATAGACCGCAGGGTGCGATCATTCAAATCGAACGCCTGCATACCTATGTAAGCGACGATGTGCCAGCAGCAATCCGCTGGCCACAAAAAACGGATCCGTTGAAGCTTGAAACGCCTTATTCCCCTGTTCGTTCTTGTCCTCCCCCTGATCGAGATCGCCGGCTTCGTCATCGTCGGGCGCCAGATCGGCGTGCTGGCGACCATCGGCCTCGTGCTTCTGGCGGCCGTCGTCGGCGGCATGATGATGCGCCTGCAGGGGCTGGGGCTGCTGAACCGGCTGCAGCGTGAACTCGAAGCCGGCAAGGATCCGGGCCGCGAACTCGCTCATGGCGCCATGGTGCTGCTGGCCGGTATTCTCCTGATGGTGCCCGGCTTCTTCACCGATATCGTCGGACTCCTGCTGTTCGTGCCGCCGGTGCGGGACCTGGCCTGGCGCTTCGTGCGGCGCCGGGTGCAAGTGACGTCGTTCGCCAGCTTCTCCAGCGGCTTTGCGCGACCCCGGGATCGCGGTCCGACCATCGACCTCGATGCGGAGGATTATTCCTCGGGACCCCGCCCGGAATCTCCTTGGCGGCAGATCGACCGGTGACAGTCGAGCACGCCGTTAAACTTGTATTGGTCAGCACGGCGTGCTAGCCCAGCCGCCGATCAATTGCGCGGCCAGACCGGCCGATTTCTAGGGGATTCCGCCTCATGGCCAACGAGAACACGCCGGCTGGATCGGCGAACGGAAACGCTCAACAGCCGAAAGCCACGCTCAACGTCCTGGCGCAGTACGTGAAGGACCTGTCGTTCGAGAGCCCCGGCGCGCCGCGCTCTTTGCGCGCCCGTGACAAGGCGCCCGGGATCGCAATCAACGTGAACGTCGCCGCCAATCCGATGTCGGAGAAGGAATTCGACGTCACCCTGACGCTCAATGCCAAGGCAACGGCGGAGAACGACGTTCTGTTCAACGTCGAGCTCGTCTATGGTGGCGTGTTCCGCATCGAGGGGTTCCCGCAGGAGCACATGCTCCCGCTGCTGTTCATCGAGTGCCCGCGTCTGTTGTTCCCGTTCGCGCGCCAGATCATCGCCGACTCGACCCGCAACGGCGGCTTCCCGCCGCTGATGCTCGATCCGATCGACTTCGCGCAGATGTTCCAGCAGAAGCTGGCCGAGGATCAGGCGGCTGCGAAGGTCAAGGCAGTCTGAGGCAAGGTCACCTCGCCACTGCACGACGAAACGGAAACGGCGGCAATCGAAGGGTTGCCGCCGTTTCTGATTCAACAATGTTCTGAACTTGCTATCAGGATGCCGGCGTGGGTTCGTATTCCCGCCAGATGGCCTTTTCGCCCAACGCGGCGACGAGCGACGCGTGCGCTGTCCGTTGCTCCTCGGTAAGGCGTGACGGGAGTGGGGACGGGCGCTGGAACACCGTAGTTTCGACGATTTCTGCCGGACCGGCTACAGGGCTGTCGGTTGTTTCGAGAACCAGCGCTGCCTGCTTGCCCCCGATCAGTTCGACATAGACTTCAGCAAGAAGTTCGGAGTCGAGCAGCGCGCCATGCTTGGTGCGACGGCTGTTGTCGATCCCGTAGCGTTTGCAGAGTGCGTCCAGGGAGTTCGGGCCCATCGGATGCTTGCGCCTGGCCAGCGCGAGCGTGTCCACGATGCGCTCCGGCCCGATCGGCGGCAGGCCCAGACGGGCGAACTCCGCATTTATGAAGCTGATGTCGAAGGTCGCGTTGTGGGCGACGAGACGTGCGCCGTCGATGAACTCGAGAAATGAGTCGGCGACCTCCGGAAAGGTCGGCTTGTCAGCCAGGTCGGCGTCGCTGATGCCGTGGACCGCCTGGGCGTCGGGATGGACGGGACGCCCCTGAGCGTTGATGTAGACGTGGAAGGTCCGACCGGTGGGGAAACTGTTGACCAGTTCGACCCCGCCAATCTCGATGACCCGATCCTCTCGCGGATCGAGGCCCGTCGTTTCGGTATCGAAGATGATTTCCCGCATTCGATTCGGTCCCGTTCCGAAATCTTGTCGCCCCGCATCCTGCCCCTGGCAAGCGGGAACGATTGCTCAACGGGGCTTGTCCCCTGTCAGCCGCGCGATGATGCGCGCCACTTCGGCTCGCGCATGATCCATCCCCAGCCCCGTATCGATGACGAAGTCGGCGGCTCTCCGCTTCTCGGCATCCGGAACCTGACGGGCGAGGATCGCCTCGAACCGCTCCGCCGTCATGCCGGGGCGAGCCAGCACGCGGGCCCTCTGGACGTCCGGGTCGGCCGTGACGACGACGACCTTGTCGACTCGTTCTCGACCGCCGGTTTCGAACAGCAAGGGAATGTCGAGAACCACGAGCGGCGTTCCGCCCTTCCGGTGGTCAGCCACGAAGGCACCCGCATCGGCTCGAACCAGGGGGTGGATGATGGACTCCAGCCGCCGCAGGGCGTCCTTGTCTGACAGAACCCGGTCTCCCAGCCGCTTGCGATCGACCTCGCCATTGACCACCGTGCCCGGAAAGGCGGCCTCCACCAGGGGAACCGCGGCACCGGCATAGAGACGGTGGACCGCCTCGTCGGAATCATGGACTGGAACGCCGGCCTCGCGAAACATGCGGGCAGTCGTCGACTTGCCCATGCCGATCGAGCCGGTGAGACCGAGGACGATCATCAGGAAGAAATGGCCTCGATATCCGCCTCGATCATCGCCCGAAGTTCGGGCGTTACCGCGGGCCTGACGCCGAACCACCGCTCGAAGCCGGGAACGGCCTGGTGGAGGAGCATGCCCAGTCCGTCCACGGTGCGCAGGCCCCGCTTCGCGGCAGCGGCAAGTAACGGCGTTTGGAGTGGAACGTAGACGATGTCGGTGACGAGCGCGTCGTCCGGCAAGCTATCGACATCAATGGGTAGCTCCGCCTGGCCATGCATGCCGGCCGGGGTCGTGTTGACCAGGAGCGTCGCGTCACGGAGGAGTTCCGCAGCCGTATCAAGGCCATGCGCCGAGAAGCACCCGCCAAAATGATCGGCGAGCGCCTTGGCGCGGTCGAGGGTCCTGTTCACAATGCGGATGTCGGTGAACCCGCGTTCGCCAAGGGCAAACAGAACCGCTCGGGCGGCGCCGCCCGCTCCGAGCACCACCACCGGGCCCTTGCGAGCGTCCCACCCGGGCTGGCGATCATCAAGGTTGGCAATAAAGCCATAGGCGTCGGTATTCGAACCGAAGAGGGTATCTCCCTCCATCCAAAGCGTGTTCACCGCACCGATCGCCTCGGCCGCGGCATCCTTCCGGTCGGCCAGGGCGAAGGCCGCTTCCTTGTGCGGGATCGTCACGTTGCCGCCGCGATGCGATCCCGCGCGCAGCCGGTCCAGGAACGCCGGAAACGCACCGGGCTCGACGTCAATGGCGGTGTAGGAACCGGCCAGGCCATGCTGGCGCAGCCAATAGCCGTGGATCAGCGGGGACCGCGAATGCGCAATAGGGTGCCCGCACACGAAACCGCGCGGAGTTTCAGGCATCGATGGCACCCAGCGAGCGCAGGCCCTGAAGAAGCTGCAGGAGCGGCAGGCCGACGATGGTGAAGTGGTCGCCCTCGATCTTTTCGAAGAGCTGGATTCCTTCACCTTCGACCTGATAGGCGCCGACGCTCGAGAGGATGCGGGAGCCAACACGCGCCAGGTGGCGGCCCACGAAACCCGGGTCCAGCTTGCGCATCGTCAGGTTCGCCGTGCCGATGCCACTCCAGACGACCTCGCCGTCGCGCGCCAGTACCGCAGCACTGTCGAGCTGATGGGTGCGGCCGGAAAGCTGCAACAGGCGACGACGCGCACCCTCCATGTCCTCCACCTTGTGCAGGATCTCGCCATCCAGCGAGAGGGTCTGGTCGCAGCCGAGGACAAGACGACCGGGCATGCGCTCGCTGACGGCGAGGGCCTTCGCGGTCGCAAGCACGGTTGCGACATCCGCGGGCGAAGCACCGGTTCCGCGCAGCGGCTCCTCGGCCGCGCGCTCGTCGATACCCGGCCCCACGGCTTCGACCGGAATGCCCGCATGCTCGAGCATGGTTCTGCGAAACGGGCTAGTAGACGCCAGGATGAGCGGCTCGGACATGACCATCCCTGCTGATTTCCGCCGGACCTAGCGCGTCTTGCGGCGCAGGGCAACGATTGCCGCTGCGGTTTCCTCGATCGAGCGACGCGTGACATCGATCATCGGCCACCCATAGCGCGTGCAGATCTGTCGAGCGTATGCGAGTTCCTCGGCAATCGCCGCCCGATCGACGTAAGATTCAGTTCCAAAGCCGCCAGGGGCAGAAAGCATGCGGTTCTGGCGAACCTGAGAGACACGCTCGGCGCTGGCGACGAGGCCAACGATCAGCGGCTTTGTCGCCCGCGTCAGGCTTTCAGGAACAGACATGCCCAGCACGATGGGGATGTTCGCCGTCTTTATCCCACGATTGGCGAGATAGATCGACGTCGGGGTCTTGGAGGTCCGGGAAATGCCGATGAGCACAACGTCGGCACTGTCGACGTCCTCCGGCAGTTGGCCGTCGTCATGCTCCATCGTGTAGTTCAGGGCATCGATGCGCCGGAAATAGGCGGCGTCGAGGACGTGCTGGGCACCAACGCGGCGGCCCGCCGGCGTCCCGAGATAAGACTGGAAGACCTGCAGCACCGGCTCGAGTACGGACACCACCGGCAATCCCATCTCGGCAGCGCGTCGGTCGATCAGGTCAGCCAGCTCCTTGTCGACGACGGTGTAGAGGATGATGCCCGGCTCCTGCTCGACGTCCTCGAAGACCTTGGCGATCTGCTTCTCGGTACGAATGAGCGGGTAGATGTGCTCGATGGCGCGCGCATCCTTGTACTGCGCTGCGGCCGCCCGGCCGGCGGCGAGAAGCGTTTCGCCCGTCGCGTCGGAGATCAGGTGCAGATGGAAGAAATTCTGCGTCTTATTCACAGGCATGGGCACCCGCTGTGGCCTTCTGTGGGCAACCCATAGCCGGGAACATCGTTCGGGTCACCCGGCTGTATGAAGGGTCAGCCTATCCACATCCGGCGCCAACGGGACGAAGGGTCCGGCTTGTGGAGAATTTCGGGAGCGAGCCGAGTGGGAACAGGCGGTCCAGCACCACTGCCGGTTCGTGACCGAATTACTATCTAATTGGTTTTTCTAACTATTTTTGTGTTATCCCCACACTTCCCGGGAGTCACCGGCGCTGTCTTGGACTCGGCCTTGTTGCCACGTCTGGAGGGAAGATGGCGACGGCGATGTGAATTCCCGATTCCAACAGAGTCGTAGAATCAGAAGACTCTTTCAAAAAATCTCCTTGATTTTAAAGAGCAGGGAGGACGGTGACCCTGACGCATGGAATGCTAGGGTTTCCGGGCAGAAGAGCCAGCGACAGAGGACGTCAGCACCATGGACAGCACGGGACATGCATCAGGTAACGTCGCAGCAAGGGCGATCGGTGCTCTTGCGCTAACGGCGGTGCTCGCCGCCCTTCTCATCGCCGCCGATCCCGAAAGGTTCTACCTCTGGATAAAGGCGGCCCACGTCATTGCCGTGATCGCCTGGATGGCAGGGATGCTCTATCTGCCGCGCCTCTTCGTCTACCATTGCGCGGCCGAGAAAGGCTCAGCCCAATCCGAGACTTTCAAGGTCATGGAGCGGCGGCTCTATCGCGCGATCATCAACCCGGCGATGATCGCGACCTGGGTGCTCGGCCTCTGGCTTGCCTGGAAGGGATTCGACTTCCACGGCGGCTGGCTGCACGCCAAGATCGCGGCAGTCCTTGTCCTTTCGGGCGTGCATGGCTATCTGGGAGGTGCGGTGCGCCGGTTCGCAGCAGACCAGAATGTTCGCACCGCTCGGCACTGGCGCATCGTCAATGAAGTGCCCACCGTGCTGATGATCCTGATCGTCATCCTCGTCGTGGTCAAACCTTTCTGACGACAGACGCGCGGGGTACCTTGCTCTTTGCCTTCCGGAGGGATAGAAGGGGCTCCTTCCCTCCCGACGTTTGCGGTTTCCAGGCACCTGACCTAGCCGTCGCATCCGTTCCGCTCATCGCCGCTCGCCGATAGCAATCCCATCGCGTCAGAGTTCCGCTCCATGCAGGAAATGAAACTTCAGGATTTCAAGAACAAGAAGCCGATCGATCTGATCTCCTTCGCGGAATCGCTGGAGGTCGAGAACGCCAGCGTGATGCGCAAGCAGGAGCTGATGTTCGCGATCCTCAAGAAGCTCGCGGCGCAGGACGTAGAGATCATCGGCGATGGCGTAGTGGAGGTGCTGCAGGACGGCTTCGGCTTCTTGCGTTCGGCCAACGCCAACTACCTTCCGGGCCCGGACGACATCTACATCTCGCCCTCGCAGATCCGCCGATTCTCGTTGAAGACCGGCGACACCGTCGAAGGGCCGATCCGCAGCCCCAAGGAAGGCGAGCGATATTTCGCCCTTCTGAAGGTCAACTCGATCAATTTCGACGACCCGGAAAAAATCCGGCACAAGATCCACTTCGACAACCTGACGCCGCTCTATCCGAACCAGCGGCTGAAGATGGAAGTAGAGAACGTACAGACGAAAGACATTTCGTCACGCGTGATCGACCTCGTCTCCCCCATCGGCAAGGGCCAACGCGGCCTTATCGTCGCGCCGCCACGCACCGGCAAGACAGTCCTGCTGCAGAACATCGCGCACTCGATCACCACCAACCATCCGGAGTGCTACCTCATCGTCCTGCTCATCGACGAGCGGCCGGAGGAAGTGACCGACATGCAGCGCTCCGTGAAGGGCGAGGTCATCTCCTCGACCTTTGACGAGCCGGCGGTCCGACACGTGCAGGTAGCCGAAATGGTCATCGAAAAGGCAAAGCGTCTGGTCGAGCATGGCCGGGACGTGGTGATCCTGCTCGATTCGATCACGCGTCTGGGTCGTGCGTACAACACCGTGGTGCCGTCCTCCGGCAAGGTTCTGACGGGCGGCGTCGACGCCAACGCCCTGCAGCGCCCGAAGCGCTTCTTTGGTGCCGCGCGCAACATCGAAGAGGGCGGATCGCTGACCATCATCGCGACGGCGCTGATCGATACCGGCAGCCGCATGGACGAAGTGATCTTCGAAGAGTTCAAGGGCACCGGCAACTCTGAAATCGTGCTGGACCGCAAGGTTGCGGACAAGCGCATCTTCCCGGCCATTGACATCCTCAAGTCCGGAACGCGCAAGGAAGATCTCCTGGTGCCGCGCCAGGACCTGCAGAAGGTGTTCGTGCTGCGGCGCATCCTCGCGCCGATGGGCACGACGGATGCGATCGAGTTCCTCATCGACAAGCTGAAGCAGACGAAGACCAACGGCGACTTCTTCGACTCGATGAACACCTGAGGCGCAGCTCGGGCGAAACTCCATCCTGCCCCCAGAAGCTACGGGATCGATTCGCTAGCGAAACGAATTGCGATGACGCAGCACATCGGCCTCGGTGCTCCATTCGGGCGGAAAGTGGGTCAGGCAGATACGATCGCTGCCCTCGCCTCGGGCGGCCTGCCGAGTGGCATCGCCGTCATACGGCTGAGCGGACCCGCCGTTCCCGCCGCTTTCCTCGCCGTGATGGGCCGGGTTCCGGAACCGCGCCGGGCTTCTCTGGCGCGGTTTCGCGATGCGACGGGAGCCGAGATCGACACCGGTCTTGCAATTTACTTTCCGGGCCCCGGAAGCGCGACCGGCGAGGATTGCGGCGAGTTTCAGGTACATGGCGGGCGGGCCGTCGTTTCCGCCATGCTGGCAGCCCTTCGCGCAGTACCTGGGATTCGCCTGGCGGAAGCCGGCGAATTCGCTCGTCGCGCGCTGATCAACGGCCGCGCAGACCTATTGGGCACCGAGGCGCTTTCTGACCTTATCGCGGCAGAAACGGAGAGCGAGCGCCGATTCGCCATCGAGAACGGGCGAGATCGCCACCGCTCCCTCTATTCATCCTGGAGATCAACGATCCTCCACGCCCGGTCGATGGTCGAGGCCGAGCTGGATTTTGCGGACGAGGACGATGTCCCGGGCTCGGTGTCCGAGTCAAGCTGGGCCACCGTCCGGTCGCTGATCCGGGAGATTGAGGACCATCTCGGCGGTTATCGAAAGGCCCGGATCGTCCACCGCGGGTTTGACGTGGTCATCGCAGGCCCGCCGAACGCGGGAAAGTCGAGCTTGCTGAACCGCCTCGTCGAGGAGGAAGTCGCGATCGTCACCTCCGAGGCGGGGACGACGCGCGATCTCGTCAGCGCGACGATTGATCTTGGCGGTATGAAAGTTAACCTCACGGACACGGCCGGTATCCGGGAGGCCGAGAACCTGGCCGAACAGATAGGTATCGAGCGGTCGCGGAGGCGGATGGCGGAAGCCGATCTGGTCCTCAGCCTCTTCAGTCCGGCAGAGGGGCAGATCCCTCTGCCGCTGGAGCGCGAGGGCGATACGCTGGTGATCGCGACGAAATGCGATATGCCTTATCCCGGTGGCGAGGTTCGGGTCGATCATATCGTTTCGGTGGAGACCGGGACAGGCTTCGCCGCCATGCTTGAGGACATCGCGGCGCGCGCTCGCGCTGCTGCACCGGCGGTCGATGATGTGGTTCCTTGGCGAGAGCGGCACGTAGAGCTCTTGTCGACCTGTAGGGACTGCCTTGCCGACGCACTGATTGACAAGCCGCTCGAATTGAGGTCGGAAGATCTGCGACGTGCGTCCCTCGCCCTCGGAAAGCTAGCGGGCGATATCGATGTGGAAGACATGCTGGATGAGATATTCAGCAAGTTCTGCATCGGCAAATGACCGCGTGATTCACGTGAAACAGGGTGGACGACGCCACCCGTACGACTGATCGTTAGGCTCGGCGCCATTATGACAAGCGCATCAAGATATGACGTCGTCGTTGTCGGCGGCGGTCATGCGGGAACAGAGGCGGCTGCGGCCGCTGCGCGGATCGGTGCGCGGACCGCACTCATAACGCTGCGCATCGACACGATCGGGGTCATGTCGTGCAATCCCGCGATCGGGGGCATCGGCAAGGGCCAGCTCGTTCGTGAGGTTGACGCGCTCGACGGCGTGATGGGCCGCGCGGCGGATCGGGCCGGAATTCAGTTCCGCATGCTGAACCGGCGGAAGGGTCCGGCCGTCTGGGGGCCGCGAACACAGGCCGACCGGAAGCTGTACCGCCAGGCCGTACACGACATCCTATGCGAACAGCAAAATCTCACCATCCTTGAAGATGAAGCTGCCGAACTTGTCGTTCAGGATCGTCGGATAGTCGGCCTTCGGACGCGCGATGGGCTGGATATCCAGTGCGGAGCCGTGGTGCTCACGACCGGGACTTTCCTTCGGGGCCTCATCCATATCGGTGAACGGCGGTTTCCGGCCGGGCGCATGAACGAAGAAGCCGCAGCGCGGCTCTCCGCATCAATGCTTGAGCATGGCTTCCAACTCGGGCGGTTGAAGACAGGCACCCCGCCGCGTCTGGATGGACGGACCATCCACTGGGACCGGCTCCCGATGCAGGATGCCGATCCTGATCCGGTGCCATTCTCGCTCATGACGGGTTCCATCGATGTCCCGCAGATTCGCTGCGGAATCACGCGCACGACGCCTACTACGCACGCGATCATTTCCGCGAATCTGCATCGGTCAGCCATGTACTCCGGGTCGATCCAGGGTGTCGGGCCGCGGTATTGCCCGTCTATCGAGGACAAGATTGTCCGGTTCGGAGAGCGGGAAGGCCATCAGATCTTTCTGGAACCGGAAGGATTGGACACCGATACGGTCTACCCGAATGGCATATCAACGTCTCTGCCCGAGGACGTGCAGCATGAACTCGTCCATTCGATTCCCGGGCTGGAAGACGCGCTGATTACACAGCCCGGTTACGCCATCGAGTATGACCACATCGATCCTCGTGAACTCACGCCGACGCTGGAAGCGCGACGGATCGGCGGCCTGTTCCTCGCCGGACAGATCAACGGGACCACCGGCTATGAGGAAGCTGCCGCACAGGGCATTGTGGCGGGCGCCAACGCGGCACTTTCCAGCGGCAAGGAGCGTCTTACGATTGGCCGGGGCGAAGGTTACATCGGCGTTCTGATCGACGACCTCATCACACGTGGCGTTTCGGAGCCGTATCGAATGTTTACGTCGCGCGCGGAATATCGGCTGTCCTTGCGTTCTGACAATGCCGATGAACGCCTTACACCGCGTGCGATCCAGGTGGGCATGGCGTCACCGGAGCGACTGAGTCGTTTCAACACGTTGAAGAGCAATCTTGATGCGGCGCGTCGCCTCCTCAACGGGCTTGTCGTAACGTCCGGAGCGGCGGCGAGAGCTGGTTTGCCGATCAATCAGGACGGAAAGTCGCGGACCGCCTTCGAATTGCTCTCCCACGCCCACATTGGGTTCGAGCGTTTGGCCGCACTTTGGCCGGAGCTTAACGCCATCGATGCGAAGGCGAGGGAATTGGTGATGATCGATTCGGCTTATGCCAGCTATGTCGAG
>Ga0182741_1000669_pt1 | contig 49235 bp, 47 predicted proteins | sample eDN5th37CBELigOP_FD_128874 | JGI IMG/M metagenome (GOLD analysis project Ga0182741, IMG submission 128874) | Enriched Organic Plus compost microbial communities from Emeryville, California, USA - eDNA 5th pass 37_C BE-Lig OP (version 2) (version 2) ... | reverse complement strand
GCAAGGTCCTCGTCACCGGGCAGGCCGACCACGCCGACACGATCCGGGCCGTGAACGAGGCCGGGCTCGACCACTACATCGCCAAGCCCTGGGACCCCGAGGAGCTGCTGGCAGTGGCCCGGGCCGCGCTCACCGACGCGGTGCTCGACGCCGGGCTCGACCCGCTGCGCTACGTGGCCGACCTCGACGGGCCCCGCCTCCTCGAGGCCTACGGTCGCCGCGCCGGCGACCGCTGAGCGGCTACCGGACGGCGAGCAGGTCGACGACGAAGACGAGGGTCTCGTCGGGGCCGATCACCCCGCCGGCGCCGTGGCGCCCGTAGGCCAGGTGCGGCGGGATGACGATCCGGCGCCGGCCGCCGACGCGCATCCCGGCCACGCCCTGGTCCCAGCCCTCGATGACCTGGCCGGCGTCGAGGTCGAAGCTGAGCGCCTCGCCCCGGTCCCACGAGGCATCGAACTGCTTGCGGGTCCGCCACGACACGCCGACGTAGTGGACGTCGACCCGGCTCCCGGCGGTGGCCTCGGCGCCGTCGCCGACCTCGAGGTCCTCGGTGACCAGCTCGGCGGGCGGGGCCTCCCCGGCGGGCACGTACACGTGGGGCTTGTCGTCTGCGGGCATCCGGCGAACCTACACCGCTCCCCTACGCTCCCTCCCCATGCCCGCCCCCACGCCCCCGGTCGCCCCCCGCCGTCCCGTCACCCTCCGCGCCCACGGCGACGAGCGCGTCGACGACTGGTACTGGCTGCGCAGCGACAACCGCGACGACCCCGAGGTGCTCGCCCTCCTCGAGGCCGAGAACGAGTACGTCCGGGCCTCGCTGGCCCACACCGAGCCGCTCCAGGCCAAGCTCTTCGAGGAGATGCGGAGCCGCATCAAGGAGACCGACCTGTCGGTCCCCTACCGCAAGGGCCCGTGGTGGTGGTTCAGCCGCACGATCGAGGGCCAGCAGTACCCGGTGCTCTGCCGCACGTCCATCGAGCCGCCAGCCGAGCTGCCCGCCGAGCACCCGGTCCCCGGCGAGGAGGTCGTCCTCGACATGAACGTGCTCGCCGGCGACAGCGACTACTTCGCGATGGGCGCCTTCGACGTGTCGCCGTCCCAGCACCTCGTGCTCTACTCGACCGACCACGACGGCTCGGAGCGCTACACGATGCGGGTCCGGGACCTGCGCACCGGGGAGGACCTGCCCGACGTCATCCCCGAGACGACCTACGGCACGGCGTGGGCAGGGGACGACACGTTCTTCTACGTCCGCCAGGACGCGGCGATGCGCCCGTACCAGGTGTGGCGGCACCGGCTCGGCACCGACCCGAGCGAGGACGTCCTCGTGTTCGAGGAGCCCGACGAGCGCTTCTTCGTGTCGGTCGGCCTCAGCCTCACCGAGACCTGGGTGCACATCTCCACGGCGTCGAAGGTCACCTCCGAGGAGCACCTCATCCCCGCCGCCGACCCGACCGCCGCCCCCCGCTGCGTGCAGCCCCGGGAGCAGGGCGTCGAGTACGAGGTGACCCACGCCCCCACCCCCACGGAGGACCGCTTCCTCATCCTCACCAACGCCGACGGCGCCGTGAACTTCACCCTCGTGAGCGCGCCGGTCGAGACGCCGGGGCGCGCGCACTGGCGGTCGGTCGTCCCCCACCGCCCGGACGTGAAGCTGGAGGGGGTCACCGCGTTCTCGGGCCACGTCGTGCGGTACGAGCGCCGGGAGGGGGTGCGCCGGATCGTCGTCACCTCCTACGCCGACGGGCGCGAGCGCGAGCTGGAGATGCCCGAGCCGGTGTACGACACCGCGCCGGGCACGAACGCCGAGTTCGACACGAGCCGGCTGCGGTTCACCTACACGTCCCTCGTCACGCCGACCACGGTGTACGAGGAGGACCTGACCTCCGGGGAGCGACGCCTGCTCAAGCAGACCGAGGTGGTCGGCGGCCACGACCCGAGCGACTACGAGACGGGCCGGGCCTGGGCCACCGCCCCCGACGGCACCCGGATCCCGATCTCGTGGGTGCACCGGGCCGGGGTGCCCCACGACGGCTCGGCCCCGTGCCTGCTCTACGGCTACGGGTCCTACGAGGCGTGCATGGACCCGACCTTCTCGATCCTGCGCCTGTCGCTGCTCGACCGGGGCTTCGTGTTCGCCATCGCCCACGTGCGCGGCGGCGGCGAGCTCGGGCGCCCCTGGTACGAGGACGGCAAGGCGCTGCGCAAGCGCAACACGTTCACCGACTTCATCGCGTGCGCCGAGCACCTCGTCGCCGAGGGGTTCACCTCGCCGGACCGGCTCGTCGCCCGCGGCGGCTCGGCCGGCGGGATGCTCATGGGTGCGGTGGCCAACCTGCGCCCGGACCTCTTCGCGGCGATCGTCGCCGAGGTCCCCTTCGTCGACTGCCTCACGACGATCCTCGACGAGACGCTCCCGCTCACCGTCACCGAGTGGGAGGAGTGGGGCAACCCGGTCGAGGACCCGGCGGTGTACGAGTACATGAAGGGCTACAGCCCCTACGACAACGTGCGCCCCCAGCCCTACCCCGCCATCCTCGCCACCGCCGGGCTGAACGACCCCCGGGTGTCGTACTGGGAGCCGGCCAAGTGGGTCCAGAAGCTGCGGGCCAGCACGACGAGCGGTCGCCCGATCTACCTGAAGACCGAGATGGGTGCCGGGCACCAGGGACCGAGCGGCCGCTACGACACGTGGAAGGACGAGGCGTTCGTGTACGCCTTCGTGCTCGACGCGCTCGGGATGGTGCCGCCCGGCTGAGCCGGCCCGTCAGCCGCGGCCGGGGACGACCCGGTACGCCTCGTAGACGCTGTCGATGCCGCGCAGGGTGCTGAGCAGCGCCTCGAGGTGGCTCGGGTCGGCCAGCTCGAACTCGAAGCGCATCTTCGAGACCCGGTCGGCGCCGGTGTGGGTCGTGGAGCTCAGGATGTTGACGTGGTGGTCGCTCAGCGCGGAGGCCACGTCCCGCAGGAGCCGGCCCCGGTCGAGGGCCTTCACCTCGACGGTGGCCACGAAGGTGCCGTCGTGGCTCTCGTCCCACTCGACGTCGATGACCCGGTCGTGCTGCCCGCTGGCCAGCGACACGGCGTTGGCGCAGTCGGTGCGGTGGACCGACACGCCCCGGCCCCGGGTGACGAAGCCGAGGATCTCGTCGCCGGGCACCGGGGTGCAGCACCGGGACAGTCGCACCATGACGTCGTCGAGGCCCTCGACGTGGACCCCGGCGGTGGGCCGCCGACGCGACGTGGGCCGCCGGGGCTGGCGGACGGTGCGGGGCAGCACCTCGTCCTCCTTGCCCGGCTCGATCTCCCGGACCCGCCGGGCGACCCGTGCCGCGATGGCCTTGGCCGACACGTGGCTCTCGCCGACGGCTGCGTGCAGCGCGTCGAGGTCCGTGTAGTTGAGCTCCTTGGCCACCTCCTCGAGGACGTGGCCCTGGGCGATCTTCTGGACCGGCAGGCCCTCCCGCCGCATCGCCTTGACGAGCTCCTCCCGGCCGGTGTCGACGGCGTCCTCGCGCCGCTCCCGGGAGAACCACTGCCGGATCTTCGACGCCGCCCGGGGGGTGGCGACGATCTGCAGCCAGTCCCGGGACGGCCCGGCCCCCTCCACCTTGGAGGTGAACACCTCGACCGAGTCGCCGCTCTGCAACTTGGTGTCGAGCGACACGAGCCGCCCATTCACCCGGGCGCCGATGCAGGCGTGGCCGACCTCGGTGTGGATCGCGTAGGCGAAGTCGATCGGGGTGGCGCCCGCGGCGAGCGTGACCACCTCGCCGGCGGGGGTGAAGACGAAGACCTCGTCCTGCTCGAGGTCGATCTTCAGGTTCTGCATGAACTGGTCGGGGTCCGAGGTCTCGGACTGCCAGTCGATGATGCGGTTCAGCCACGCGACGTCGGTCTCGTGGTGGCCGCCCTGGTCCTTGTACTGCCAGTGGGCGGCCACGCCCTGCTCGGCCCGGCTGTGCATCTCCCAGGTGCGGATCTGCACCTCGAGCGGCTTGCCCTGCGGTCCCACCACCGTCGTGTGCAGCGACTGGTAGAGGTTGAACTTGGGCATCGCGATGTAGTCCTTGAAGCGGCCCTGCACCGGCTTCCAGGTGGCGTGGATCGACCCGAGCGCGGCGTAGCAGTCCTTCACGGAGTCGACGATGACCCGGATGCCCACCAGGTCGTAGATGTCGTCGAACTCCTTCCCCTTGGTGACCATCTTCTCGTAGATCGAGTAGATGTGCTTCGGGCGGCCGGTCACCTCGGCGTTGATCCGCAGCTCGGCCAGGCGCTCCCGCACCTGCTCCAGCACCTGGGTGAGGTACAGGTCCCGCTCGGGGGCCCGGGTGGCGACCATGTGGTCGATCTCGGCGTAGCGCTTCGGGTGCAGCGCGGCGAACGAGAGGTCCTCCAGCTCCTGGCGGATCTCCTGCATGCCGAGCCGGTGGGCGAGCGGAGCGTAGATGTCGAGCGTCTCGCGCGCCGTGCGCTCCTGCTTCCACGCCGGCATCGCGGCGAGCGTGCGCATGTTGTGGAGCCGATCGGACAGCTTGATGATCAGGACCCGCAGGTCCTTGGCCATCGCGACGAGCATCTTGCGCATCGAGGCCGCCTGCTGGGCCTCCTTGGTGTCGAAGTTGACCCGGTCGAGCTTGGTGACGCCGTCGACGATCGCGGCGACGTCGGGCCCGAAGTCGGCCTGCAGGTCCTCCAGGGTGACGCCGGTGTCCTCGACCGCGTCGTGGAGCAGGGCGGCGGCGACGGTGACGTCGTCGAGCCCGAGCCCGGCCACGATGCGGGCGACGGCCAGGGGGTGCTGGATGTACGGCTCGCCGGACTGGCGGGTCTGGCCCCGGTGGGCGTCGGCGGCGGCCAGGTAGGCCCGGGTGATGAGGGCGGTGGGGGCCTTCGGGTGCCGGGCCCGGTAGGCCTGGATCAGGGGCGCGACCTCGTCCGCCGGCGGGCGCTCGTTGCGGCGCCAGGGCAGTACCCGATCGACGGTGGCCACGCCCTCAGGCTACCGATGCACCCGCAGGGCTAGCGCCGCTTGCCCTTCTTGCGGGGCCGGGGCGGGATCGGCCGTCCCGACAGCGTCGGCGCCTGGCCCGGGGCCACCGGCCGCTTGGCCGGCGCGGGCCCGTCGGCGGCGGGAGCCGACCCCGCACCGCCGGGGGTGGCCCCGGCGAGGACCGGGCCGCCCGCGGTGCCGACGCGGGCGCGGATCTGCGCCCAGCGCGGCTCGCGCTCCTTGAGCCAGACCGTGACCGGGGTGGCGATGAGGATCGACGAGAAGGCGCCGACGACGATGCCGACCGTCAGCGCCACCGCGAACTCCTGCAGGGCGGCCGCGCCCATGATCGCCGAGCCCACGACGAGCATCGCGACCACCGGCAGCAGCGAGCTGATCGTCGAGTTGATCGAGCGCATCAGCACCTGGTTGAGCGAGAGGCTGGCCACGCCGGTGTAGGTCACCTTGCCGGTGGCCCCGACGGTGGCGGCGTTCTCCTGCATCCGGTCGAACACCACGATGGTGTCGTAGAGGGAGTAGCCGAGGATCGTCAGGAACGCGATCACCGTGGCTGGCGTGACCTCGATGCCGAAGAGGGCGTAGAAGCCGACGCAGATGACGAGGTCGTGGACGACCGAGGCCAGCGCCCCGACGGCCATCTTCCACTCGAGCCGCCACGCGATGTAGGCGGCGACGGCGACGAAGAACCAGATGAGCGCCCGGACGGCCTTGTCGGTGAGCTGCTGGCCCCAGGACGGACCCACCGTGGAGACGGTGATGTCGACGACCTCGATGCCGGCCGCCGCGGCCAGCGCCTCGGACACGGCCTGCTGGGTCTCGACGTCGTCGACGTCGGACTGGACCCGTACCGTGCGGTTGTCGCCCCGGCCGATCACCTGGATCTTGGCGCCCTGCTGGCCCTCGGGTCGCAGGGCGTCGCGGACCTCCTCCACGCTCAGGTCGTCGGTGGGCACGTCCCAGGCCGTGCCGCCCTCGAAGTCGAGGCCGAGGTTGAGGCCCCGCACGAGGATGGCGGCGCCGGAGATCAGGAAGACGATCAGCGAGATCGTCGTCCCGACCTTCCAGACCCGGCGGAAGTCGATGTCGTCGTCGTAGGAGGCGAGCCGACGGAAGAGGTCCCTCACGATGCCGCACCTCCCGACGCTGGCGAGACCCCGAGGAGCCACGGGCTCTCGAGGAACCGGGGGCGGCGCACGAGCCAGAGCACGAGCGGCCGCATGAAGTAGTAGGAGGCGAACATGTCGAGCACGGTGCCGATCCCGAGGAAGAGGGCGAAGCCCCGCACCGAGCCGACGGTGAGGACGTAGAGGAGCACGGCGCCGATCAGGGTGGCCAGGTTGGCCTTGACGATCGTCCCGAAGGCCGAGCCGAAGCTCGACTGGGCGGCGGCGCGCGCCGTGCGACCCCGCCACACCTCCTCCTTCAGGTTCTCGTAGTAGACGACGTTGGAGTCCACCGCGACGCCGATCGACACGATGATCCCGGTGACGCCGGCCAGGGTGAGCGCCAGGTTGCGGGTCTCGCCCATCCAGGCGATCACCACCCACATGAGCCCGCCGGACACGGCGAGGCTGAGGATCGCCACGAGCCCGAGCACCCGGTAGTAGACGACCAGGAAGATCGACAGGAGCAGGAGCCCGACGAGCCCGGAGACGATGCCCGCTCGCAGCGAGTCGCTGCCGAGGGTGGCGGACACCTCCCGGGTCTGCTGGATCTCGAGGGCCACCGGCAGCGAGCCGTATCGCAGCACGAGGGCGAGGTCCTTGGCCTCCCGCTCGGTGAGGCTGCCCGAGATCGAGATCTGGTCCCGCTGGTAGGAGGGCTGCTGGATGTTCGGGGCCATCACCACCCGGGAGTCGAGGACGATGGCCAGCTGCCCGGTGGGGCAGGTGGGCTCCCGGGCGAAGCACGGGGCGGCGGCGGCGCGGTTGAACTCGTCGATCGCGCTCGCCTTGATCTCCAGGTTGACGACCCACTCGCCGGTGAGCAGGAGCTCGGCCCGGGCGTCGGCGACGATCCGGCCCGTCGCCACCGCGGGGCCGAGCTGGTACGTGTAGACGACGTTGCCGTCGTCGTCGTACTCGCCGAGGGTGACCTCGGCGTCGGGGTCGTCCTCCTCCCGGGGGGTCAGCCGGAAGGCGGCGGTGGGGTCCTCCTCGGCGGGCTCCTCGTCGGCGGTCGTCGTGGTCGTGGTGCCGTCCTGGAACGGGGTGGCCACACCGGCGGTGGACTGGCCCTCGACGGCGTCGTCAGCGCTGTCGGTCACGGGCTCGGTCGTGTCCGTGGTCGTCGTGGCGTCGCCGTCCTCCGCGGTGTCGTCGTCGGCGGTGTCGTCGCCCGTGTCATCGCCCGTGTCGTCGGCCTCGTCCTCCGGGGCGTCGTCGATGAGGTCCTCGAGGCTGCCGGGGAACGAGGAGAGCACCGGGCGGAAGCGCAGCTCGGCCGTCTGGCCGACGAGCTCGCGGGCCCGCTCGCGGTCGGTGACGCCGGGGAGGCTCACCTCGATCGTGGAGCCCTGGCGGGTGATCTCGGGCTCGGCCACGCCGAGGGCGTCGACCCGTGACCGGATCACCTCGATCGACTGGTCGAGGACGTCGTCGGAGGCCTCCTCGATCGGCTGGAGGGTGACCGCGAAGCCGCCCTTGAGGTCGAGGCCGAGCTTCGGGCTCCAGCCCGACACGAGGACTGCCACGAGCAGGCCGACGGTCAGGACGACCATCGCCCACATCGGGCGGAGCCCGGAGCGCTTCAGGCGCCCCCGGATCATCGGGGTCGGCCGGCTCGGGCCGGTGGCGCTGCGATCGGCTTCAGGAGGGGCACGCGGTCTCCGTCGGGTCGGGTGGGCTCGGGGCCGGCTGGCGAGGTTACTCGTACGCCGCCCGGAGCCGGGACCGCACGGCGTCGAGGGTGCCGGCCTGGATCGCGGCACGGGCCTCCTCGACGAGGCGCAGGGTCCACCAGACGTTGTGGATCGTGATGAGCCGGGGCGCGGTCGGCTCGTCCACCACGAGGAGGTGGCGCAGGTACGCCCGGGACCAGCGGGCGCACACCGGGCAGCCGCAGGCGTCGTCGAGCGGGGCGCTGTCGTCGGCGTTCTCGGCCCGCTTCAGGTTGTAGCGGCCGGCCGTGGAGAGGATCGTGCCGTGGCGGGCGAAGCGGGTGGGCAGCACGCAGTCGAAGAGGTCGATGCCGAGCGCGATCGACTCGACCATCCCGATCGGGTCGCCGAGGCCCATGAGGTACCGGGGCTGGTCGTCGGGCAGCAGCGGCACGGTGGCGGCCAGGACCTCGAGCATCTCGTCGCGGGACTCCCCCACGGACAGGCCGCCCACGGCGTAGCCGTCGAAGCCGATGGCCACGGTCCGCTCGGCGCTCTCGGCCCGCAGGGCGAGGTCGGTGCCGCCCTGGACGATGCCGAACTGGTTGAGGTCGGGCCGGTCCTGGCGCAGGAACGCCTCGCGGGCGGTGGCCGCCCACGCCGCGGTCCGGTCGACGGCGAGGCGCAGCACCTCCGGCGGCGACGGCAGCGGCGCGCAGACGTCGAGGACCATCTGGACGTCGCTGCCGAAGTGGGTCTGGATGTCGACCGCCGACGCCGGGGTCAGCCGGTGGGTGCCGCCGTCGTAGGTGGAGCGGAAGGTGACGCCCTCGTCGTCCAGGCGGACGTTGCCGCCGGGGTCGAGGGAGAACACCTGGTAGCCGCCGGAGTCGGTGAGGAGGTGGCCGTGCCAGTCCTCGAAGGCGTGGAGTCCGCCGAGGTGGGCGATCCGCTCGGCGCCGGGCTTCAGCATCAGATGGTACGTGTTCCCGAGGATGATCTGGGCACCGAGGTCCTCGAGGTCGGCCGAGGACAGGGTGCGCACCGCGCCCTTCGTGCCCACCGGCATGAAGCACGGGGTCTGGATCTCGCCCCGGGCGGTGCGGATCGTGCCGGCCCGGGCCGGGCCGAGGCGGTGCGTGATCTCGATGGACAGCGTCATCCCCGCTCCCCCCGCAGGAGCATGGCGTCGCCGAAGCTCAGGAACCGGTAGCCCTCGGCGAGCGCGACGTCGTAGAGCGCCCGCCAGCGGGGGCCGACGAAGGCGTCGACGAGCACGAGCAGCGACGAGCGGGGCTGGTGGAAGTTGGTGACGAGGGCGTCGACGACGGCGAAGCGGTGCGCGCCGTGGATGAACAGCTCCGTGCGGCCGGCCAGGCGGCCGGTGGCAGCGGCCGATTCGAGGGCCCGGACGGTGGTGGTGCCGACGGCGACCACCCGCTCCGCGGCCTCGCAGGCGGCCATCGTGGCCTCCGGCACCCGGTAGCGCTCGGCGTGCATCCGGTGCGCCTCCACCTGCTCGGCGGTGATCGGCCGGAACGTGCCGAGCCCGACGACGAGCTCGACCGGCTCGATCGCCGCGCCCGCGGCCCGGATGCCGTCGAGGACCCGGGGGGTCAGGTGGAGCCCGGCGGTGGGGGCGGCCACCGACCCGGGCTGCTCGGCGTAGGTGGTCTGGTACCGCTCGGGGTCCTCGAGCGGGGTCGTGATGTACGGCGGCAGCGGCACCGAGCCGTGCCGCTCGAGCACGCCGAGCAGGTCGTGTCCGGGCGCGACCTCGAGCGTGACGTGCCGGCGACCCCCGCCGAGGTCCTCCCCCACCACGACGGCGAGGTCCTCCCCGGCCACGAGTGCGGTGCCCGGCGCCACCTTGCGGCTCGGTCGCACGAGCGCCTCCCAGGTCCGCTCCGCCGGGTCGAGGGGCTCGAGGAGCAGCACCTCGACGGCCCCGCCGGTGGGCTTGGTGAGCCGCAGCCGGGCCGGCAGCACTCGGGTGGTGTTCACCACGACGACGTCGCCGGGCCCGAGCAGCGCGGGCAGGTCGCGGACGTGGCGGTGCGACGGCGCCCGCCCCGGCCCCTCGTCCACGAGCAGCCGGGCCGCGTCGCGCGGCTCGACCGGCACCTGGGCGATCGCCGAGTCCGGCAACGGGTAGTCGAAGGCAGCCGTCTCCATGGGAGCGTCCAGTGAACCCGCACCGCACCGCGAGCGCCGAATCGAGCGGTCCCGTCCCCGAGCGCGCCGTCGGATCACGAGGCCCGCTGGCTGCATGCCCCCGCCGGCGAACGCTCGACGCCGGAGGCGTCGGCCGGACCCCTCTCGCTCGGACGTCCGGTTCGAGCCCGACGCCTCAGAACAGCGGCAGCGGGTCGGCGCCGGGGGCCTCGCGCGGGGCGGCCAGGCCGAGGTGCTGCCAGGCGGCGGCGGTGGCGACGCGACCCCGGGGGGTGCGCATGAGGAGGCCCTGCTGGATGAGGAACGGCTCGTAGACGTCCTCGACGGTCTCGGTCTGCTCGCCGACGCTGATGGCGAGGGTGGAGAGCCCGACCGGGCCGCCGCCGAACCGCTCGCAGACAGCGGAGAGGATGGCCCGGTCCACCTTGTCGAGGCCCCGCTCGTCGACGCCGAAGAGGGCGAGGCCGTCGGCGGCGGTGGCCTGGTCGATGCGGCCGTGGCCGCGGACCTCGGCGTAGTCCCGGACCCGGCGCAGGAGCCGGTTGGCGATGCGGGGCGTGCCCCGGGCCCGGCGGGCCAGCTCGGCGGCGCCGCTGGCGTCGATCTCGACGCCGAGGATGCCGGCGGCGCGGGCGACGATCGCCTCGAGGTCCTCGGGCTCGTAGTAGTCGAGCCGGGCGACGAGGCCGAAGCGGTCCCGCAGCGGTCCCGTGATCGAGCCGGTGCGGGTGGTGGCGCCCACGAGGGTGAAGCGGGGCAGATCGAGCCGGATCGAGCGGGCGGCGGGGCCCTTGCCGAGGACGATGTCGATCTGGAAGTCCTCCATCGCCGGGTAGAGGACCTCCTCCACGACCTTCGGGAGGCGGTGGATCTCGTCGATGAAGAGGACGTCGCCGTCGCCGAGCTGGGAGAGCATCGCCGCCAGGTCCCCGGCCCGCTCGATGGCGGGACCGGAGGTGACGTGCATGACCACCCCCATCTCGGCGGCGATGATGCCGGCGAGCGAGGTCTTCCCGAGCCCGGGCGGCCCGGCGAGGAGCACGTGGTCGGGGGCCTGGTTCCGCCGGCGAGCCGCCTCCAGGATGATGGCCAGGTGGTCCTTGAGCTCGCGCTGACCCACGAACTCGGCCAGCGTGCGGGGCCGCAGGCTGACCTCGGCGGTGAGCTCGGTCTCGTCCGCGTCGGGCGGCAGGTCCGCTCGGAGCAGCTCCTCTCTCATGGCGGCCCCCCGGTCACCGTCGAGCCGAGGCCAGGCGCTGGAGGGCGTCGCGCAGGAGCGCCCCGGCGTCGGCGTCGTCGTCGGGCAGGTCGGCCATCACGCCCCGGATCTCGGCCTCGGAGTAGCCGAGCCCGGCGAGGGCCTCGCGCACGTCGGCCCGGGCGCTCGAGGCGCCGATCCCGGGGGGTCCGCCGGCGGCGGCCACGGCGGGGGCGTCGCCGAGGTCGGGGACCGACAGACGGCTCTTCAGGTCGATGAGGAGCCGCTGCGCGGTCTTCTTGCCGACGCCGGGGACGAGGCAGAGCGCGGCGAGGTCGTCCTCGGCGACGATGCGGGCCAGCGCCACCGGGGAGTGCACGGAGAGGATGGCCAGCGCCAGCGCGGGGCCCACCCCGTGCGCGCCGAGGAGCGTCTCGAAGCAGGCCCGCTCCTCCTTGGTCGAGAAGCCGAAGAGGGTGACGGCGTCCTCGCGCTGGTGGTGGTGGACCCAGCAGAACACCTCCTCGCCGAGCTCGCCGAGGGACACCACGGTGGTGGGGGTGACGGTGACGCGGTAGCCGACGCCGCTGACCTCGATCGTGACCTCGGAGGCGCCGCGGTCGAGCAGCGTCCCCCGCAGCGACCCGATCACGGCGTCACCGCCCGCAGCGCCGCGCCCGCCGCCGCCACCCGGGCCGCCATCGGGGCGTGGGCGGTGTGGCAGAGCGCGATGGCGATGGCGTCCGCGGCGTCCACCGGCCGGATCGGGTCGCTGACCCCGACGAGGGCCTGGACCATCCGCACGACCTGGTCCTTGTCCGCGCCGCCGACGCCGGTGACGGCCTGCTTGACCTGGTTGGGCGAGTACTCGACCACCTCGCACCCGGCGGCGACGGCCTCGGCCATCGCCAGCCCGGCGGCCTGGGCCACGGGGATGGCGGTGCGGACGTTCACCTGGAACAGGACCCGCTCCACGGCGACCACGTCGGGCCGGTGCTCGTGCAGGAGGGCCCGCAGGTCGACCTGGAGCTCGGCCAGCCGCTGGGGGGTGGGAGCGGCCGGGTCGGTGCGCAGCACCCCCATGGCCACGACGCGCGCCGCGCCCCGGGGGCGCTGCTGCACGAGGCCGTAGCCGCAGCGGGAGAGGCCGGGGTCGATCCCGAGGACGTACACGCGTTCGACCCTACCGGATGGGGGTGGCGCGGTGGCGGACGCTGGAGGCTCAAGGTGGGCGGGGGTGCGGGCCGATGACCCTGCGGTGACCGCGGTCGACGCTCCTGCCCCCGATACCGTGCCGGCGATGGATCCCCGTCCGGTGATCGAGCTCGACGGTGTGGCCAAGTGGTTCGGACCCAACCCGGGCCTGACCGACCTCGATCTGCGGGTCCCGCAGGGCCGGATCACGGTGCTGCTCGGCCCGAACGGCGCCGGCAAGACCACCGCCATCCGGATGATCACCGGTGCCTTCCAGCCCGACGCCGGCTCGGTGCGGGTGTTCGGGGCCGATCCCGACGAGGACGGCGACGAGGTGCGACGGCGCTGCGGGGTGGTGTCGGCCAAGCCGTCCCTCTACGACCGGCTCTCGGGCTGGGACAACCTCCGGTACTCCGCCGAGCTCCACGGGCTCGGCGCCGGGCCCGACGTCGACCGGCGGATCGCGGACGCCGCGGCGCGCTTCGGGATCCACGCCGCGCTCGACCAGCAGGTGGGCGGCTACTCGACGGGCATGAAGACGCGCCTCGCGCTCGCCCGCAGCGTGCTCCACCAGCCGGACCTGCTGCTCTACGACGAGCCGACCTCGGGCCTCGACCCCGAGTCGAGCCAGGCCGTGCTCGAGCTGATCCGCGAGATGACCGGCGACGGGAGCACGGTGGTGATGTGCACCCACCTCCTCCACGAGGCCCAGGGCCTGGCCGACCAGGTGGTGGTGATGCAGGACGGCACCGACGTCGTGTCGGGCTCGCCGGAGGAGCTCGCCCGCCGCTACTGGCCCGACGACGTGGTGCGCATCGGCGCCGAGGACCCCAGCGGACTCGACCGGCTGGCCGGCGCCCCCGGGGTGCTGGGCTTCGAGCGGCGCGACGGCGTGGCCGAGGTGCGCGTCGACGACCTCGACCGGGTGCCGGACCTCGTGGCCGCGCTGACCGCAGCCGGGGTGCGGGTCACCCGGGTGGTGCCCCACGAGCCGAACCTCGAGCAGCTCTACTTCGCGATCCGCCAGCGATCCGGCCACAGCCGGCTCGGCACCGTCGAGGGGAGCGAGGTCTGATGGCCGCCGCATCGGGCGCGCTCCGCCAGGGCGTCCGCTGGACGCAGGTCCGCACCGTCGCCCGCACCGACCTCAAGCAGCTCGTCCAGGCGCGGGACTACTGGATCCCGATGCTCATCCTCGGCGGGATCTTCTTCGTGTTCGTCCCCACGGTGCTGCTGCTCACGATCACGCGGATCGGCAGCGTCGAAGCCGTGTCGCAGCTGTCCCAAGCCCTCGAGATCCTGCCCGCGAAGGCCCAGGCCCAGATCCAGGGCGACACCGAGGCGAGTCGAGCCGCGTACGCGCTGGCCGTCTACCTCTTCGCCCCGGTGGCGGTGGTGGTGCCGATCACGATCTCCACCGCCGTGGGGGCGGCCACGATCGTCGGCGAGCGGGAGCGGGGCACCGGGGAGTTCCTCGCCCACTCCCCCGCCGGCATCCGCGAGATCTTCTACGGGAAGCTGGCCGCCAGCCTGCTCCCGGGCTACGTGACCACGATCGTCGGCTTCGGCGTCTACTCGCTGATCGTGAACGCGATCGTCGGGCCCGACGTGGGCGGCTGGTTCTTCCCGACCCCGCAGTGGTGGGTCCTGATGCTCTGGGTGGTGCCGCCGTTCCTGGCCCTCACCCTGGCGCTCGTGCTGCGCCTCTCCGCGCGGGTGAAGTCGACCGCGGCGGCCCAGCAGGCGTCGGCCCTCGTCAGCCTCCCGCTGATCATGGTCGCCTACAGCCAGGCCACGGGCAGCCTCTACGGCGGGGCGTCGCTCGCCTGGTACGTGGGCGGCGCGGCGTGGGTGCTCGCCGCCGTCGCCCTCTGGCGCGGCGTGCGCAGCGTCACCCGGGCTCGGCTCCTCGGCGTGGCCGACGAGCAGTAGCGCAGCCCTGCGACTACGACGAGGCGGCCCTCACCGCCGCGACGAGGTCGCTCGTGGGCCGGAAGGTGAGCCCGGCGACGGCGCGATGGGCGTAGCGGACGATGCCCTCGGCGTCAACCACGAACACCGACCGCCGGTAGAAGCCGAGCGGGCCGAGGATGCCGTACGCCTCGCCGACCGCCTTGTCGGTGTCGGCGAGCAGCGGGAAGGCGAAGCCCCCGTGCTTGCAGGAGAACTCGTCGTGGCTCTCCACCGACTGCGGGCTGATGGCGAGCACGCTCGCGCCGACCTCGGCGAAGGCGTCGAAGTCCTCGGTGTAGGCGTTGAGCTGACGGGTGCACACCGGCGTGTTGTCACCGGGGTAGAAGACGAGCACGACCGGGGCGCCCCGGTGCTCCGAGAGCGTGTAGGTGCGGCGAACGGGCTCCCCGCTGCTGCGGTCCACGCCCTCGAGCGAGAAGTCGGGGGCGGGCTGGCCGACCTCGACTGCCATCAGGCCTCGATCGCCTCGAGCAGGGCGTCGGGGATGTCGAAGTTCCCGTACACGTCCTGCACGTCGTCGTTGTCGTCGAGGGCGTCGACGAGCTTCAGCACCTTGCGAGCGGCCTCCTCGGTCTCGATGGCCACGGTCGAGGTGGGGATCATCGTCAGCTCCGAGGAGGTGACGGCGATGCCGGCCTCCTCGAGCGCGCTGCGCACCGCGGACACGTCGCTCGGGGCGGTGGTGACCCGCCAGGCCACACCGTCGTCGGCGATGTCCTCGGCACCGGCGTCGAGGGCGACGAGCATGAGGTCGTCCTCCTCCACGGCGCGGTCGACGAGCACGACGCCCTTGCGCTCGAACTGCCAGGCCACGGCCCCCGGCTCGGCCATCGAGCCGCCGTGCTTGGTGAAGATGCTGCGCACCTCGGCGCCGGTGCGGTTCCGGTTGTCGGTGAGCACCTCGACCATGAGCGCCACGCCGCCGGGGGCGTAGCCCTCGTAGGTGATCTGCTCGTAGCTGACGCCCTCGAGCTCACCGGTGCCGCGCTTGATGGCCCGCTCGATCGTGTCGAGCGGCACGGAGGCGTCGCGGGCCTTCTGGTACATGGTCCGCAGCGTGGGGTTCATGTCGGGGTCGCCGCCGCCTTCGCGCGCGGCGACCTCCACCTGGCGGATCAGCTTGGCGAAGAGCTTGCCGCGAGCCGCGTCGGCCGCGCCCTTCTTGTGCTTGATGGTGGCCCACTTGGAATGACCGGACATCGGGTTCTCAGATCTCCTCGAGGAAGCGTTGGTGGAGCCGGAGGTCGTCGGTGAGCTCCGGGTGGAAGGCGGTGACGGTGACCGGGCCCTGGCGGCAGACCACGGGGCGCCCGTCGACCGTGGCCAGCACCTCGACGTCGGGCCCGGTGCGCTCGACGACGGGGGCGCGGATGAACACGGCGCGGAAGGGCCCGCCGTCGAGTCCGTCGACGTCGAGGTCCGCCTCGAACGAGTCGACCTGCCGGCCGAACGCGTTGCGGCGCACGGTGACGTCGATGGCACAGAAGCAGCGCTGGTCGGGACGACCGTCGAGCACCTCGGCGCCGAGGAGGATCATCCCGGCGCAGGTGCCGAGCGCCGGCAGCCCCGCCGCCAGCCGAGCGGCGAGCGGCTCGGTCAGCCCGGCCCGGTCGAGGAGCATCGAGATCGTGGTGGACTCCCCGCCGGGGACGACGAGCGCGTCCACCTCGGCCAGGTCGTCGGGGGTGCGGACCTCGCGGGGCTCAGCGCCGAGGCGAGCGAGCGCCCGGGCGTGCGCGGCGAACGCGCCCTGCAGGGCCAGGACGCCGACCTTCACCTGGGGGCCTCGCTGCGACGCTCATCGGATGGTCGATCCTACCGACCGGGCGGGGCGGGGACGGCTACCAGCCGCGGTCGGCGAAGGTCTGGTCGAGGCTGCCGATCTCGAGGCCGGGCATCGCGGAGCCGAGCCCGCGGGACACCTTGGCGATGATCGCCGGGTCGTTGAAGTGCGTGGTCGCCTCGACGATCGCCTTGGCCCGGCGGGCCGGGTCGTCGGACTTGAAGATGCCCGACCCGACGAACACGGCCTGCGCACCCAGCTGCATCACGAGCGCTGCGTCGGCAGGGGTGGCGATGCCGCCGGCGCAGAACAGCGGGACGGGCAGCTCGCCGGTCTCGGCGATCTCCTGCACGAGCGGCAGCGGCGCCTGGAGGCGCTTGGCCCAGTCGAACAGCTCGGCCGAGTCGGCCTGGGTGATCTTGCGGATGTCCCCGAGGATCGTGCGCAGGTGGCGGACGGCCTCGACGATGTTGCCGGTGCCGGCCTCGCCCTTCGAGCGGATCATGCAGGCGCCCTCGGCGATGCGGCGCAGCGCCTCGCCCAGGTTGGTGGCCCCGCACACGAACGGGACGGTGAAGGCCCACTTGTCGATGTGGTGGGTCTCGTCGGCCGGGGTGAGGACCTCGGACTCGTCGACGTAGTCCACGCCGAGGGCCTCGAGCACCTGGGCCTCGACGAAGTGGCCGATGCGGGCCTTGGCCATCACCGGGATCGTGACGGCGGCCTTGATGCCCTCGATCATCTCGGGGTCGCTCATGCGGGCCACGCCCCCGTCGCGGCGGATGTCGGCGGGCACCCGCTCGAGCGCCATGACGGCGGCGGCGCCGGCGTCCTCGGCGATCTTGGCCTGCTCGGGGTTGACGACGTCCATGATCACGCCGCCCTTGAGCATCTCGGCCAGGCCGCGCTTCACGCGGACCGTGCCGGTGTCGGAGCTGATCGGGCGGGAGGGAGCGTCGGCCATGCCCTGATGCTACCGGCGGGCCCCTGGATCCTCGAAGCCGGTAGCGGCGCTACAGCTTGGTGGCGCCCCCGGGCGGCGGCAGCGCCACCCAGGTGCGTCCAGGCGTCAGCCTCACGGGGTTGCCGTCGACGTCGGTGTAGGTGGTGACGGCCTCGAGCGAGGGCTTGCTCCAGCGGGCGGCGACGAGGCCGCCGTTCGTGAGGATCCAGGCGTCGCCCTCCCCCACGAGCGCGGCCTCGGGGATGTCGTTGCCGAACTGATCCGCGACGCCGCTGCCGTGGTACGGGGTGAACTGGATGATCACGTTGGCCGGCGCCACCTGCACGCCGTCGGCGTCGACGTGGGGCGTGCCGGCCTGGGTGCGGGCCCAGCCCTCCCCGTTCCAGCGGTACTCCACGGGCGCGCTGCCGGCGCTCGTGCCGTAGACGACGCGCACGGCCGTGACCGGCTCCAGGTGGGGCGTCTCCTCCCCCTCGGCTCGGTAGGTGAACAGCGGCGGGGGCGGGCTGGAGCCCTCCGCCGGGATGGCGAGCAGGTCGGCGGTGCTGCGCAGCATGAGGTTGCTGGGGGCCGAGCGGCTCCGCTCCCGGTAGTAGTGGCCGGGCTGAGCGTCGTAGCCGACGTCGACGAGCGCGGCTGCCCGGATCAGCCCGGCGAAGGTGGCGTTGGCGCCGCTCCACGCGAAGTAGGGCCGGTTGAGCGGCGTGAGCACGGCGATGTCCGAGCTGCGGGCGGAGCGGACCGGGCCCACGGGGGCAGCGTCGGTGGAGTGGAAGATGGCGAGGAGCCGGGTGACGCTGCCCTCGACCCGCTCCTCGTAGACGACGTCGGCCTGGTTGATGCCGGCCTGGGGCCGGGCCTTGGGCTCCACGTTGTCGATCTTCACGACCAGCGCCGGCCGGGCCGTCTGCCCGGTCCCGGGGTCGGGCAGGCCGGTGAGCGGGGCCACGGCTGGCGGCTCGGTGGTGGTCGTCGAGCTGGACGTGGTGGTCGTCGTGGTGGTGGTGGTGGTGGGCGCGGCCTCCTCCTCGTCGCCCGCCAGCACGGCGACGGCCACGGTCACCGCGGCGACGAGGGCGATGGCGGCCACCACCGCGATCACCCGCTTGCGGGGGCTGTCGAGGATCGAGGCGAGCACGGGCGGCCCTCCCTTGCTAGAGGACGTCGGCGCCACCCGGGGGCGGCAGCTCGATGAAGGTCTGACCGGGGGTCAGGGCGATCGGGGTCCCGTCCGCGGCGAGCAGCTGCAGCGGAGCGTCCGGGCTGGGGCGGACCCAGCGGCCCTCCACGAGGTGGCCGGCGGTGAAGACGAGCGCCCGGCCCTCGCCGGTGGTGACGCCGTGGGGGCTCGACTCCCGGCTGCCGTCGGAGAACCGGTACTGGATCTCGAGGACCACCACGTTGGCCGGGGCCACCTGGACCCCGTCGACGTCGACGTGGGGGACGCCGCCCATCGAGCGCAGGTAGGCGCCGCGCGCCGGGTCCCAGCTGAACCGGGCGATCTCGGGACCACCGAAGCGCAGTGCCACGCCGCTGGCGGGGACGGCCCCGACCGGGAGCGGGTCGCCGTCGGCCCGGTAGGTGAAGAGCGGCAGCGGCGGGGCGGGCTGCTCGGGGGCCTTGGCCCGCAGCTCGAGGGTGTTGGCGAACAGGTTGTGCGGGGCGCGTCGCCCGGACTGGCGCCAGAACCCGGCGCCGCCTCGGTTGTGGCCGACGTCGACGACGTTGGCCTGCCGGAGCGCGCCGAGGACGTGGTCGTTCCCGCCGGAGGAGGCGAAGATCGGGCGACCGAAGAGCGCGGCCAGGTCGAGGTCGGTCGACCGGGTCGAGCGCACGGGACCGACCACCTCGGCGTCGGTGGAGTGGAACACCGCCGCGAGCCGGCTGAGCGAGGACTCGACGCGCTCCTCGATGACGAGGTCGGCCTGGTTGATGCCGGCGTGGGGCCGGGCCGCCTCGTGGTTGTCGATCTTCACGAACAGCGCCGGGCGGTCCAGCCGGTCGCCGTAGTCGCCGGGCAGCCCGGTGAGCGGGGCGATCGCCTGGGGCGCCGTGGTGGTGGTGGCCTCGGTCGTCGTCGTGGTGGGGGCGGGCGCCGTGGTGCTGGGCGCGGACGCGTCCACGTCGTCGCCGGCGAGCACGATCACGGCGCCGCCGCCGATCACGAGGGCCAGCGCCACGGCCGCGGCGGCTGCCCGCTTGCGGGTGGTGTCGAGGGCTCGGCTGAGCAAGGTGACCTCCGGGGGACGACCATCCAGGGTGTCGCCCGGCGCGGGTCAGGGCGCGGATGGTCGAGGGTCGTCGGGGGGTGGTGCGGGCCTAGAGCTCGCGCAAGAGGGCGATCCGCTCCTCCAGCGGGGGGTGGGTGTCGAACAGGCGGTTGAGGCGGGCCAGCCGGCCGTCGCGCTCCTCGACGGCCTGCGGCTGCTCGATCCAGAGGTGGGCCGTGGCGTGGGAGGTGGAGCCGACGACCGTGTAGTCGTCGCGGAGCTTCTCGAGCGCGGAGATCAGCCCCGGCGGGTAGCGGGTGAGCTCGACGGCGGACACGTCCGCGAGCGTCTCTCGGCGGCGGCTGATCGTCGCCTGCAGGACCCTGCCGATGATCGGCGAGAGGATCAGCAGGGCGAACCCGAGGATCGAGAGGATGGCGAGGGGGCCGCTGCTGCGGGCGTCGCCCCGGTTGTTGCGGCTGCGGCCCATCCCGAACCAGAGGAGCCGGACACCGAGGTCGGCGATGAGCGCCACCGTGCCCACGAGGGTGACGGCCAGGGTGCCCACGAGGATGTCGTAGTTCTTGATGTGGCTGAGCTCGTGGGCCAGCACGCCCTCCAGCTCGACCCGGTTCATCTTCTCGAGCAGCCCGGTGGTGACGGCGATCGCCGCGTGCTTGGGGTTGCGCCCCGTGGCGAAGGCGTTGGGCGACGGGTCGTCGATCACGTAGAGGCGGGGCTTGGGGACGCCCCCGGCGATGCAGAGCCCCTCGACCAGGTTGTGGTAGCGGGGGTACTGCTGCTCCGAGGCGGGACGGGCGCGGCTGACCCGCAGGGCGATGGCGTCGGACGTCCAGTAGGAGATCGCCGCCGACGCGCCGGCGATCAGGAGCGCCACGAGCGTGATCACGGGGCCGCCGCCGACGAGGAGGTTGATGGCGGCGCCGACGGCCACGACGAGCAGCACGAAGCCGCCGATGAGCAGGGCGGAGCGGCGCTTGTTCTGGGCGATCTGGTCGTACACGCGGGCGGGGTGCGTTCGGGGGGTGCGAGGCCCGGATCAGGTGGCGGGCGGGGTGGGCGGGTTCTGGCCCTGGCCGAAGTCGACGGCCACCGGACCGCGGGCGTCGCCGTCGGCCTCGAAGTACTCGCGCTCGGTGAACCGGAACCGGCTGGCCACCAGGTTGGCCGGGAAGCTCTGGATCTTCGTGTTGTAGCGGAAGACGGCGTCGTTGTAGTACTGCCGCGCGTAGGCGATCCGCCCCTCGGTGCTGGACAGCTCCTCCTGCAGGTTGAGGAAGTTCTGGTTGGCCTTGAGGTCCGGGTAGGCCTCGGCGAGGGCGAACACGGACTTGAGCGCCCCGCTGATCAGGTTCTCGGCCTCGGCCTGGTCGTGGGGGCCCTGCGCGGCGAGGGCCGCGTTGCGGGCCTGGATGACCGCCTCGAGCGTCTGGCGCTCGTGGGCGGCGTAGCCCTTCACGGTCTCGACCAGGTTGGGGATCAGGTCGTAGCGGCGCTTCAGCTGGACGTCGATCTGGGCCCAGGCGTTCTCGATCTTGTTCCGGAGGGAGACGAGGCCGTTGTAGGTGACGACGAGGTAGATGCCGAGCACCACGACGACGGCGAGCAGGATCCAGACGATGATCACGGTGACGTGCTCCTGGTCGAGGGAGTGCCCATCCTAGAGCCGGCCGTCACGGCCGGACCGGGTGCCCGGCCAGGATCGACGCGTAGATCTCGAGGTACGCCTCGGCGAGGCGGTCCATCGACAGCTCCTCGGCGCGGGCCCGGCCGCCGGCGATGAGCCGCGCCCGCAGGGCGTCGTCCTCCAGGACCCGGAGCAGGGCCCGGGCCAGGGCGCTCGGGTCCCCGACGGGCACGAGGAGGGCGTTCACGCCGTCGGTGGCCACGTTGCGGTGCCCGTCGAGGTCGGAGGCGACGAGCGCGCACCCGGCGGCCATCGCCTCGAGGAGCACCATCCCGAAGCTCTCCCCCCGCACCGACGGGGAGCAGTAGACGGTACAGCCCCGCATCCGGGCCTCCCGCTCGGCATCGGAGATGCGGCCCAGCCACTCGATGCGCTCGTCGTGGCCGTGCTGCTGGCGCAGCTCGGCGGTCTGCGGGCCGTCGCCGCCGACCCAGAGCCGCACGTCGGCCGGGAGCTCGCGCATGGCGGCGAGCAGCACGTCCAGGCCCTTGCGGGGCTCGTGACGGCCGAGGAAGAAGATCGTGGGCCCGTCAGCGGGGTGGACCGGACCCTCGGCGAAGCGGGCCACCTCCACCCCGTTGAAGAGCAGCTGGTACCGGCCGCCGAGGTGCTCCTGGGCCAGCCGCATCGCGTCCGGCGACACGGCGACGCGGTGCTGGAGTCGGTCGGCCAGCCGGCCGAGGATCGGCCCGAGGAAGCGGTACGCGGCGCTGACGCCGGCGGCGTGGAACGTGCCGACCATCGGTGCCGACCCGAAGAGCAGCGCGGTCATGGTGGGACCGGGGGCGAGGGGCTCGTGGAGGTGGACCACGTCGAAGTCCTCGTCGCGCAGCGCCCGGATGGTGCGCAGCTGGGCCGACGGGTCGGGCGCCAGCGGCGCCACCGAGCCGTTGGCGGCGGTGGGGACGCTGCTGCCCAGCGGGGTGACGCCGGCATCGGGCGGCGGGCCGTCGCAGGGGGCGAGGACCCGCACCTCGTGCCCGAACCCCCGCAGCGAGCGGGCCAGCCCGAGCACCTGGCCCTGGACGCCGCCGGGGATCGTCAGCGAGTAGGGGCAGACCAGTCCGACGCGCACGCCCGTGACCCTAGGTGGCGCGGTCGCTGGGCCAGTTCGGCTGGAGGAGGAGCCACTGCTCGGGGGCCCGGCGGATGAGCGACTCGAGCGCGTGGGCGAGGTCCTGGGTGACCCGCTGGACGTCGTCGCGCAGCTTCCCCTGCCGGGTGGTGTCGAGCGGCGGGAGGACGACGCCGTGGCGCACGTCCCCGTCGTAGAAGACGGCGGTGGGCAGGAGCGGGGCGCCGCTGCGCAGCGCCAGGGTGGCGGGTCCGCCGGGGAGCGTGGTGCGCTCGCCGAAGAACTCGACCTCCGGTCCGGTGCCGGTGAGGTCCCGGTCGCAGAGCAGGCCGAGGACCCGGTTCTCCCTCAGCGCCCGAGCGGTGGCGGTGCCCGCCTCGGGACCGAGGGGGACGATCTCGAAGCCGAAGGAGCGGCGGAGGTCGACGAACCACTCGAAGAGCGACGGGGGCTCCAGGCGCTCGACGACCACGGTGACCGGCACGCCCTTGACCCGGGCGAGCCAGAACCCGGACCACTCCCACGCGCCGAGGTGCGGCATCGCCATGATCGCCCCGGTGCCGGCGTCGAGGGCGGCCTGGAGGTGCTCGTAGCCCTCGTGGGTGAAGCCCGCGTCGACGACCTCGGGCGGCGTGGTGGGGAGCCGGAACGACTCCTCGTAGTAGCGGGCGTAGGTCTCGAAGGTCTGGCGGGCGAGGCGGGCCACCTCGCGGTCGCTCAGGGTGGGGTCGATCCGGCGGAGGTTGCGCTCCACCTGGGCTCGGCGGCCCGACGCGGTGAGGTAGGCCAGGCGACCGAGCCGGCGGGCGGCAGCCGCCGCCACCGGTTCGGGGGCGACGCGGGCCAGAGCGGCCGCGGTCCGGTAGGCCGGGGTGACCAGGTCCACGTCGGGGGCGGGGGCTACCGGCGGCCGGTGCGAGCCTGTCGCCGCCACGCCCGCTGCGTGGAGCGGGCCATGCGGCGGTGCCGCCAGCGGGCCAGCTCGAGCTCGGGCTTCGGAGGCACGGAGGCCTGGCGCCACACCTTCGCGAACCGCTGCACGGCGGTGACGAGCGTGAGGGCGAGCATCACCCAGAGGACCGGTACGAGGATCGAGTCGAAGAGGAGCCCCACGCCGAGGGCGATGATCCGCTCGGCCCGCTCCATCAGCCCGCCCCGGGCGTCGAAGCCGAGCGACTCGGCCTTGGCCCGCTCGTAGGAGATGAGCATCGACGCGCCGAGCACCGCGAGCGGCAGGACCGCGATCCGTCCGGGTTGGGTGCTGGCCAGGTACCAGGCCACGCCGCCGAGCAGGAGCGCGTCGGTGACGCGGTCGCTCACCGAGTCGAAGAAGGCGCCCCGTGCGCTGGCCGACCCCGAGGCCTTGGCCACCGCCCCGTCGAGCAGGTCCGGCAGGGCGCACAGCACGAGCAGCAGGAGCCCGGCCCGCAGCGCGCCGTTGGCGATGGCGACCGACGCCGCGCCCGCCACGAGGACGCCGGTGGCGGTGAGGTGGTCGGCGGTGATGCCAGCCTTGCGGATGTTGGTGCCGACCGGCTTGAGCCCGGCTTCGAAGCTGGTGCGCCAGCGGCCATCGAACATCGCAGAGGGTCCCTCGGGTCGGGGGCAAGGTGCTTGCTCCAGGCTAACACCGGCCCGCCCGAGAACCCCGCCTCCGGGGGTGCCGCCTCAGGCCCGGAGCCGGGCGGCGAGGTCGGTGAGGAGCTCGTCCCAGCGCGGGAACAGGAGGTGGTGTGCGCCGTCCACCGCCTCGATCGCGCACCGGGGCAGCCGGGCGGCCAGCCACCGGCCCACCGCCGGCGGCGAGATGCCGTCGTCGTTGCCGTGCACGGTGCGGACGTCGGCCGCCACCGCGTCGAGGGGCAGCCCGGGCTCGAGCACGAGGGCGAGGTCGTGGACGAGGCCGTCGCGACCGTGGGCGACGGCCTCGACGAGGGCGGCGGCGAGGCGCTCGGCGGCGCCGGGGACGTCGTCCAGCTCGGCCCGGCCCCGGGGCCCGGTGCCCTCGAGGACGTGGTCGAGGGCGACGGCCGGGTCGAGCGGGTCGGGCACGAGGTAGGGCGCCATCTCGGCGGCCAGCTCCTCCCGGGGGAGCTCGGCGACGAGCTCGACGAAGTGCTGCCGGGCGGGGCTGAGCGCGGCGACCACCTCCGGATCGTCGTAGGCCTCCACCGGGGGGACCGTCCCCACCAGGGTGAGCGCCGGGACCCGCGCCCCCAGCCCCGGCGCCGCGGCGAGCGCGAACAGCCCCCCGGAGGACCAGGCGAGGACGCCGGCGCGCTCGAGGCCCAGGTGGTCGAGCAGCGCGGCGAGGTCCTGCCCGAAGGCGGCGAGCGTGGCACCGGGGTGGGCGCTGCTCCCCCCGGCGCCGGGCCGGTCCACCGCGAGGAGCCGGACGCCGGCGGCGGCCGCCCGCCCGTCGTCGGGGTGACGGGCGAGGCGGGAGTCGGGGGTCCCGTGGAGGTAGACGACCGGGGTGCCCGCCGGGTCGCCGACGTCGTCGTAGGCGAGGGTCCGGCCGTCGGGCAGCGTCAGGCGGGAGGGTTCGGGGACCACGAGCGGAGGCTACGGGCCGGCGGTACCTTGACCACACCTTCCCACGGCGTCCAGGAGCTTCCCGTGTCGCACCCCTCCGAGAAGATCCGCAACGTCGCCCTCGTCGGCCACGGCGGAGGCGGCAAGACCACCCTGGCGGAGGCGCTGCTCCACCGAGCCGGGGCGATCAACCGCCTCGGTCGGGTGGAGGACGGCACCACGGTCATGGACCACGACCCCGAGGAGCAGCGCCGGGGCATGTCGATGTCGCTGGCCGTCGCCCCCTTCGAGTGGCGGGGCCACAAGATCAACCTGATCGACACGCCCGGCTACGCCGACTTCCTCGGCGAGGTCCTGGCCGCGCTGCGAGTCGCCGACCTGGCCGTGTTCGTGGTCTCGGCGGTCGATGGCGTGGAGGTGCAGACCGAGGTGATCTGGCGGGAGGCCGGCCGCCTCGGCGTGCCCCGCATGGTGTTCATCAACAAGCTCGACCGGGAGCGGGCCGACTTCGAGGCCACGCTCGAGCAGCTCCGGGCGCGCCTGGGGGCGGGGGTGGCGCCGCTCGAGCTGCCGATCGGCCGGGAGGAGGGGTTCCGGGGCATCGCCGACCTGCTCACCGACACCGCCCACGTCTACGAGGGCGGCGTGCCCCGCACCGAGCCGATCCCCGACGAGATGGAGGCGCTCGAGCGCCAGGTCCACGACAACCTCGTCGAGGGGATCGTGGTGGCCGAGGACGGGCTCCTCGAGCGCTACCTGGAGGGCGAGGTCCCGAGCGTCGAGGAGCTCGAGCGGGCGCTGCGGGTCGGCATCGAGGACGCCACCGTGTTCCCGGTGGTGTGCGGGTCCGCCACCGCGGAGGTGGGGATCGACCGCCTCGCCGACCTGCTCGTCGAGATCGGGCCGCCGCCGGGCGACCGCCCCACCCGGGTGATCGCCGGCGACACCGAGGTCGACGTCCCGGCCGACCCGAACGGCGACCCCCTGGCCTTCGTGTTCAAGACGATCGTCGACCCGTACGTGGGCCAGGTGTCCCTCTTCAAGGTCCTCTCCGGCACCGTGCGCACCGACGACCACCTCGTGAACGTCCGCACCGGCGTCGACGAGCGGCTCCACGGGCTCTTCGTCGTCCGAGGCAGGGACCACGAGCCGGTGGACGCCCTGGCCGCGGGCGACATCGGTGGGGTGGCCAAGCTCACCGGCACCGCCACCGGCGACACGCTCGCGCCGCGCGACAAGCCGGTGTCGGTGCCGCCGCTCGAGCAGCCGCCGGCGGTGCTGGCCACGGCGATCGTCGCTCGCACCCAGGCCGACGAGGACAAGCTCGGCGCCGCGCTCCACCGCCTCCGGGAGGACGACCCCGCGCTCGTGGTCGAGCGCGACGACGAGACCGGCCAGACGATCCTGCGGGGCACCGGGGAGATGCACCTCGCCACCGCCATCGAGAAGCTCGAGCGCAAGCTCGGCGTGGCCGTCGACACCGAGCCGGTCCGGGTGCGGTACCGGGAGACGATCACGGCGAAGGCCTCGGCCGAGGGCAAGCACAAGAAGCAGTCCGGCGGCCACGGCCAGTTCGCGGTGGTGAGCATCGAGATCGAGCCGCTCGAGCGCGGGGGCGGCTTCGAGTTCGTCGACCGCATCGTCGGCGGCGCGATCAGCCGCAGCTACATCCCCGCCGTGGCCAAGGGCATCGAGGAGACGATGGCGCGCGGCGGCGTGAACGGCTACCCGGTCGTGGACGTCAAGGTCACCCTCGTGGACGGCAAGGAGCACAGCGTCGACAGCTCCGAGATGGCGTTCCGCACCGCCGGGCGGATCGCCTTCCGGGAGGCGATGGCCAAGGCCGGGCCGGTGGTGCTAGAGCCGATCTCCCGCGTCGAGGTGACGGTGTCGGCCGACCTGCTCGGCGACGTCATGGGCGACCTCAACGCCCGTCGCGGCCGCGTCCTGGGCACCTCGCCCGGCGAGCTCGAGGGCGAGCAGGTCGTGTCGGCCCTGGTGCCCGAGAGCGAGCTCCTGCGCTACGCGATCGACCTGCGTTCGCTGACCGGCGGGCGAGGGCGCTTCACCGCCACCCACGAGCACTACGACGTGCTGCCCGCCCACCTCGTCGACGAGATCCGGCGGGAGGTCGAGGACGCAGAGTGACCTCCGGCCCTGCCCGACTCCCACGAGGAGCGGGCAGGATGGGCGCATGAGCAGCCCTCGACCGCCCGCTGACGCCGTCGTCGCCCTCCGCTCCCTCGAGCGCCGCTACCGGGGCCTGTTCGTCGGCCTCGAGGAGGACGAGTCCCCCGAGGACCTCGCCCACCGTCCCGGCCCCGACGGCTCGTCCGCGCTCGACCACGTCGTGACCGCGACGCGGACCCTCGCCGACCTCGGCCGTGCCGTCGAGCGGGCCCTCGTGGAGGACGACCCGGTGCTCCCCCCAGAGCTGGTCGACCCCGCGGCGCGAGCGCAGCCGCCGGCCTCGGGCGCCGTCGAGGACGCGCTCGACGACCTGGCCCGAACCTCGAAGGACCTGGCGGCCCGCGTGGAGCACGTGTCCGCCGAGCAGTGGGGCCGTCCGGTGCGCATCGCCGGCCGGGACGCGAGCACCACGCCCCTCGCCGTCCTCTGGGACGCCACCGACGCCGCGGTCGCCCACCTCAAGGCCGCGGACCGCGCGCTCCGCCACGCCCGCGAGGAGGCCCGCCGCCAGCGGGGCGGGTGACGCGGGCCGGGGCGCCTAGAGGTCGCTCCAGTCCTCGGGGTTGTCCTCGGTGAAGTGGGCGACGATCTCGCCGTCGACGCCGTCGACGAGCACGAGGCCGCGGGTCTTCGGGGGCTCCTCGGCCGAGTAGAGCAGGATGCGCCAGGTCGGGCGGCTGCGCAGGCCCCGCCACCCGAGCTGGGCGGAGGCGTGCCCCACGGCGAAGCCGACCTTGCGGGTGGCGGCCACGAGCGCGTCGCGCTCGTCCACGTTCAGGTCCCAACCGGCCAGGAGGTGGTAGGCGCCGACGGCGGCCAGGAGGATCCCGGCCCCGAGGAACCCGTCGTTCACGAGCACGCCGTCGCCCTGCCCGGTGGCGACCCAGGCGGCGACGCAGGCCACCGCGCTCAGGAGGTACAGGTACCCGGGGATGCGCCGCCGGTTGTTGTTCGGGAACACGTAGGGCCCGACGAACCCGGACGCGTCGAGGTCCTCGGGGAGGGTGTCGACGACGTCCTCGTCGCGGACGGGGGCGTCGTCGTCGCGGTCGCGGGGTTCGTCAGCCATCGCGCCCGCGACCGTACCGGCGGGCCGCTCAGGTCGGCCAAGCGGCCCGGATGCGGGCGGCGGCCTCGTCGAGCGAGATCGGCAGCACCCGGGTCTCGGCGGCGACCGACATGAAGTTGGCGTCGCCCTCCCAGCGGGGCACGCAGTGCACGTGCAGGTGCTCGGACTGCGAGCCACCGGCGGCGGGACCGAGGTTGAGCCCCACGTTCACGGCATCGCAGCTGAACGCGGCCTTCAGGGCGACCACCGCGTCGCGCACCGCGGCCCACAGCTCGGTGTGCTCCTCCTCGGTGAGGTCCTCGAGGTCGGCGACCGCCCGGTTGGGCAGCACCATGAGGTGACCGGAGGTGTACGGGTACCGGTTGATCAGCGCGAAGCAGACCTCGCCCCGCCAGAGGACGCCGGTGGCCTCGTCGCCCTCCTCGTCCGCGGCGGCCAGGATGCGCTCGAAGAGCGAGCGCCCCGCGGCCTCGGTCGGGTCCGGGAGCTCGCGGGTGTCGACGACCCGGCCGACGTACGCCGAGCGCCAGGTGGCCCAGAGGTGGTCAAGCGGCACGGGGCCTCACAGCCTCGCCCGACACCGGGCGGCCAGCCGCTCCACGAAGTCGTCCATGTGGACGTCGCGCTCGGGCCGGTCGCTCCCGCGCTCGTTCACCCCCACGGTGCCGTGCTCGACGTCGTCGTCGCCGACCACGAGCACGTACGGGATCTTCTCCAGCTTGGCTCGCCGGATCCGGGCGCCGAGGGGCTCGTCAGCCTCGACGGTCGACGCCCGGAACCCGTCCGCGACGAGCCGGTCGACGAGCCGGTTGGCGTACGCCTGGTGGTCGGAGCGCACGGGCAGCACCCGCACCTGCTCGGGGGCCAGCCACACCGGGAAGGCGCCGGCGAAGTGCTCCACGAGCACGCCGAAGAACCGCTCCACGGAGCCGAACAGGGCTCGGTGGATCATGATCGGCGTGTGGCGCTCGTTGTCGGCCCCGACGTACTCGAGCCCGAGGCGGACCGCCATGTTGAAGTCGTACTGGATCGTCGACAGCTGCCAGCTCCGCCCGATGGCGTCGCGGACCTTGATGTCGATCTTGGGCCCGTAGAAGGCGCCACCGCCCTCGTCGACGTCGTAGGGCAGCTCGGCGGCGACGAGCGCGGCCTCGAGGGCCCGCTCCGCGGCCTCCCAGCCCTCGTCGGTCCCGACCGACTTCTCGAGCGGGCGGGTGCTGAGGCTGGCGGTGAACTCGTCGAAGCCGAAGGCCCGCAGCACCGACAGCACGAAGTCGAGGAGGTTCTGGATCTCCTCGGGGGCCTGCTCGGGCGTGCAGAAGATGTGGGCGTCGTCCTGGGTGAACCCGCGGATGCGCAGGAGGCCGTGGAGCGTGCCGGCCCGCTCGTAGCGGTACACCGTGCCCAGCTCGAAGAGCCGCAGCGGCAGCTCGCGGTAGGAGCGCTGCCGGCTCTTGAACACGAGCAGGTGCATCGGGCAGTTCATCGGCTTCGGGTAGTAGACGCCGTTGTCCATCTCCATCGGCGGGTACATGGAGTCGGCGTAGAACCCGAGGTGGCCCGACTTCTCGAACAGCGTGTGCTTGCTGAGGTGGGGCGTGTAGACGAACTGGTAGCCGCCCTGGAGGTGGCGCTGGCGGCTGTAGTCCTCCATCGCCTTGCGGACGATCGCCCCCTTCGGGTGCCAGACGGCGAGGCCCCCGCCCAGCTCCTCGGGGAACGAGAAGAGGTCGAGCTCGGCCCCGAGCTTGCGGTGGTCCCGCTTGGCCGCCTCCTCGAGCCGGTGGAGGTGCTCCTCGAGCGCCTGCCGGCTGTGCCACGCGGTGCCGTAGATCCGCTGCAGCTGCGGGTTCTTCTCGTCGCCCCGCCAGTAGGCGCCGGCCACCCGCATGAGCTTGAAGTGCCCGAGGTGGTGGTTGGTGCTCGGCACGTGCGGGCCCCGGCACAGGTCGATGAAGCCCGGGTAGCCGTTGAACGGCGGCCGCTCCTTCGGCTGGGCCGGCGGGTTCTCGTAGGTGCGGACCGACTCCGTGGAGGAGGTGGCCGACATCGGGTCGGTCGACGCGTCGTCGATGATCTCGAGCTTGTAGCGGTGCCCGGCGAACACCTCACGGGCCCGCTCGGCGGGCAGCTCGTCGCGCACGAACGGCTGCCCCTCGGCGATGATCTCGCGCATGCGGGCCTCGATCTTCTCGAGGTCCTCCTCCACGAACGCGGCGCCGCCGGGCAGCTCGAAGTCGTAGTAGAAGCCGTCTTCGACGGGCGGACCGATGGCGAAGGTGGCCCCCGGGAACAGGTCGAGCACGGCCTGGGCGAGGACGTGCGCGGTCGAGTGCCGGATCGTGTAGAGCCCGCGCTCGCTGTCGGCGGTGACGATCTCCACCACGTCGCCGTCGGCCAGCGGCGTGGCCAGGTCGCGCTCCTCGCCGTTGATCACCGCGATGACCGCCGCCTTCGCCAGCCGGGGGCCGATCGAGGCCGCCAGCTCGGCGGCGGTGGTGCCCGCGGGGACCGAGCGCTCGGAGCCGTCGGGCAACCTGATCGTGATCTCATCGGCCATGGGCCGGAGGGTACCGGAGGGCCGACGGGGAGCCGGAACCGGGATCGCCGGTCAGGCCGGCGGCGCGAGCACCTCGGCGCTGCTGCGGCGGCGGGCGTGCTCCCCGTTCGACGCCACGGCGTCGCCGCCGTCGCCGCCGTCGACCCTGGCCGGGGCCGAGCTGGGGAAGCCCTCGGCCTTCTTCGTGGCGTACTCGTCGACGTACTCCTGGCCGGACAGCTCGCGGATCTCGTACATGACCTCGTCGATGATCTGCCGCAGGACGAGGCGGTCCTCGGCCCGGTCGGCGTAGCGGCGGACGTCGATCGGACGGCCGAACCGGACGGTGACCGACTTGAACGGGCGGGGCAGCCTCGTGTCCGGCGGCTGCACCTCCCGGGTGCCGATGAGCCCGACCGGCACGATCGGGCAGCCGGTGCGCAGCGCCAGGCGGGCCGGGCCGGTGTGGCCCCGGTGGAGGCGGCCGTCGCGCGAGCGGGTGCCCTCCGGGTAGATCCCGAAGTAGCCCCCCTCCTCGAGCACCCGCGCCGCGGTGGCGAGGGCCCGCTCGGCGGCGCTGCCGCCACCCCGGTCGATCGGGATCATCCCAAGCGCCGGGAAGAGGTGGCGGGTCTTCCAGGAGTCCAGGTACTCGGCCTTGCCGACGAACTTGATCTGGCGGGGCAGCGCCAGCGGCAGGAAGAACGAGTCGAGGACCGACACGTGGTTGGGGCAGAAGATGACGCCACCCTCCGTGGGCACGTGCTCGAGGCCCTCCACCCTGATGCGCCAGAGGCCCTTGAAGATCGGGCTCAGGACGGCACGGGCGATCGGGTAGAGCCGACCCACCTCGTCGCTGGACGTCGCAGCCACGACGGGGAGTCTTGCAGCCCGGACGGGCTCGTGCCCGGGTCTCGCGCCCGGCCTCAGAGCACGATGCCGAGGAGGGCGGCGGCCTCGGACACGCCGTCGCCGCGCGCCGCCGCCTCGTCGATGGCGGCCACCGCCCCGGGGGTGTCGAGGTCGTCGTCGAGGCGGGCCCGGACCTCCTCGAGGGCGCCGTCGCCCTCCCCGGCGGCGCGCCAGCGCTCGAGGCGCTGCGCGGCGCGGGGCATCCGGGTCTCATCCCACTCCCACGCGTCGCGGTAGTGGTTCTCGACGAGCATCAGCCGGATGGCCATCGGGTCCCACTGCGTGCGCAGCTCGGACACGAACACGAGGTTCCCGAGGGACTTCGACATCTTCTCGCCGTGCATCCGCACCATCGCCTGGTGCATCCAGTGGCGCACGAACGGCTCGCCGGTGGCCGCCTCGGACTGGGCCCGCTCGCACTCGTGGTGCGGGAAGATCAGGTCGGCGCCGCCCCCGTGGAGGTCGATGGTGGTGCCGAGCTCGCGCAGCGCGAGGGCCGAGCACTCGATGTGCCAGCCGGGACGGCCCGGTCCCCACAGGCTCTCCCAGGCCGGCTCGTCGGGCAGCGAGGGCTGCCAGAGCACGAAGTCGAGCGGGTCCCGCTTGTTCGGGTCGTCGACGTTGCCGCCTCGCTCCGCCGCGTACCGCAGCATCTCCTCTCGGGTGTACCCGGAGATGCTCCCGAAGTCCTCGAACGTCGAGACGTCGAAGTACACGGCGCCGCCGGCCTGGTAGGCGTGGCCTCGGTCGAGCACCATCCCGATGAAGCCCCGGATGTCGGGGATCGCCGAGGTGGCCCGGGGCTCGCTCCAGGGCTCGAGCATCCCGAGCGCGGCCATGTCGTCGTCGAAGCGGGCCGTCTCGGCCGCCGCCAGGTCGAGGTAGTGGACGCCGAGCTCACGGGCCTTCTGGAGGATCGAGTCGTCGACGTCGGTGATGTTCCGCACGCAGCGGGTCTCGTGGCCGAGGTCCCGCAGGCGGCGCTGGAGCACGTCGTAGGTGACGTAGACCGCGGCGTGGCCGAGGTGGGTGGCGTCGTACGGCGTGATGCCGCAGGTGTACATCGTGACGATCCGGCCGGGCTGGAACGGCACCACCGCCTTGCGGGCGGTGTCGTAGAGCCGCATGGGGCCCTGGCCGGCGGCTGGCTCGGTCACGTCGCCGTTCACTCGGGGATGCTGGTGAACTTCACCGCCACGCGCGTCTTGTACCGGACGTTGAGCTGGAGCAGCACGGCGGTGAACGACTCGATCGGCGTGGCCAGCGACAGCTCGCCGGCGTCGAGCGGCCGCATGTTCGGGATCTTCGACACCAGGTCGGCGGTGGCGGCCGTGGCGTCGGGGTAGTCCGAGCAGATGAGGACGTCGCTCTCGATCGGGTGGTCGAGGTCGCCGAGCTCCTTCGCCGGGACGTGGTGCAGCGCGGCGGCCACCCGGCTTCGCGGCAGGGCGGCCTGCACGCTCGCCGCCACCGAGCCCCGGGGCGGCACGAGCGGCTGGAACTCCTTGCCGATGCGGGTGAGCGCGTTCGCCATCGAGATGACGACCTTGCCCCGCAGCTCCTGCTCGACCGACGCCGCCGTCTGGGTGGCGCCGTCCCAGGGCGTGGCGATGACGACGACGTCGCCAGCGGCCGCGTCCCGGTTGTCGCCCGCGGTGATCTGCAGCTCCCGGCCGGGCCACCGCTCCAGCAGGTTGTCGACGGCCTCCATGGCCCGGTACTTCGACCGCGAGCCGACGATGGTCTCGAAGCCGGCGTCGGCGAGACGGGCAGCGAGCGCGCTGCCGGCCGGGCCGGTCCCTCCAAGGATCCCGATGCGCATCAGCGACACCGTAGCGGGGCCCGTTCCCCAGCCCGCCACTCCGCCGCGGCGGTCCGTAACTGGCTCAGGGTCGTGGCAGTCTCAGGGCCCATGGCTCTCCTCGACGGCAAGCGCATCCTCGTCACCGGCGTCCTCACCGACGCGTCCCTCGCCTTCGGGGTGGCCCGGCTGGCGCAGGAGCAGGGGGCCGAGGTGATCCTCACCGGCGCCGGGCGGGGCCTCTCGCTCACCCAGCGCACCGCCCGCAAGCTCCCGGAGCCGGCCGAGGTCCTCGAGCTGGACGTCACCGACGAGTCCCACGTGGCCGCCGTGCGCGACGAGCTCGGGCGCCGCTGGGGCCGGGTCGACGGCGCGCTCCACGCCATCGGCTTCGCGCCGCCGAGCTGCCTCGGCGGCGGCTTCACCGAGGCGCCGTGGGACGACGTGGCGACCGCCCTCCAGATCTCGGCGTACTCGCTCAAGACGCTCGCCGACGTGGTCGTCCCGCACATGACCGAGGGCGGCTCGATCGTGGGCCTCGACTTCGACAACAGCACGCAGGCCTGGCCGGCCTACGACTGGATGGGCGTGGCCAAGGCCGCGCTCGAGGCGACGTCTCGCTACCTGGCCCGAGACCTGGGGCCGAAGGGGATCCGGGTCAACCTCGTGGCGGCGGGGCCGATCAAGACCCTGGCCGCGAAGTCGATCCCGGGGTTCTCGAAGTTCGAGGACGTGTGGGACGAGCGCAGCCCGCTCGGCTGGGACGTGAAGGGCGACGCCGAGGCCGTCGCCCGCGGCGTCGTCGCGCTGCTGTCGGACTGGTTCCCGAAGACCACCGGCGAGCTGATCCGCGTCGACGGCGGCTTCCACGCCGTCGCCACGTAGCCAGGGGCGACGCGGAGCTCCGCCGCTGAGGGCTCGCGGCTGCGTCAGCGGTCGGGTTCGAGCCACCTCGGGTTGGCGACCTCGAGCTTGGAGCGCACGCTGGCGGCCACGGCGGCGCGGACCTCCTCGAGGCGGTGGTCCTCCTCCCCCGCTCGGATGGCTCGGGCCAGGGACGCGTCGTCAGGGTGGCCGAGCGCCTCGAGCCGGGCCCGGTGAGCCGCCTCGTGGCCGGGACCCAGCGCCACCTGGCGCTCGAGCATGGCCAGGGCGTTGGCCGCCACCCGGGCGTGGAACGCCACCCGTCCGGAGGTGGCCTCCCGCACGTCGCCCTCGATCCACTCCCGCACCGCCTCGAGCAGCTCGGCTGCGGTGGGACGGCCGTAGAGGTCGGGGCCCGCCGCGGGTGCCACCGGCGTCGGGCCCGGCAGCTCGCCGCCGGGCAGCAGGCCGAGCACGTCCCACTCGTTCTCGCACACGCGTCGACCGATCGTCGCCAGCTCCACCGAGCGGGAGGCGCCCGAGAGGTGGACCTGCGCCTGGAGCACGCAGATCAGCCCCCACTTGACGGTGCCGAGCAGCTCCCACCAGCGCAGCGCCTCGGGGTCCACCCGGCCGCCGCCGGCGGCCTCGTAGGCGTCGAGGAGCTCCTCCCGGGTGCCCATGCCACCCGCCGGCAGCGCCGAGCCGAAGCGCCAGGCCCGCACGCAGTACCAGCCGAGGTCCTCGACGGGGTCGCCGAGGTGGGCCAGCTCCCAGTCGAGGACGCCGGCCAGGCCGTCGCGGTCGACGATCAGGTTCCCGAGGCGGAAGTCCCCGTGCACGACGGTGGTGCGGGGGTGCTCGGGCCGGTGGTCGGCCAACCAGCGCATCGCCAGCTCGAAGGCCGGGAGCGGCTGGTCGAAGCCGTCGAGCATGGCCACGAGCTGGTCGAGCTGGTCGCCGCCGCGCAGCGTGGGCGCGACCGCCGGGTCGATGCGGTGGATGGCGGCCAGCGCCGCCGCGGCCTGCCCCACGAGGCGGGAGCGGGCGGTCGCCCATTCGTCGTCGCGCAGGAGCTTGCGGGCGATCGTCTCCCCGTCGAGGCGGGCGGTCAGGATCCCGGGTGCACCCAGGACGGTGCCGTCGTCGTCGGCCACCACCGTCGGCACCGGGACCCCGGCGTCGGCCGCGGCGCGCATGAGGGCGGCCTCGCCCTGCATGCCCGGACCGCCGCCGACGGTGCCCGGCCGCAGCGTCTGCAGGATCAGGCCGGCGGCGTGGGCGCCGCCCTCGACGTCCACCGCCCAGGTCTCCCGGCTGGCGCCGCCGGAGAGGCGCCGGATGCCGACCACGCGGCCAGCGTCGCCCTGGGCGGCGAGCAGGGCCTCGACCCGTCCCGCCAGCTCCTCGTCTCGTCCCCCTGCCATGGGCGCCGACCGTACCAACCGTCGTCGGCGCCCCTGCGCCGCCGGCGTCAGCAGGCGGCGCGGACGTACGGGTACGGGTTGACCGCCCGACCGCGCCCGCCCGGGTGGATCTCGAAGTGCAGGTGCGGCGTGCCCCGGGCGTTGCCCGTGTCGCCGACGTAGCCGATCACGGTGCCGGCCTGGACGTGCCCGGCGCCGACGTTGGCGTACGCCGACAGGTGGGTGCCGTAGTAGTAGTTGCCGTCGTCGCCCTGGAGGTGCCAGGACAGGCCGCCGAGCGAGTTCCCGCGGTGGGTGACGTACCCGCTGACCGGCGCCACCGTGGGGGTGCCCCGGGGCGCCAGCATGTCGACGCCCTTGTGGCTGCGACCGCCGGAGCGCGCGGCGCCCCAGGTGTCGCTGAAGGCGACTGGGCCCTGCACGGGACAGATGATCCCGCCGCCGGACACGGGTGGGGTGGGCGCGGGGCTGCTCGATCGGGCCGGGGCCCGGGACCCGCCCGAACCGCTGCTGGCTGCCTTCGCCGCGGCCTCCTTGGCCGCCTGCTCGCGAGCTGCCCTGGCGGCGGCCTCGCGGCGCTTGCGCTCCGCCTCCTGGCGCTCCTTCTCGAGCTTCTCGAGCCGCTTGAACTCCTGCTCCAGCGCGGCGCGGCGCTCCTTCAGCTGCTCGATCGCCTCGGCCTGCGCCTCCTTCTTGGCCTCGAGCTCGCGCTGGGCGGCCTCGAGGTCCTCGTTGGCGGCGAGGAAGTCGTCGAGCGCGTCCTGGTTGCCCTGGGTGGCGTAGCGGCCGAGGGTGTCGGCCCGGGCCTGGACGTTGATGTCCGGGTCGAGGTAGGTGAGCTGGGCGGCGTCGGCGTTGATGTAGCGGCGCACGGCCAGCTCCCGGACGGCGTCGCGCAGCTCGTTGATGCGGGCCTGCGCGTCCGCGGCACGGGCCTCGAGGGTCTGGACCTCCGCCTCCAGCTCGCCGAGGACGGTCTCGGCCTCGGCGAGCTCGGCGGCGGCCCGATCGGCCCGGGCGCGTGCTCGGGCCAGCTCCCCGGCGTCGGCGCCGGCGTCGGGCGCGAGGAGCGTGCCGGAGGCCACCAGCAGCGCGGCCAGGCCCACGGTGAGGACGGAACGTCGCACAGCGGGGCGACACCGTAGCAAGCGCGCCACGTTCGTTGCGATCTCGTGACGAACCGGCGTCGGTCAGGTGGCGATCCCGCACCGAGCGGCGATCCGGCGGCTAGCGGTCGGTCTCGTCCCGGATGTCGCCGACGAGCGCCTCGATGACGTCCTCGAGCGTGACGATGCCGATCGACTCGCCCTGCTCGCCGGTGACCGTCGCCATCTGGATGCGGTTGCGGCGCATCGTCAGGAGCGCGTCGTCGAGGGACGTGGTGGCGGGCAGCACGAGCATCCGCCGGACCCGGCTGAGCGGCAGGGGGCGGTCCCGGGACTCGGCGGGGACGGTGAGCAGGTCCTTGGCGTGCACGAAGCCGAGCACGTCGTCCGGGGCGTCGCCGACGACGACGAGCCGGGTGTGGCCGGATCGGTCGACCAGCGCCTCGGCCTCGGCGGTCGTGGCCTCCCGCCGGATCCACACCACGTCGTCCATCGGGACCGTCACGTCCCCGAGGCGTCGGACCCCGAGGTCGAGCGCGCCGGTCATGAGCTGGTGGGCGACGTCCTCGATGAGGCCCTCCTCCTTCGAGGCGGCGAGCACGAGCAGCAGCTCCTCCGCGGAGGCGGTGGTGCCGATCTCGTCGCGGGGCTCCACGCCGAGGCGCCGGACGATCCAGTTGCCAAGGCCGTTGAGGACGACGAGGACCGGCCGGACCAGCCACACGTAGGCCCGGTTCGGCAGGGCGAGGGCCAGCAGCGTGCGCTCGGGCGCGGCGATGGCGATGTTCTTCGGGACCATCTCCCCCACCACCATGTGGAGGAACACGACGATGAGGAGGGCGACGGCGAAGCCGATCGAGTGCAAGACGCCCGCCGGCAGCTCGACGACCGACTCGATCGCCCCCTCGACGAGCCTGGCGACGGCGGGCTCGGCCACGAAGCCGAGGACGAGCGACGCCATCGTGATCCCGAGCTGGGCCCCGGCGAGCTGGCGGTTCACGTCGCCGAGGGCCTGGAGGGCGAACCGGGCCGCGGCGCTGCCCTCGTCGGCCATCGTCTCGAGCTTGGTCCGACGGCTGGCCAGCACCGCGAACTCGACGGCGACGAAGAAGGCGTTGGCCAGGAGCAGCCCGAACGCCGCGAGCAGGTAGGCGCCGGTCACCGCTCCCCCTCGGGCGGCGGACCGGTCCGGGTGATCTTCACGGCGGCGACGCGCAGGCCGTCCATGGCCGTGACCACGAGCGTCCAGCCGTCGTGCTCGATGCGGGCGCCCACCTCCGGGATCCGGCCCAGCTCGGACAGCACGAACCCGGCCAGGGTGTCGTAGTCCCCCTCGGGCACCTCGAAGCCGCAGAGGTCGAAGACCTCGTCGTGGTGGAGGGACGCGTCGAGGACCCACTCCCCCGGGCGCTCGACCCGGGTGAGCGAGGGACGGAGCCGGTCGTGCTCGTCGTGGATCTCGCCGACGATCTCCTCGAGCACGTCCTCGAGGGTGATGATCCCGGCCGTGCCGCCGTGCTCGTCGACGACCACGGCGAGGTGGGTGCCGGTCCGGCGCAGGTCGGCGAGCAGGTCGGCGAGGTCCCGGGTCTCAGGGACGACGAACGGCTCGCTCATCACCTCCCGCACCGGGGTGGTGGCCCGGGCCTCGAAGGGCACCCGGTAGAGGTCCTTCACGTGGACGACGCCCACCACGTCGTCGAGGTCCCGGCCGATGACCGGGAAGCGGGACCGACCGGTGGCCACGGCCTGCCGGGCGAGGGTGGCGAGCGTGTCGTCGACCGACAGGGCCACGACGGCGGTGCGGGGCACGAGCGCGGCGGCGGCGTCCTTCTCGCCGAAGCGCAGCGTCCGGGTGAGCAGGTCGAGCGCCTCGGGCTCGAGCATCCCCTCCTTGGCCGACGCCCGGATGAGCAGCTCGATCTCCTCCAGGGACCGGACCGAGGTGAGCTCCTCCTTGGGCTCGATCCCCAGCCGGCGAACCGTGGCGTTCGCCGCGCCGTTGAGGAACCGGATGAGCGGGCCCATGACCGCCGACGCCACGATCATCGGTCGCGCCAGCGCGTAGGCGGTGGCTTGGGGGCGGGCCACCGCGTAGGTCTTCGGGACGAGCTCGCCCACCACCATCTGCAAGACGGTGGCGATCGCGAGGGCGAGGACGATCGACACGCCGAGGGCCCGGTCCTCGCCGACCACCTCGCCGACGACGGGCTCCATCGCCGCAGCCATCGTCGGCTCGGCGATGAAGCCGACGACGAGCGAGGTCAGCGTGATCCCGAGCTGGGCGCCGGACAGGTAGAAGGACAGCCGGCGCAGCGCACCGGCGGTCGGCGCGGCGCCCCGGCGGCCCGCCTCGACGTCCAGCTGCACCCGGGACCGGTCGACGGCCACGAGCGCGAACTCGATCGCGACGAAGAACGCGTTGGCCGCGATCAGCAGGGCGACGGCGAGGAGGCCGAGGGCGGTGGCGATGGGTCCAGTACCTGTCGAGGGGAGCTTGCCGGCAATCTAGGGCGTCGCCGTTAGGGTCGGCCGACATGGTCGCCACCCCGCTCGTGCTGTCCCAGGTGAGCGTCTGGCACGACGACGCGACGATCCTCGCCGACGTCTCCTGGACCGTGGCGCAGGGCCAGCGCTGGGTCGTGCTGGGTCCCAACGGGAGCGGCAAGACGACGCTCCTGCGGATCGCCTCGCTCTACCTCCACCCCTCCTCCGGCACCGTGGCCGTCGACGGCGAGGTGCTCGGCCGGACCGACGTGCGGCGGCTCCGCACCCGGATCGGGCTGGCCAGCCCGGCCTTCGGGGACCTGCTGCGACCGCAGCTGACCGCCCGGGAGGTCGTCATGACGGCCCGCCACGCCGCCCTCGAGCCCTGGTGGCACACCTACGAGGACATCGATCGGACCGCGGCCGCGGACCTGCTCGACCGCTTCGGGGTGGGGCACCTCGCCGACCGCGCCGTCGGCACCCTGTCCTCGGGGGAGCGCCAGCGGGTCCTCCTCGCCCGCGCCTTCTCCGGGGACCCGGCGATCGTCCTCCTCGACGAGCCCACCGCCGGGCTCGACCTCGGGGGCCGGGAGGACCTCGTCGGCCGGCTCGAAGCCCTCGGCGCCGAGCCGGACCGCCCGCCGACGGTGCTCGTCACCCACCACGTCGAGGAGATCCCGGCGACGACCACCCACGTGCTCCTCCTGCGGGAGGGCCGGGTCCTCGGACAGGGCCCGGTCGAGGAGGTGCTCACCGAGGAGGCGCTGTCGGCGCTGTTCGGCCTCCCGCTCGAGCTGGCCCGCCGGCGGGGCCGCTGGAGCGCGGCCGCCCGCGGGGTGAGCTAGGAGACGAGGGCGAGGAGTCGGGGCCGGGAGCGCTCGATCTCGTCGGCCAGGAGCCGGTCGAGGACCGGCATCCAGAGGCGGCCGCCGTAGTGGAGGCGCATCGTGAGCCGGCTCCCCTCCCCCAGGGGCTCGATCGACGCGTCGAGCACCCACGCCGAGTGCTCGCGGCCGTCGTGCTCGGCCCGCTCGAAGCGGGCGTGGTGGGGGGCGTCGCTCACCGTTCGGACCATACGGAGCCGCTTGGACCGGGCGAAGGGCCCGAGCCGGCCCCGCAGGTCGACCGACCAGGCCGGGCCGGCGTCGTCGGGGTGCGGGTCGGCGGCCACCGCCCGGGGAACGATGTCGAGCCACTGCGGGTAGCGGGCCAGGTCGTCCACCCACGGGTGGAGGACCTCGGGCGGACAGGGGGCGTCGAGGGTGGCGGTGATGTCCATCAGCGGCGGCCGGCGGCCCGGCGGTTGAGGTCCGAGACGACCTTGAGCAGCGGGTAGGGGTTCACCGGGGGGCCTCCGTCGGGCCGGATCTCGAAGTGCAGGTGGGGGGCGCCGCCCTTGGCGTTGCCCGTGTCGCCGACGTAGCCGATCACCGTGCCGGCCTCGACGACCAGCCCGTCGTGCATGCCCTCGGCGAAGGCGCTGAGGTGGGCGTAGTAGTAGTACGTCCCGCTCTCGCCCTTCACCCAGATCTTGGTGCCGCCGAGCACGTCGGTGCCCATGCGGGTGATGATCCCCCGCTCGCAGGCGAAGAGCGGCGTGCCCGCGGGGGCCATGATGTCGGTCCCCTGGTGGGCGTGCTCGTAGTCGGTGCCGAGCATCCGGGGGAAGCCGAACGAGTCGATGAAGCTGTACGGCTCGGCCACCGGGAACACGAACCCGTGGATGGCGATCTCGGAGCCAGCCGCGAACACGGCGAGGTCGAACTGCGCGGCCACGTGGGCCCGGCGGGCGTCGACGAGCGCGGCACGGGCGGCCTCGAGGTCCTGACGGGTCTGGACGAGGCGCTCCGCGGTGACGGCGAGGTCGTCGTCCACCGCGGCCTTGGCCGCGAGGTACTCCACCACCGCGTCCTGGTCGGCGGCGAGGACGCTCTCGAGGAGGGCGTAGGCCGACGCCAGCTCGCTCGGGTCGTCGGCGACGATGTACCGGGAGAAGCTGTCGAGGCCGCCGCGCACGACGGCGTTGGCGGCCCGGGTCTCGAAGGCCCGGCGGGCGGCCTCCAGCCGGCGCAGCGCGGCCCGCTCGTCGTCGGCCAGGGTCGTGATCGACTCCTCGAGCTCGTCGAGCGCGGCCTCGAGCTGCGCGACCCGCTCCCGGGCCTCGGCGTAGGCCTGCTCGTGCTCGACCGCCTCCGCCTTGGCCACCCGCAGCTCGCGACGGATGAGCCGCGACGCCTCAGCGGCGTAGGCGGAGCCGTCCGGAGGTCGCGGCGGCACCGTGTCGGGGACCACCGGCACCTCCTCGGTGGGCAGCTCCTCCCCGGCGAAGGGGTCCTCGACCGGCGGCAGCGTGGTGGTCGGAGCGGTCGGCGGGGTGGTCGGGTCCGGGACGGCGTCGGGCGGGACGCTCGTGGTCGTGGTCGGCGCCGACGTCGTCGTGTCCTCTGGCGGCTCGTCCTGGGCGCCCGAGGGCGGGGCCCCGCCCAGCGCGGTGGCCGCGGCCAGCAGCGCCCCGGCCAGGAGCAGGAGGCGAGCGCGGCGCGGGGGTGTTGGCTTCGACACGAGACGGCGGCGACCTGTCCAGGGCGGATCCGGGCGCCTAATGTTAGGTCCCGCCGCGCTCAGCCGGGGAGCCCGACCAGCTGGCCGAGGTCGGCGGCCACCGCCACCGCCTGGCCGGGTACCGGTCCGTCGAGGGGTGCCGCGACCTCCACCTCGGTGCCGTCGCCCAGCTCGACGCGCACGAGCGTGCGGTCCCCCTGGAACGAGCCGGCCCGCACGGTTCCGGCGGCGGCGCCCTCGTGGCCCGGTGCGACGAGGCGCAGGGCGGGGATCGGGAGGTGGACGCAGGCGGTGCCGTCCGGCGCCTCGATGGGCACCGAACCCCATGGCGTGGCGGCCCGACCGGCGCGGACCTCGATCGAGACGACGTTGGGGAGGCCGAGCACCTCGGCCACCCGCCGCGAGGCGGGGCGTCGCCACACGGCGACCGGCGCGTCGACCTGGAGGAGCCGGCCCCGGTCGAGGACGGCGATCCGGTCGGCGATCGTGAACGCCTCCCGGTGGTCGTGGGTGACGGCGACGACGGTGAGGTCGAGCTGCCCCGCGATGCGGCGCACGTCGGCGGCGAGCCGCTCTCGCAGCGGCCGGTCGAGGGCGCCGAAGGGCTCGTCGAGCAGCAGGACCCGGGGGCGGGCGGCGAGGGCCCGGGCCAGCGCCACCCGCTGCTGCTCCCCACCGGAGAGCGTCTGGATGGCCCGCTCCTCGAACCCCTCGAGCTCGACGAGGGCGAGCAGGTCGCGGACCCGCTCGGCCACCTCGACCCGGGGCAGCCCCGCCATCCGGGGACCGAACCCCACGTTGGCGGCCACGTCGCGGTGCGGGAAGAGGGCGTGGTCCTGGAACATGAGCCCCACCTGGCGGCGGTGGGGCGGCACGTCGTCGAGGGATCGGCCCTCGAGGACGACCGTGCCCGCGTCGAGGGGCTGGAGGCCGGCCACCGCTCGCAGCAGCGTCGACTTCCCCGACCCGCTCGGGCCGAGGACCGCCAGCACCTCCCCGTCGGCGACCTCGAGGTCGACGCCGTCGACGGCGGTGACCGGACCGAAGCGGACGGTCGCGCCGCGGACCTCCAGGAGCGGGCGGGTCACAGCCAGCCCCCTCGGGTCCCCTCGTCGCGCCGGCCCCGCAGGTCGACGACGAGCACCACCGCCGCGGTCACGAGCATCAGCACGACGCTGAGGGCGAACGCCTGCCCGGCGCTGCGCGCGCCGGGGCGGCTGAGGAGCCGGTCGATGGCGACCGGCACGGTCGGGGTGTCCGCCCGGGCGATGACGGTGGTGGCCCCGAACTCGCCGAGGGAGATCGCGAACGCGAACCCCGCGGCCACGAGCAGGGCCCGCCGCACCAGCGGGAGGTCCACCTCCGCCCACGCCCGCCAGGGCGAGGCGCCGAGCACGGCCGCCGCCTCCCGCAGACGCGGGTCGATGGAGCGCAGCACGGGGGTCATCGTGCGCACGACGAACGGCAGGGCGACGACCGCCTGGGCGGCGGGGATCAGCCAGGGGCTGGCTCGCAGGTCGACGGGCTCGTCGAGGGCGATGAGGAACCCGAAGCCGATCGTGACGGCCGAGGTGCCGAGGGGCAGGAGCAGCGTGGCGTCGATCGCCCGGGCCGCCCGGCCGCCGGGACGGGTGAGGGCCGCGGCGGCCAGCGCACCGAGGCCGACGGCGAGGACCGTGGCCACCGCCGCGAAGCGCAGGGAGTTGCCGAGCGCCTCCACGGGCGGGACGAACAGGCCGCTCCCAGCCGTCCGCTGGCCGAGCGCCCGCCAGGCGGCCAGGCCGTGGCCGGCGCCGACGCGCAGCGAGCGCTCCACGAGGACCGCGAGCGGGGTGACGAGCAGCAGCCCCATCGCCGCCAGGTTGGCGCGGACCCACCAGCGTTGCCCGCGGGTCCGGGCCCGGCGGCGCTGCGGCGGCCCGAGGCGCACCGCGGCCTGGCTCCGGCGCTCGAGGTGGCCCTGCAGGGCGAGGATGGCGGCGACGGCGACGAGCTGCACGAGCGCGAGCACCGACGCCACCGGCAGGTTCAGCAGGTCGGCGGTCTGCCGGTAGATCTCGGCCTCGAGGGTGACGTGACGCGGCCCGCCCAGGATCCGCACGACCCCGAACGAGGTGAAGGTGAAGAGGAAGACGATCGCGGCCGCCGAGGCGATGGCCGGCCGCAGCGCGGGGAGCGTCACCTCCACCGCCGCCCGCCACCGGGAGGCGCCGAGGACCCGGGCCGCCTCCTCGGTGCGCTCGTCGAGCCCCTCCCACAGGCCGCCGACGGTGCGGACCACCACCGCGTGGTTGAAGAACACGTGGGCGATGAGGATCGCCCAGATCGTGTCGTCGAGGTCCACCCCGAGCGGCCCGCGCGGGCCGAGCAGGGCGAGGAACGCCGCGCCGACCACGACGGTGGGCAGCACGAAGGGGACCGTCACGAGGGCCTGGACGGCGCGCCGGCCGCGGAACTCGTAGCGGGCCAGGACGTGGGCGGCGGGCAGGGCCACGAGCAGGGTCAGGGCGGTGGAGGCGGCCGCCTGCCAGAGCGTGAACCACGCCACCCGGCGCAGGCCCGGGGAGCCGAGCACCTCGCCGACGCCGCTCAGGTCCCAGCCGTGCTCGTCGCGCAGGCCCTCGAGGACGATGTTGGCGACGGGCCAGGCGAAGAAGGCGGTGAGGAACGCGACGGGCAGGGCGAGGAGCGCGGCCCGCGCCGCGACGCCGCGGCCCCCGTCCTGCCGTCGCGCGCTCACCGGGTCACCGCAGGACCAGGTCGGTCCACTCGTCGATCCACGCCTCGCGGTGCTCGTGGATCAGGTCGGGGTCGAGGGTCACGACGTCCTCGGGCGTGACGGCGTGGGCCACGAACGCCTCGGGGAGCTCCACGCCCTCGCGCACCGGGTAGACGAACATCGACAGCGCGACGTCGGCCTGGAAGGTCTCGGACAGCAGGAAGTCCACGAGCAGCCGGGCCTCCTCCTCGTGCTCGGTCCCGGCCAGGATGCCCGCGCCCTCGATCTGGCGGTAGCAGCCGGCGGTGAGCACGCCGGTGGGCGCCTCGTCGACCGGCGGGTCGGCGTAGATCACCTCGGCGGGCGGGCTGGAGGCGTACGAGACGACGAGCGGTCGGGTGCCCTCGCTGGCCGAGCCGCCGGAGAACTCGCCGTAGTAGGCGTCCTCCCACCCGCTCGTGACGGCGACCCCGTTGTCGCGCGCCTTCGCCCACCAGTCCTGCCAGCCGTCCTCGCCGTACTCGGCGATCGTGGCCAGCAGGAACGCGAGGCCGGGCGACGACGTGGCCGGGTTCTCCACGACGAGGAGGTCCTGGTACCTGGGCTCGGTCAGGTCGTCGAGCGACTCGGGCAGGGGCACGTCGTGCTCGGCGAACCAGGCCCTGTCGTAGTTGATGCACACGTCCCCGTAGGTCACGGGCGTGACCCGGTGCTCCTCGTCGAGGAGGAGCTCGTCCGGGACGAGGTCGAGCCCCTCGGCCTCGTGGGGGACGAACAGGTCCTCGGCCAGCGCCCGGCTGAGGAAGGTGGAGTCGATCCCGAAGAGCACGTCGGCCTGGGGGTTGCCCTTCGTGAGGATCGCCTGGTTGACGACGGTGCCGGCGTCGCCGCCCTGGAGCAGCTCGACGCGGATGCCGGTCTCCGCGGTGAACGCCTCGAAGACGCCGTCGCTGACGGCGAAGGAGTCGTGGGTGAGGAGCCGGAGGGTGACGCTGCCGTCGGGGCCGTCACCGGCGCCGTCGTCGTCGCCGCAGGCGGCGAGCGCGACGCCGAGCAGGAGGGCGACGGCGAGGAGGGCTCGTCGGAGTGGGTGGGGGGAGCTCATCGTGTGTCCCTTCGCAGGTGGTGGGTGCCGATCTGTCCTGGTTGCACGACGAGGAGCACCCCGTCCGCGAGCGAGACGCTCGCCGGGGAGGCGACCAGCTCGTTGCTGACGCCCCGGGTGGAGCCGGGGAGGAGGTCCTCCCCCGCCAGCGGGTAGAGGAGCCCGTCCGTGCGCACGCCCACCGCGGGGCGGTGGACGGCCAGGAGCGAGACCAGCTCGCCGCGGGCGCCGTGCAGCTCGCTCGAGCGCCGGACGACGGTGACCGTGGCGCCGCCCAGGTGGGCGACGAGGTCGACGTCGGCGTAGCGGTCGGCGGCGAGCAGCGCGGCGTTGGCGAGGAGGTGGTCGACCCGACCGCCGCCGCCCCCGAGGACCACGACCCGCTCCGGGCCCCGGGCCAGGGCGGCGTCGAGCGCGAGCTCGAGGTCGGTGGCGTCCTTGGCGGCGGGGTGCCGCTCGACGGAGGCACCGTCGGCCTCGGCCCGCGCGAGCGCGCTGGGGCTGGCCGAGTCGAAGTCGCCGACGGCGACGTCCACCCGGAGCCCGAGCGCGTGGGCGTGGTCGATGCCGGAGTCGGCCGCGATCACGAGGGCGCCACCGGGCACGTGGGCGCGGTCGCTCGGGCGCACGGGGTCTCCCCCGGTCACCACCACGATCGTGCTGTGCGCGCCTGGCGAGGCCATGTGCCGATTCCCTCCGCCGGCATTACCCGGTTCAGGTTCCTCGGGTCGATGGCGTGCCCTGCGGCGTGGCCACCCTCTCAGCCCGGCTACCCCGAGCTCCCCGTTCGTGCTGCTCCCAGGCTAGCCCCGCCGTCGAGGGCCCCTGACACGAGGCGAGCGGCACCGGTCACCCGAGGGGCCGGTACCAGGAGCGGAGCGTCAGGACCGTCCGGTACCCGAGGTCCCGGTTGATGCGAAGCATCGGCGCATTGGTCGCCGCGTTCCAGGTGTGCACGACGCGGACCTCGGGTCGCTCGGTGGCCAGGCGGAGGTGGTTCACCGCCTTCATCCAGGCGCCGAGCCCGCGGCCCCGGTGGTCCGGGTGCACGCCGGTGTCGCCCTGGAGGGCGAGGTGGGGCTCGAGGCGCGGCAGGTACAGCTCGCTGAGGCCGACCAGCTCGCCGGTGGCGTCGTGGCGCGCGGCCACCGCCCACCAGTCCTGCTCGGCCGCCGCGACCGCCGCCTCGAAGGCCCGCAGCTCCCCCACCGTGTAGTGCTCCTCAGGCTCGCCCTCCCGCAAGGGCGCGGTGTTCATGACGTGGCGGACGGCCACCAGCGCCTCGATCAGCCCCTCCGGGGCCGGCGCGTCGTACGCGACGAGGGAGTAGCCCGGCGTCGCCTCGCCCCGGGCCGCCCAGCGGCGGAGCAGGTCGCCGTCGATCTCCGTCATCGAGACCGCGTTCAGCTCGATGGGCAGGTCCCGGCGGAAGCCATGGCGCTCGAGGACCCGGGCCAGCCCCGCGTCGCGGTCGGCCACCTCCGCGGTGACCCCCGTCCGGCCCGCTCGGCGGCCCACCTCGACCAGGCGAGCGCCGACGGCCCGGGCGATCCCCCGCCCGCGGTGGGACGGAGCGACGAAGATGCGGGCCACGCAGCCGCCCGGCGCATCGTCGCGCCAGTGCAGCTGCCCGACGCCGACGAGGCTGCCGTCCGGGTCGCGGGCCACGAGGTACCGGACGACCGACGGCGGCGCGTGCACTCGGGCCCGAGCCAGGGCCGCGGCGACGGTCCACGGCACGTGGTCCGGGTTCCAGGCCGACCAGGCCGCGTTCAGCACTGCGGCGTAGGCGCGCTGGTCCTCGGCCGAGAGCGCGTCGGGGTGGGTGAGCGGCTCCACGGTCACGTCCACCGGCTCAGCCTCCCCGCCCGGCACCGCGGCCGGCGAACCCGTTTCCGGCGCCGCGGCCGGTGCCCGGCCGCCAGAGCGCCGGCAGTACCGTGCCCGCCATGGAGCGCACCCTCTTCGACGCCGAGCACGAGATGTTCCGGGACTCGGTCCGGTCCTTCATCGCCAAGGAGGTCGTCCCCCACCACGAGGCGTGGGAGCGGGCCGGGATCGTCGACCGGGAGCTGTTCACCAAGGCCGGCGCCAACGGGTTCCTCGGCATGGCCGTGCCCGAGGAGTACGGCGGCGGCGGGGTGGACGACTTCCGGTACAACGTCGTGATCGCCGAGGAGATCCAGAAGGCCGGGGTGAACGCGGCCGGGCTCGGCTGGACGCTCCACAACGACATCTGCCTCCCCTACTTCCTGACGCTGTGCACCGAGGAGCAGCGGGCCCGGTGGCTGCCGGGGATCTGCTCGGGCGAGCTGATCACGGCGATCGCCATGACCGAGCCCGGCATCGGGTCCGACCTGGCGTCGATGACCACCACCGCCATCCGCGACGGCGACAGCTACGTGGTCAACGGCTCGAAGACGTTCATCACGAACGGCATCAACGCCGACCTCGTGATCACCGCGGTGAAGACCGACCCGACCGAGCGCCACGCCGGGATGAGCCTCCTCGTGATCGAGCGGGGCATGGAGGGCTTCGAGCGGGGCCGGAACCTGGAGAAGGTCGGCATGCACGCGCAGGACACGGCGGAGCTGTTCTTCACCGACGTGCGGGTCCCCGTCGAGAACCGCCTCGGCGAGGAGGGCAGCGGCTTCCGCTCGCTCGTCACCAAGCTGCCCCAGGAGCGGCTGTCGATCGCCGTGACCGGGGTGGCGGCCGCCCGCCAGGCCCTCGACTGGACGCTCGAGTACGTGAGGGAGCGCACGGCGTTCGGGCAGCCGATCGGGTCGTTCCAGAACAGCCGGTTCCGCCTGGCCGAGATGGCCACCGAGATCGAGATCGCCCAGACCTTCGTCGACCGCTGCGTCCTCGCCCTCAACGAGGGGACCCTCACCGCCGAGGAGGCCGCGATGGCCAAGTGGTGGTGCACCGAGCTGGCCAAGCGGGTGATCGACGGGTGCGTGCAGCTCCACGGCGGCTACGGCTACATGCTCGAGTACCCGATCGCCCGGGCCTACGCCGACGTGCGGATCACGACGATCTACGGCGGCACCACCGAGATCATGAAGGAGATCATCGGCCGCAGCCTGGGGCTCTGACGCCGTGGCTCGACCCAGCGCCTACGACCGCCTCGTCAACCGCTTCTCGGCCACCCGGGCCGGCTCCTGGGTGGTGAAGCACGTGGCCTCCAGGATCGACCCGGTGATCTTCCGGGCCACCAACGGCCGGTTCACCTCGACCGGCCGACCCACCCTGCCGATGCTGGCGCTGACCGTGCCGGGCCGCCGGAGCGGCGAGTCCCGCACCGTCCAGCTCGCCTACCACCGCGACGGCGACGACTACCTCGTCGTGGCCAGTGCCATGGGCCAGGAGCGCCACCCGGCGTGGCGCTACAACCTCGAGGCGGCCGGCGGCGGCGAGGTCCAGGTCCGCGGCGAGCGCTTCCGGGTGACGGCGACCGTCCTCTCCGACGAGGAGAAGGCCCGCCTCTGGCCGGCGATCGCCGAGACGATCCCCCAGATGCACACCTACGTCCGCCGCACCACCCGCAACATCAAGGTCTTCCGCCTCACCCGCACCACCCCCTGACGCGAGGCAATGCGTCCCGCCACGGCGGGGACGAGGCACTTGGACCCACATGCGGGACGCAATGCCTCGACCGCACGATCTCGGGACGCATTGCCTCGGGCTGCGGGCGAGCGCGGTCGACGAGGCGGTCGATCGACGTGGGGCAAGGCGAGCTCGCGGGTCACGCGGCGGGGCGGCCGCGCAGGAGGGCGAGGCGACGCTCGCGGGTCTCG
>Ga0182741_1000666_pt1 | contig 49296 bp, 41 predicted proteins | sample eDN5th37CBELigOP_FD_128874 | JGI IMG/M metagenome (GOLD analysis project Ga0182741, IMG submission 128874) | Enriched Organic Plus compost microbial communities from Emeryville, California, USA - eDNA 5th pass 37_C BE-Lig OP (version 2) (version 2) ... | reverse complement strand
TCGGCCCGGACGGCATAGATGTCCCGCGTGCCGACACCCCGCGCCACCGCCGCCTTGCGCCGCTCGATCAACTGCTTCGATTCCATGTGCAGACCTCCATGCTGATGGAATCGGCTTACACGACGCTCAATATCTTGAGCAATGACTTTCTTCGATCTGCGGCAAGATGCGGAACTGGTGCGCAACCCCCGGCCCTGCTAACCTGCCGCAAAACGGCATCGGGGCAAGGATGAGCGATTTCGACGTGGGCGCGCGGCTGAAAGAGCTGCGCAGCGCGGCAAACATGTCGCAGCGGCAGCTGGCCGAGGCTTCGGGCGTACCGCATGGCCAGATCTCGATGATCGAGACCGGGCGCTCCAGCCCCTCGGTCGCCTCGCTGCGCAAGATCCTTGGCGGGCTGGGCGTCACCATGTCCGAGTTCTTCGAGCCCGACCTGCCGCAAAGCCCGCAACCCTTCTTCACCCCGGCCGAGTTGCGCGACCTGACCTCGCGGCTTTATTCCGCCGCGCAGGGGCCGGTCGGGCGCATGACCCTGCGCCAGGTCGGCGACGCGCGGCTGCACAACCTGCAAATCTTGCACGAACGCTATGAGCCGGGCGCCGATACCGGCGAGACCATGCTGGCCCATCACGGCAGCGAGGGCGGCATCGTCATCGCCGGCGAGATCGAGCTGATCGTGGCCGACCAGAGCCGGGTGCTGAAGGCGGGGGACAGCTACCTCTTCGCCTCGACCCAGCCGCACCGCTTCCGCAACATCTCGGACCGCGAGGCGGTGGTGGTCAGCGCCTGCACGCCGCCCTATCTCTAGCCCCTGATTTCTAACCCTTGCGGGTGACGAAGCGGGTCTGCAGATAGGCGCCGATCGCCTCGGAACCGCCCTCGGTCCCCATGCCGGAATCGCCGATGCCGCCAAAGGGCAATTCCGGCAGCGACAGGCCGATATGGTTGATGGTCAGCATTCCGGCCTGGATTTCATCCTGCAACCGCTGCGCGCGGGCCGAACTGCCCGTCCAGGCATAGCTGGCCAAGCCATAGGGCAGCCGGTTCGCCTCGGCAAAGGCTTCGTCGTCGCTGCGAAACCGGTTGACCACGGCGATAGGGCCGAAGGGCTCCTCGTTCATCACCGCCGCATCCGCCGGCACGTCGGTCAGCACGGTCGGGGCAAAGAACCAGCCCTCGTTGCCGATCCGCGCCCCGCCGGTCGCCAGCCGCGCGCCGCGGTCCAGCGCGTCGCGGATCAGCCGCTCGATGGCGGGGATGCGGCGCTCGTTGGCCAGCGGCCCCATGGCGCTGTCCGGGTCCATGCCCGGCCCGACCTTGGCGGCAGCCAGTGCGGCGGTGAAACCTTCGGTGAAGCGGTCTGCCACCGCCTCTTGCACCAGGAAGCGGGTGGGCGAGATGCAGACCTGCCCGGCATTGCGCAGTTTCGCGGCCGCCATGGCCGCCACCGCCGCATCGACATCGGCATCGTCGAAGACCAGTACCGGCGCATGGCCGCCCAGCTCCATGGTGGCGGGCTTCATGTGCAGCCCCGCCAGCGCCGCCAGCTGCTTGCCCACCGCCGTCGAGCCGGTGAAGGACACCTTGCGGATCACCGGATGCGGGATCAGGTAGCCCGAGATTTCGGCCGGGTCGCCATAGACCAGGTTCACCACCCCCGCCGGCACCCCGGCATCGGCAAAGCAGCGGATCAGTTCGGCCGGCGAGGCCGGAGTTTCCTCGGGCGCCTTGACGATGATGGTGCAGCCCGCCGCCAGCGCGGCGGAAACCTTGCGAACCGCCTGATTGATCGGGAAATTCCACGGCGTGAAGGCGGCGACCGGGCCCAGCGGCTCCTTGACCGTCAGCTGGGTGACACCCGGCACGCGGGGCGGGATGACCTGGCCATAGCTGCGGCGCGCCTCTTCGGCGAACCATTCGATGATCTCGGCCCCGGCCAGGGTCTCGGTCCGCGCCTGGGCCAGCGGCTTGCCCTGTTCGGCGACCATCAGCGCGGCGATGGGCTCGGCGCGCTCGCGCAAGAGCGCCGCCGCCTTGCGCATCAGGTCCGAGCGGTGCAGCGGCGAACTGCGCCGCCATTCCGCAAAGGCGCGGTCGGCGGCGGCCAGCGCCTGATCCAGGTCGGCGAGGCCGGCATGGGCGACGCGGCCGATCTCGGCGCCGGTGGCCGGGTTCAGAACCGGCAGGCTGCGCCCGTCCTGCGCCGGACGCCAGATTCCGTCGATGAAAAGCTGCGTGTTCGGATAGCTCATCCTGTCCCCCTGCTGGAATCGGCCGTCGGCCGGTCCGGTCATAGGGCAAGGCCGGGCGGTTTTCAATCCAATTGCTCAATATCCTGAACGCAGGCTTTCTGCATGATTGCGCATCGGCCGGAGCCCGGCCCTAGCCTCCCCCACCGCCGCCGAACAGCAGGTTGAAGAAGCGCGAGCCGATGATGAACGAGCCGACGGTGACGATCCCGGCCGCCAGCGTCATCTTGGTTCCCAGGGGCACCTCTGCCCCGGATTTCGTCCGACCGAACAGCTGAAAGAAGAAGGCCAGGATCACGACAAAGGACGGCAGCAGGTTTTCCAGCAAGGTATCCTTGCTCAGATAGGTCAGATAGGCGACCAGTAGCCCGATAAAGGAAAAGAATGTCAGTTCGAACGGCGCGAGAACCTTTTCCCCTTCATCGAAGCGGATGAAAAGCAGCAGGACCAGCGGAAAGGTGATCGCGAAGAATATGGCAGGCAGCAGGTCCGAAAGCGCCAAAAGGAAATTGAAAAGCGAAAGCTGGGCCCGAGAGACGACGTTGCTCCAGTCCAGCAGCATCTAACCCTGCCCCAGGCGGCAAGGATCGCTGGCATAGCAACTATGCAGGCGATCCCTGGAACTGGCGGCCTCGTCGCGATAAATGCCCATGAACTGATCGTAAAGCCGATAATACCGGCTGGAAGCCTTGTTCGAGACCGAACATTGCCCGCGTTCCTCGGCGATCCGGCGGTCGTAATTGCCTTTCTCGTTCGGGGAAAGGTCGCCCCTGCCGGCGGCCGCACTCACCCTGGCCTCGACAATAAGCAGATCGCGGCAGATCTGCTCTATCGCCTCGTTGAACGCCTCGAGATGCGTGACTCGGTAAAGCTCCAGATCCCGGCGATACCTGATCAGGCTGTCCAGCTTTTTCAGGCTGTTATCGACCTGCGGAAAAGCTTCGCTCAGCAACTGCCGCCGGGTCTGCACATCAATCGGGACCGGGAAGCCGAACTCGTCTCCGTCCTGGGCGAAGGCCCCCGTGCCCAGGAAAGAAACCGCCAGTAAAACGAAGGCAACCCGCATACCATTCCCCGATGTGGCGCGCATCCATGCTGCCACAACCCGGGGGATGTGTCATCCGTCCATCTTCAATGCCTGGATGAATGCCGTCTGCGGGATCTCGACCTTGCCGAACTGGCGCATCTTCTTCTTGCCGGCCTTTTGCTTTTCCAAGAGCTTCTTCTTGCGCGTCGCATCGCCGCCATAGCATTTCGCCGTCACGTCCTTGCGCAGCGCCGAAAGCGTCTCGCGCGCGATCACCCGGCTGCCGATGGCGGCCTGGATCGGGATCTTGAACATGTGGCGCGGGATCAGCTCCTTCAGCTTTTCCACCATCGCCCGGCCGCGGCTTTCGGCACGGTCGCGGTGGACCATGATCGCCAGCGCGTCCACCGGCTCGTCATTCACCAGGATCGACATCTTGACCAGATAATCCTCGCGATATTCGCTGATCTGGTAATCGAAGCTGGCATAGCCCTTGGTCACGGATTTCAGCCGGTCGTAGAAATCGAAGACCACCTCGGCCAGCGGCAGGTCATAGACCACCATCGCCCGGTTGCCGGCATAGGTCAGGTCCATCTGGATGCCGCGGCGGTCCTGGCAAAGCTTCAGCACGTCGCCCAGGTATTCGTCGGGCACCATGATCGTGGCCTTGATGCGCGGCTCCTCGATATGGTCGATCAGCGTCAGGTCGGGCATGTCGGCGGGGTTGTGCAGCTCGCGCACCTCGCCGTCGCGCATGTGCAGCCGGAACACCACCGAGGGCGCGGTGGTGATCAGGTCCAGGTCGTATTCGCGCTCCAGCCGGTCGCGGATCACCTCGAGGTGCAGAAGGCCCAGGAAGCCGCAGCGGAAGCCGAACCCCAGCGCGGCCGAGGTCTCCATCTCGTAGGAGAAGCTGGCATCGTTCAGCGCCAGCTTCTCGATGGCGTCGCGCAGCGCCTCGAAATCATTGGCATCGACCGGAAAGAGGCCGCAGAACACCACCGGCTGCGCCGGCTTGAAGCCCGGCAACGGCTTGTCGGTGCCCTTGCGCTCATGCGTGATGGTGTCGCCGACGCGGGTGTCGCGCACCTGCTTGATCGAGGCGGTCAAAACGCCGATCTCGCCCGGCCCCAGCTCGGCAATATCCTGCATCTGCGGCCGCAGCACGGCGAGCTTGTCGATGCCGTAGACGGCATTGGTCTGCATCATGCGGATGCGGTCGCCCTTGCGGATCACCCCGTCCATGACCCGGATCATCACCACGACGCCCAGATAGGGGTCATACCACGAATCGACCAGCATCGCCTTCAAGGGCGCGTCGCGGTCGCCCTTGGGGGCCGGCAGGCGGGTGACGATGGCCTCCAGCACCTCGGGGATGCCAAGGCCGGTCTTGGCCGAGATCTCGATGGCGTCATGGGCGTCGATGCCGATCACGTCCTCGATCTGTTCCTTGACGCGGTCGGGCTCGGCGGCGGGCAGGTCGATCTTGTTCAGCACCGGCACGATCTCGTGCCCGGCGTCGATGGCCTGATAGACATTGGCCAGGGTCTGCGCCTCGACCCCCTGCGTCGCGTCCACGACCAGCAGGCTGCCCTCGACCGCGCGCATCGACCGGCTGACCTCATAGGCGAAGTCGACATGGCCGGGGGTGTCGATCAGGTTCAGCACATAGGTCCGCCCGTCTCGCGCGGGGTATTCGATGCGCACGGTGTTGGCCTTGATGGTGATGCCCCGCTCGCGCTCGATATCCATGCTGTCGAGCAGCTGGGCCTTCATGTCGCGTTCGGCGACCGTACCCGTCAGCTGGATCAGGCGGTCGGCCAGGGTGGATTTGCCGTGGTCGATATGGGCCACGATCGAGAAATTGCGGATGAGGTCAAGGTCGGTCATGGCCGGGCTATACAAGGGCTTTGGCGTTGCGGAAAGAGGGTTCATGAGGCGGTGACGAAACCGGCCTCGCGCAGCCGGCGGCGGCGCAGCGCGGCCTCGCGCCACATGGTGTAGCAGCCCGAGCCGACGATGATCGCGGCGCCGGTCAGCGTCAGCGCATCCGGACGCTCGCCGAAGACCAGGAAGGCCAGGATCAGGGCAAAGACCAGCCTTGCATAGCGATAGGGGGCAAGCGCCGAGGCCTCGCCCACGCGGGTTGCGGTGACCAGCAGCGCATAGCCGCCGACGCCCAGGGTGATGCAGGCCAGCAACAGCAGCCATTGCCGCGGGCTGGGCAGGACGAAGTCCTGCCCCAGCGCCAGCCCCATCAGCACCGCGGCGATCAGGATGGCGAAGAAGGCCGAGGCGGCCAGCTGGTCGGAATGGATATGCGCCGGCACGCGGCGGGTGGCGATGTCGCGCGCCGCCAGCCCCACCACCGCCAGCAGCGCCATCAGCGACACCGGCTGGAACCCCGCCAGCCCCGGCCGGATCACCAAGAGCACGCCCAGGAAGCCGACGATGATCGCGCTCCAGCGCCGCCAGCCGACCGGCTCGCCCAGAAACAGCGCCGCGCCCAGCACGATGGCCAGGGGCAGCGCCTGCATGATCGCCGAGGTTGAGGACAGCTCGGTCAGCGCCAGCGCCACGACGATGCCGATCGAGCCAACCGCCTCGGCCAGGTTGCGAAACAGCACGATGGGCCGGACCAGGTCGCGGGTGAACAGCCGCCCGCGCTTGAGCTTCAGCATGGCGCCAAAGGCGAGAAAGCCCAGAAGCCCGATCAGGGCCAGCACCTGCGCATAGGGCAGTTCGGCCGCAAGCAGCTTGATGAACATGTCCTCGAAGGCGAACAGCACCATCGAGACGACCATCAGGATCGCGCCACGGAAGTTTTCGGTGACCATTGGTCGCAGCCTCATGAGGGGGAGTTGCGCCCGTGGCGCCGCGACGCGATCATAGGCTGCTTCCCGGACAAGCGAAAGGCCGGGCCAGACGAAAAACGGGTGAAAGGACGGGCCGATGAAATTCCGCGTCGAGGACATGAGCTGCGGCCATTGCACGGCGGCCATCGAAAAGGCGGTGGCCGAGGCGGGCGGCAGGGCCGCGACCGACCTCGCCAGCCGCAGCGTCACGGTCGAGGGGCTGGATGCCGCCCGCGCGGCCGAGGTGATTCGCGACGCCGGCTATACGCCCGAACCGGCCTGACCGCATATCTTGGGGCGCGCGCCCCCGCGGCCGCCATCCTTTGGCCCCCTGCGCCGCCCCGCCGCAATTGAGGCAAGGGGCGGCTTCTGCTAAGCTCCGCCGGACAAGAGCGCGGCGGAAAGAGGGTGCGCAGCCCCGTTGCCGTGGCAGGAGCCGAGGAGACAGAGATGTTCAACCGATTGATGATCGCCGCCGCCGCGGTGGTGCTGACCACGCCGCTCGCCGTGGCAGGCCCGATCGATTCCGCCTGCATCCGTTCGGAGCGGGGCGCCCGCAACGGCCAGGCCTGTCGCTGCATCCAGCAGGTCGCCGACCAGACGCTGTCGCGCTCGGACCAGCGCCGCGCGGCGCGCTTCTTCCGCGACGCCGATGCGGCGCAAGAAGTGCGCATGTCGAAAAGCGATGCCGACAACGCCTTCTGGGCCCGCTACAAGAATTTCGCCGCCGCGGCCGAGGCCTATTGCGCACGCTGAGCCGGGGATGCGCATCACCGTGCTGACGGGGGCAGGCATCTCGGCCGAAAGCGGGATCAGGACGTTCCGTGCCACCGACGGGCTGTGGGAAGAGCACCGCATCGAGGACGTCGCCACGCCCGAGGGCTTTCGGCGCGACCCGGCGCTGGTGCATCGCTTCTACAACCAGCGCCGCGCCGATGCCGCCCGCGCCCGGCCCAACGCGGCGCATCGGGCTCTGGCGCGGCTGGCGCAACGGCACGAGCTGACCCTGGTCACGCAGAACGTGGACGACCTGCACGAGCGCGGCGGCTCGGCCGAGGTGATCCACATGCATGGCAGCCTGCTCGGCGCGCTCTGCGCCGGCTGCGGCCACCGCTGGCCGGCGGCGCTGGTGATGCGCCCGCCCGATCCCTGCCCGGCCTGCGGCAAGGCCCTGGCCCGGCCCGACATCGTCTGGTTCGGCGAGATCCCCTATCACATGGAGCGGATCTGGAAGGCGGTCGAAAGCGCCGAGCTCTTTGCCGCCATCGGCACATCGGGCCTGGTCTATCCCGCCGCCGGCCTGGCCCAGCACGCCCGCCGCAACGGCGCCCATACCATCGAGCTGAACCTGGCTGCCTCGGCCGTCAGCCGCGACTTCGCCGAACGCCGCCTCGGCGCCGCGACCGAGGTGGTGCCGCAATGGGTGGATGCGCTCTGCCCCTAGGCGCCGCCTTCCGGCTTCTTTCTTGTGCAAATATCCTGGGGGAACGCCGCGCCGGCCCCGTCGAGGGGCCGGCGCGGCGTGGGGGCAAAGCCCCCCGGCCCCCATCTCGCAGCCACCGCGCTTGACCATGGCGCCGCAATCGGCCACCCCTGGCCTGCCCCGCAACCCCAAGGCCCGCCATGACCCGCACCATCCTCGCCAATGCCCGCCTGATCCTGCCCGAGACCGTGACCCCCGGCGCGCTGGTGCTGGAGGACGGCGCCATCGCCGCGATCCAGCCGGGCAGCGCCGTGCCGGCCGGCGCGCTGGACATGCAGGGCGACTATCTTGCCCCCGGCATGGTCGAGCTGCATACCGACAACCTGGAACGCCACATCCGTCCCCGCCCCGGCGTGGACTGGCCCCATGCCGGGGCCATCCTGGCGCATGACGCCGAACTGGCGGGCTGCGGCATCACCACGGTCTTCGACGCCATGCGCGTGGGCTCGATCCCGAACGAGGGGCCAGACCAGGATTACGACAAATATGCCCGCGAACTGGCACATGAACTGGCCGCGCTACGGGCTCGGGGGGCGCTGCGCATCAGCCATTTCCTGCACCTGCGCGCCGAGATCTGCTCGCAGACCCTGCTGGCGGAACTCGACGAGTTCGGCCCCGAGGACCGGGTCGGCATCATCAGCCTGATGGACCACACACCGGGCCAGCGCCAGTTCCGCGACATCTCGAAGCTCGCGCAATATGTGCAGGGCAAGTACAAGCTCTCGGACGCGGCCTTCGCCGAGCATGTCGCCCGGCTGCAGGATCTGCGCGCCCGCTTCGGCGACCGCCACGAGGCGGCGGCGGTCGAGATCGCGCACCGGCTGGGCGCGGTGCTGGCCAGCCATGACGACACCACGGCCGCACATGTCGCGCTTTCGGCCGGCCATGGCGTGCGGCTGGCCGAATTCCCGACCACGCCCGAGGCGGCGGCGGCCTGCCACGACCACGGTATCATGGTGATGATGGGGGCGCCGAACCTGATCCGCGGCGGCAGCCATTCCGGCAATGTCTCGGCGGCGGATCTGGCACGGGCCGGGCAGCTCGATATCCTGTCCTCGGATTACGTGCCCGCGGGGCTCCTGGCCGGGGCGCTGATCCTGGCGCGGATCTGGGACGACCTGCCGCGCGCCATGGCAAGCGTGACGGCCAACCCGGCCCAGGCGGCCGGATTGGCCGACCGCGGCCGCCTGGCGCCGGGGCTGCGCGCCGACCTGATCCGCTTTGCCATGCTGGACGAGGATACGCCGGTCATGCGCGAGACATGGGTGCGCGGGCGCCGGGTCTGAACCTTGCCGCGAACCTGCGAAAATTCGCAATTCCCTTGATCTGGATCAAGCCGTTCCGATCGGCGCCGGGCTAGCCATGCCCGGCCCAGAAGGAGTGCGAACCATGAGCTACAAGGCAAAGATCGACGAGATGCGCAGCGAATTGCGGGTGATGAACAAGGCCATCCCCGACGCCACCAAGGGCTTCGGCGCACTGTCCAAGGCGGTTCATGACGGCGGCGTTCTGGATGCCAAGACCAAGGAATTCATCGCCGTCGGCATGGCCATCGTCCAGCGCTGCGAGCCCTGCATCCTGTTCCATGTCGAGGCGCTGATGAAGGCCGGCGCCACGCGCGAGGAACTGGGCGACGTGTTGTCCATGGCGATCCAGATGAGCGGCGGGCCGGGCCTGATGTATGCCGGCCACGCGCTGGCCTGCTGGGACGAACTGGCGGCGGGCTGATCCCGCCGCGCGGGACGCGCTCAGGTGATGACGTCGGGCGCATCCCGGCCGGTGCGGGCGTGGATGCCGGCGATTTCCTCGGCGGCGGCGACGATGCCTGCCAGCGCCTGTTGCGGATCGTCCTGCATCCGGGCGGGATCGGTCTCGACCCGCTCCAGGTAGACGCGCAGCGTCGCCCCCTCGGTGCCGGTGCCCGACAGGCGCAGCACGATGCGGCCGCCGCCCTCGGTCATGATGCGCAGGCCCTGCCCCTCGCTGCGCGAGCCGTCCACCGGGTCGTCATAGGCGAACTCGTCCGCCGCCTCGATCCGCAGCCCGGCCGCGGCCTGGCCCGGCAGATCGGCCAGACGCTCGCGCAGCGCCTGCATCAGCTCGGCCGCGGCCGCGGCATCCACCGCCTCATAGTCGTGGCGGGAATAGTAGTTGCGGCCGTATTTCGCCCAATGGTCGGCCATGATCCCGGCCACCGGCTGCCGGCGCTCGGCCAGCAGGTTCAGCCAGAACAGCACCGCCCAGAGCCCGTCCTTTTCCCGCACATGGTCCGAACCGGTGCCGGCGCTTTCCTCGCCGCAGAGCGTCGCCTTGCCGGCGTCGAGCAGGTTGCCGAAGAATTTCCAGCCGGTCGGCGTCTCGTAGCAGGCCAGGCCCAGGCGCTCGGCCACCCGGTCCAGCGCCCGCGAGGTCGGCATGGAGCGCGCCACGCCTTTCAACCCGCCGGCATAGGCCGGGACCAGCGTGGCGTTCGCAGCCAGCACCGCCAGGCTGTCCGAAGGCGTCACGTAGCAGTTGCGGCCGACGATCATGTTGCGGTCGCCGTCGCCATCCGAGGCGGCGCCGAAATCCGGCGCGTCCGGCCCGAACATCGCATCCATCAGATCCTTGGCCCAGATCGGGTTCGGGTCGGGATGGCCGCCGCCGAAATCGGGACTGGGAACGGCATTCACCACCGAGCCCGCGGGCGCGCCCAGCTCGCCTTCCAGGATCGCCCTGGCATAGGGGCCGGTGACCGCATGCATGGCGTCGAAGCGGATGCGGAAGCCGTCGGCGAACAGCGCGCGGATCTTGCCGAAATCGAAGATCGAGCGCATCAGCTCGGCATAATCGGCGACCGGGTCGACGACCTCGACCTCCATGCCGCCCAGGGCCTTGGTCCCCGGCGTGGCCAGGTCCACGTCCTGCGCGTCGAGGATGTGGTATTCGGCCAGGGTCTTGGTGGCCTCGAAGATCGCCTCGGTCACCGGTTCGGGGGCCGGGCCGCCATTGCCGATATTGTATTTGACGCCGAAATCCTCGGTCGGGCCGCCGGGATTGTGGCTGGCGGACATGATGATGCCGCCATCCGCCCCGCGCAGCCGGATCAGGTGCGAGGCGGCGGGGGTGGAAAGCAGCGCGTTCTGGCCGACGATCACCTTCTTCGCGCCGCTGGCCGCGGCCATGCGCAGGATGACCTGCGCGGCGCGGTCGCCGAAATAGCGCCCGTCGCCGCCCAGCACATAGGTCTTGCCCGCGGCGCCGCCGGTGCCGTTCCAGATCGCCTGCACGAAGTTTTCCAGGTAATGCGGCTGCATGAAGACCGAGGTCTTCTTGCGCAGGCCCGAGGTGCCGGGCTTTTGCCCCGCGATGGGCTGGGTCGGGACGGTGTGAACGGTCATGGACCTCTCCTTAGCGTTCGTGGTCGCGCATGATGCTGGCAGTCCGCGCGACCGAGGGCAATGCCGGGAAATCCCCGGCCGCCACCGGCAGGCGCAGCTGCCAGTTCGGATATTCGCCGACCGTGCCGGGCAGGTTCGGCTGGTCGGCCATGTCGAGCAGCAGCTCCGCCTGCACCGCCACCAGACGCGACGGCGTGCGGGCCAGGAAACCGTGCAGCGCGTCCAAGCCGGGATCGGGCAGCAGCCGGTCGAAGGCGACGACCTCCTCGGCGCGTTCTTGCTGCCCGGCGGCGGTTTCCTGCCCGGCGATGCCGGCGCGGGCAGCGATGTCGGCGCCACGCCGCCAGCCGCGCCAGGTCGGCAGGTCGTGGGTCGAGAAGCTGGCGATGGCGCCCTGGTCATAGGATTCGGCCGGGCGGAAGGCCGGCGGATGCCAGCCCTCGCGCTCGAACATCGCCACGCGGCAGCCGAGGATGCCGGAAGCCGCCAGCGCCTCGCGCAGGCCGTCGGGGATATTGCCCAGATCCTCGCCGACGAGCACCGCATTGCCGGCGCGCGCCGCCTCGATCCGGGCCACGGCCAGCATGGCATCGCGCGGCATGGCGACATAGGCGCCGGGGGCGGCGTCCGGCACCCAATAGGCGCGCTCGAAACCCAGGATGTGGTCGATGCGCAGCACGCCGGCGAATTGCAGCTGGCGGCGCAGGGTCTCGGCCAGCGGCGCATAGGCTTGGGCGCGCAGGCCCAAGGGGCTGAAGGGCGCGAGGCTCCAGTTCTGCCCCTGCGGGGCGAAAGCGTCGGGCGGCGCACCGAGCGAGGCGCCGAAGGCGAAGCTGGCACGATCCTCCCAGGTCTCGGCGCCGAAGGGATGGGTGCCGACGGCGAGGTCGAGATAGAGCCCATGCGCCATGCCGCCTTCGCGCGCCGCCTGCCCGGCCGCCGACAAGGCCCGCTCGGCCCGCCATTGCAGCCAGGCGTGAAAGCGCATCTCGCCGGCCAGATCGGCCCGCGCAGCGATGGCGGCAGGCGTGTCGGGCGAGGCGAGCGTCGCCGGCCAGTCGCCCCAGAAGGCCCCCAGCCGGGCCGAGAGCGCCTGATGCAGGGCAAAGCGTTGCAGGCCCTCGCCCGCCGCCGCCTGCCAGGCGTCGAAGGCCGGATCGCCTGGAAAGGCGTCGTATCCCGCCCGCAAGGCCGCCATGCGGGCCGGGATGTCGCGGGCATAGTCGATGCGCGGGCCGGGGGTACCGAGGCCGCCGGGCAGGTGGATCACGTTCAGCCGCCGGCGATGCGAGGGGGTATAGGGGCTGGACAGCTGCGGCTCGGTCGGAAAGCCGGCATGGACCGGGTTGATGCCCAGGAATGCCGCCCCTTGCCGGCCCATGCCCTTGGCCAGCACCGCAAGGTCGGCATAGCTGCCGATCCCAGTTTCCGAGATGCCGTAAAGCGGCGCGGCCAGCCCCCAGCAGCGCGCCGGCCCCGGCAGGCGCGGCGGCGCGGCGAGCAGCGTATAGTCCCGGCCCCCGGCCCGCAGGCGGTGGATGCCCAGCGGCAGCACGGGCAGCGGGCCGTTCCCCTCGGCCTCGGTGCCGTCCTCGAAGGTCAGTTGCCAGTCGTCCAAGGCCAGGTCGGGGCGCGCGCCGGCAGCGCAGATCACGTCCTGCGGCAGGCGGACGGCATGGTCGTCCAGCGCCGCCTGCGCCTCGGCCGCGGTGGGTACGGCAAGGCCCATGGCGGCAAGCAGCGCCACCGCCGTCTCGACCGAGGTCTCGCGCCATTGCCCGGCAAGGTCGTGAAAGCCCGGCAGCACGCCCATGCGACCGGCCAGGGTCAGGCGCGGATCAGCCATGCTCGCGCTCCAGATCGAAGGCGAGGGTCGACTGGCCGTCCACCGCCAGCCGCTCGGCCTCGACCACATGCGGGGCCAGGTCGGGGCGGCTGGTATCCAGATGCAGCCGCCAGCGCCAGCCCTCGGGGCGCTCGGGCAGCACCACCTCCAGCGGCTCACCGTTGTTGAAGACCAGAAACAGCGCCTCCTCGCGCTGCGCATATTCGGGGGTGCCGGCGGCCATGCGCAGCTCGGCGCAAAGCACGCGCAGCTCGGGATTGCCCCAATCGGCCGAGGTCATCTGCGCGCCGTCCGGGCGCAGCCAGAACAGGTCGGGCAGCCCGTCGGTCAGGCGCGGGCGCGAATGCAGGAAACGTTTCTGCCGCAGGATCGGATGGGCGCGGCGAAAGGCGATGAGCTTGCGGGTGAAGTCCAGGAAGGCCGGGTCGGCACCCTGCCATTGCACCCAGCCGATCTCGTTGTCCTGGCAATAGGCGTTGTTGTTGCCCTGTTGCGAATTGCCCAGCTCGTCCCCGGCCAGCAGCATCGGCGTGCCCTGCGACAGAAGCAGCGTCGCCAGCAGGTTGCGCCGCCGCCGCGCGCGGGCGTCCCGGATCGCGGGGTCGTCGCTGGGCCCCTCGGCGCCCATGTTGTCCGAGAAATTCTCGGAATGGCCGTCGCGGTTCTCCTCGCCATTGGCCTGGTTGTGCTTTTCGGAATAGCTGACCACGTCCATCAGCGTGAAGCCGTCATGCGCGGTCAGGAAGTTCACCGAAGCCGTGGCGGGCCGGCCGGAATGGTCGAACTGCCGGGCGGAGCCCGCCATGCGGTCGGCCAGCTCCGGCACCTGCCGCGCGTCGCCGCGCCAGAAGCGGCGGATGCCGTCGCGATACTTGTCGTTCCATTCCAGGAACGGCGGCGGAAAGCCGCCCAGCTGATAGCCGCCGGGACCGATGTCCCAGGGCTCGGCGATCAGCTTCACCCGCGTCAGCACCGGATCCTGCCGGATCGCGTCGAAGAACGAGGCGCTGCGGTCGAAGCCGCCACGAACCCGCCGGCCCAGCGTGGCGCAAAGGTCGAAGCGGAACCCGTCCACATGCATCACCTCGACCCAGTAGCGCAGGCTGTCCATGACCATGCGCAGCACCATCGGATGATTGACGTTCAGCGTGTTGCCGGTGCCGGTGTCGTCGACGTAATGGCGCGGATCCTCCTGCAGCCGGTAATAGCTGCGATTGTCGAGGCCGCGGAAGCTGAGCGTCGGGCCAAGCTCGTTACCCTCGCCGGTGTGGTTGTAGACCACGTCCATGATGACCTCGATGCCGGCGGCATGCATGCGGGCGACCATATGCTGGAACTCGGCGATCTGGCCCTTGGCCAGATAGCGCGGATCGGGGGCGAAGAAGCCCAGCGTCTGGTAGCCCCAATAGTTCACCAGCCCCTTCTCCAGCAAGAAGCGGTCGTTGAGGAAGGCTTGCGCCGGCAAGAGCTCCAGCGCGGTGATGCCCAAGGCTTGCAGATGCTCCAGCACAGGGTCCGAGGCGAGGCCCAGGAAGGTGCCGCGATGCGGGACATCAGGGTGCAGTTGCGTCAGGCCCTTGACATGGGCCTCGTAGATCACCGTCTCGGCGATGTCGCGGCGCGGCGGCTGGTCGGGGCCCCAGGCGAAGGAGGGATCCTCGACCACGCAGCGCGGCATGAAGCGGGCGCTGTCGCGGCGGTCGAAGCTCAGGTCGGCCTCGGGCGCACCGACCGTATAGCCCATCAGCGCATCGTGCCAGACCGGATGCCGGGTCAGCCGCTTGGCATAGGGATCGAGAAGCAGCTTGTGATAGTTGAAGCGGTGCCCCTCGGAGGGCGCATAGGGACCGTCGGCGCGCAGCCCGTAAAGCTGGCCGGGGCGCAGGCCGGGGACATAGCCGTGCCAGACGTCGCCGTCGCGTTCCGGCAGGTCCAGCCGGTACGTCTCGGTCCGGCCGTCGGGGGAAAACAGGCACAGCGTCACCCGGCGCGCATGTTCCGAGAACACGGCGAAGTTCACGCCCTCGCCGTCGAAGGTGGCGCCCAGCGGTTCCGCCCGGCCCTCGAAGATGCGCAGCCCGGTCATCAGGCGGCCATCGCCCCGAACAGCTCGGCATAGGCGCGGGCCGAGGCGTCCCAGCCGACCGGATGCGCCATGGCGTTTTCCGTCATCCGTCGCCACACGGCAGGCTGGCGCCAGAGCGCGCAGAGCCGCGACAGCGCCCGGGACAGCGCCCGGGCATCGACCGGGTGGAATTGCACCCCGGTCGCCACGCCCGCAGCCAGCCCCGCCGCCGAGGCGTTGATGACGGTATCGGCCAGCCCGCCGGTCAGCGCCACCAGCGGCAGGGTGCCGAAGCGCAGCCCGTAAAGCTGCGTCAACCCGCAGGGCTCGAAACGCGAGGGCACCAGGATGGCGTCGCCGCCGGCGATCATGCGGCGCGACAGCGGCTCGTCATAGCCCAGCCGCAGCGCGACGCCGGGGTGGCGGGCGGCGGCCTGGGAAAAGGCCGCTTCCAGCCCAGGATCGCCCGATCCCAGCACCGCCAGCTGGCCGCCGTTCTCCAGCAGCACGGGCAGCGCCTCGATCAAGAGGTCCAGCCCCTTCTGCCCGGTCAGGCGCGAAACAACGACGCAAAGCGGCCCTTCGGCCTCGGGCAGGCCGAATTCCTTGCGCAGCGCCGCGCGATGCGGCGCCTTGCCTTCGGGCGCGGCATAGGGCGGCTTCCAGGCATCCAGGTCGATGCCGTTCAGGATGCCGGTGAAATCGCCGGCGCGGTCGGCCAGCACCCCCTCCATCCCCATGCCGAATTCCGGGGTCATCAGCTCTTCGGCATAGGTCGGGCTGACGGTCGAGACCTTGTCGGCAAAGACGATTCCCGCCTTCAGCGCCGAGATCCGGCCCCAATATTCGAAGCCGCGCGGGTTGAAGAGATGCGCCGGCAGTTGCAGCGCCGAGAGCATATGCGCCGGCGCCAGGCCCTGGAAGGCAATGTTGTGGATGGTCAGCAGCGTCCGCACGTCCCGCACCCCGGCTTGGCGCAGATAGACCGGGGCCAGCCCCGCCTGCCAGTCGTGCAGGTGCAGCACCTGCGGGCGCCAGTCCTCGACCCCCTCGGCGGCGATCAGGGCGGCGGCCTTGGACAGCGCGGCGAAACGCTGCGGATTGTCGGGCCAGTCGCGGCCGTCCGGCCCCAGATAGATGCCGCCCTGCCGGTCGAAAAGATGCGGCGCGTCCAGGATGTAAAGCACCGCATCCCCCAGTGCGCCGCGCCGGATGCGGGCCGGGCCACCGAACAGCTCCGGGATCTCGCGCACGGCCGGCGCCTTGGCCGCGGCCCCCAGCACCGCCGGATAGCCGGGCAGCAACACCCGCATCCCGACCCCGTGCCCGGCCAGCGCCGCCGGCAGCGCCCCGGCCACGTCGGCCAGCCCGCCGGTCTTGACCAGCGGCACGCATTCCGAGGCGACGGACAGAACCCTCATACGGACAAGACCCTCATAAAGACGCTTCCCTTCGATCCAGCATGTCCTGCGTGATCAGCGTGACGCCGCCTTCCGAGACGCGGAACCATTTCGCGTCCTCGTCGGGGTCCTCGCCGACGACCAGCCCTTCGGGGATTCTGACGGCGCGGTCAATGACCACATTGGTCAAACGCGCGTGTCGGGCGACATTGGCATAGGGCAACACCACCGCGCGCTCCAGGCTGGAATAGGAATTGGTATGGACCTGGGTGAACAACAGCGACTCGCGGATCTCGCTGCCCGAGATGATGCAGCCGCCCGAGATCAGCGAGCTGACGGCGCTGCCGCGGCGGTCAGGCTCGTCATGGATGAACTTGGCGGGCGGCACCAGCTCGGAATAGGTCCAGATCGGCCAGTCGCGGTCCCAGAGGTTCAGGTCGGGGTTGAAGTCGGTCAGGTCGATATTCGCCCGCCAGAAGGCGTCGACCGTGCCCACGTCGCGCCAATAGACCGGATCGCCGTCCGAGCGCACGCAGCTGTCGGCAAAGCGATGCGCCTGCGCCTTGCCGTTCCTGACGATCTGCGGGATCAGGTCGTTGCCGAAATCATGGCTGGAATTGTCGTCCTGCATGTCGCGGATCAAGAGGTCGCGCAGGAAGTCCCAGCGGAACACATAGATGCCCATCGAGGCCAGCGTCACCTCGGGATCATCCGGCGTGCCGGGCGGATCGGCAGGCTTTTCCAGGAAGCTGGTGATGACGTCCTTGCCGTCCACCGCCATGACGCCGAAGGCCGAGGCCTCGGCCCGCGGCACGGTCAGGCAGCCGATGGTTACGTCCGCACCCGCCTCGACATGGTGGCGGATCATCAGTTCGTAATCCATCTTGTAGATATGATCGCCGGCCAGGATCAGCACGTAATCGACGCCGTAGCTGTCGATGATGTCGATGTTCTGCGCCACCGCATCGGCCGTGCCGCGATACCACATCGATTCGTCGTAACGCTGGGACGCGGGCAGGATATCGAGGAACTCGTTGCGCTCGGCGCGAAAGAAGTTCCAGCCGCGCTGGACATGGCGGATCAGGCTGTGGGCCTTGTATTGCGTGGCCAGCGCCATTTTGCGGATGCCCGAGTTCAGCGCGTTCGACAGCGCGAAATCGATGATCCGCGACTTGCCGCCGAAATAGACCGCGGGCTTCACGCGCTTGTCGGTCAGTTCGCGCAGGCGCGAGCCGCGGCCGCCGGCCAGAATGAAGGCCATGGATCGTCTGGAAAGCCTTTCCTCACGCGGTGCCATCTCTCTGCCCTCTCCCTTTTTGCCCGGCGCGCGGGTGTGGTTGCTATGATGTCGTCCTGTCGTCCTTGATGAAAATCAGCGTCGAAAGCGGCGGCAGCACCAGGTCGGCATGGGCGGGCTGGCCGTGGCTTTCGCCCGGCAGGGCGGTGACGCGGCCCAGATTGCCGCGCCCGGCCCCGCCATAGACCTCGGCATCGGTGTTCAGCACCTCGCGCCACAGGCCCGGCTGCGGAAAGCCCATGCGCCAGCCGCTGCGCTCGACCGGGGTGAAGTTGCAGACCACCACCACCGCGGCATCGCCCGGACCACCGCGCCGGATCCAGGCATAGATGGAATGCGCGGCGTCATTGGCCTCGATCCACTGGAAGCCGGCACCGTCGCAATCCTTCGCGTAAAGCGCGGGGGTCGCGCGATAGATGGCGTTCAGGTCGCGCACCAGCAATTGCATGCCGTAATGCAGCGGGTTGCCGATGCAGGCCCAGTCGATCTCGGCATCGTGGTTCCATTCCGACCCCTGGGCGAATTCCTGGCCCATGAACAGCAGCTTCTTGCCCGGATGGCCCCACATGAAGCCGTAATAGGCGCGCAGGTTGGCGAATTTCTCCCATTCGCTGCCGGGCATCTTGGCCAGCATCGAGCCCTTGCCGTGCACCACCTCGTCATGGCTGATCGGCAGGATGAAATTCTCGGAAAAGGCGTAATGCAGGCCGAAGGTCATCTGGTGGTGATGATGCTTGCGATGGATCGGCTCGCGCCGGATATAATCCAGCGTGTCGTTCATCCAGCCCATGTTCCACTTGAAGCCGAAGCCCAGGCCGCCTTCATGCACCGGCCGCGAGACCTTGGGGTAGCTGGTCGATTCCTCGGCCACCGTCATGATGCCCGGTTCCTCGCCATAGGTCAGGCGGTTCATCTCCTGCAGCATGGCGATGGCTTCGTAATTCTCGCGCCCGCCGTCCTTGTTGGGGATCCATTGCCCCTCGGCACGGGAATAGTCGCGATAGAGCATCGAGGCCACCGCATCCACCCGCAGCCCGTCGAGGTGATATTCCCGAAGCCAATAAAGCGCGTTCGAGGTCAGGTAGTTCATCACCTCGCTGCGGCCGTAATTGTAGATCAGCGTGTTCCAGTCCTGGTGAAAGCCCTCGCGCGGGTCGGCATGCTCGTAAAGCGCGGTGCCGTCGAACTGCACCAGCCCGTGCGGATCGGTCGGGAAATGGCCGGGCACCCAGTCGAGGATCACCCCCAGCCCCGCCTTGTGCGCAGCGTTCACCAGGTCGCGGAACTCGTGCGGCGGGCCGAAGCGGATGGTCGGCGCGAACAGCCCGACCGGCTGGTAGCCCCATGAGCCGTCAAAGGGGTATTCGCTGATCGGCAACAGCTCGATATGGGTGAAGCCCATGTCGCGGGCGTAATCGACCAGCTCCACCGCCGCCTCGCGGTATGAGATCGGCCGGCCGCCGTCCTTCCTGCGCCAGCTGCCCAGATGCACCTCGTAGATCGAGATCGGGCGGTCGATGCGCTGCGCCGCGGCCCGTGTGCCCATCCAGCCGCCATCCGACCAGCCATAGCCCGCGATGTCGCGCACCACCGAGGCGGTGGCCGGCGGGTGCTGGGCGCCGAAGCCGACCGGGTCGGCCTTTTGCGCCAGCCCGCCATAGGCGCCGAGGATCTCGTATTTATAGGCGGTGCCCTCGCCCAGGCCGGGCATGAAGATCTCCCATACGCCGGTCGCGCCGCGGCGGCGCATGACATGGCGCCGCCCGTCCCAGGCGTTGAAATCCCCGATCAGCGAGACGCGGCGGGCATTGGGCGCCCAGACAGCGAAATGCGTGCCGGCCGTGCCCTGATGCTCGATCACATGCGCGCCGAGCGCCTGCCAGAGCCGCCGGTGCCGGCCTTCGCCCAGCAGGTATTCGTCAAGCTCGCCCAAGACCGGGCCGAAGCGATAGGCATCCTCGACCAGCCATTCCTCGCCGTCGCGGCGCCCGCGCAAGAGATAGGGTTCCGCGCCCGGCACCTTGCCGTGGAACAGGCCCGGACAGCCCTCGACCGGCGCCAGCGGATGCGCCTTGCCGCCGACCATGGCCGCCAGTTCCAGAGCGCCGGGATCGAAGGCGGTGACATGGCGCAAGCCCCCCCGCGGATGCGGACCAAGGACCGCGAAGGGATCGTCGAAGCGCCCCTCGGCGATGCGGGCCAGCACCGCGGGGTCGGCGACTTCATTGGGGTCGATCTGCGCCATGGTTCCCCCCCTTGCGGCGTCACTCCTGCCCGAGCAGGCTTTTCACGTTCCAGATGTCCTGCATATAGCCGCGGATGGTGCGATCCGACGAGAACCAGCCCGAGCGCGCCACGTTCAGCGCCGCCATGCGCGTCCATTCCGCGCGGTTGGCATAGGCAAAATCCACCTCGCGCTGCGCCCGCCAGTAATCGGCGAAATCCGAGGCGACCAGGAAGTAATCCGCCCCCGTCAGGTTCTCGACGATATTGGCATAGCGGTCCGGCTCGCCGGGGCTGAAGGCGCCGCTGCGGATCGCCTCGACGGCGCGCTTGAGGCGCGGATCGGCGGCGACCGCGCGGGCGGCATGGTCGGGGACGGCGCGGCGGGCCTCGGCCTCCTCGGCGGTCAGGCCGAACAGGAAGAAGTTCTCGGGCCCCACCAGTTCGCGGATCTCGACATTGGCGCCGTCCAGCGTGCCGATGGTCGGCGCGCCGTTCAGCGCGAATTTCATGTTGCCGGTGCCCGACGCCTCCTTGCCGGCCGTCGAGATCTGCTCGGACAGGTCGGCGGCCGGGATCAGCCGCTCGGCCAGCGTCACGTTGTAGTTGGGCAGATAGAGGATCTGCAGCTTCTCCTTCGTGGCCGCGTCGGCATTGATGACGGCAGCGACGTCGTTGATCAGCCGGATGATGTCCTTGGCAAAGAAATAGCCCGGCGCCGCCTTGCCGCCAAAGATCTTGACCCGCGCCGTCCAGTCCGTGGACGGGTTCTCGCGCATCTCCTGCCACAGGGCGATGGCTTCCAGGATGTTCAGGTGCTGGCGCTTGTATTCGTGGATGCGCTTGATCTGCACGTCGAACAGCGCCTGCGGATCCAGCATCACGCCATGGTCGCGGGCGATCCAGCCGCTCAGATCGGCCTTGTTGGCGGCCTTCACGGCGGCGAATTCCTCCAGCCAGCCGGCATCGGCGACATGGGGCTCCAGCGCCTGCAACTGCTCCAGATCGCCCACCCAACCGTCGCCGATGGTCCGGGTGATCAGCCGCGCCAGGCGCGGGTTGCAGCCCAAAAGCCAGCGCCGCGGCGTGACGCCGTTGGTCTGGTTCACGATGCGGTCGGGCCAGATGCGATGCTGGTCGGCAAAGACCGTGGTCTTCATCAGCCCGGTATGCAGCGCCGAGACGCCGTTCACGCGGTTCGACAGGATGAAGGACAGCTCGCCCATCCGCACCTTGCCGTCGCCGCGCGCGGTGTTGCGGCGGTCGGGATGTGCGCGGGCATCCTCGGCGTCGATGCGGCCGATGATCTGCAGATGCCGCGGCAGCAGGTCGCCGAAAAGCCCCTCGCCCCAGCTTTCCAGCGCCTCGGGCAAGAGCGTGTGGTTGGTGTAGTTCACGCAAGCCCTGGTGATCGCCAGCGCCTCGTCGAAGGGCAGGCCGCGTTCGTCATGCAGGATGCGCAGCAGCTCCGGCCCGGCGATGGCGGGATGGGTATCGTTCAGCTGGATCGCCACCTTCTGCGGCAACAGGCGCAGGTCGGCATGCTCGGCCTCGAAGCGGCGCAGGATGTCGCGAATCGAGGCGGCCGAGAAGAAATATTCCTGCGTCAGCCGCAGCCGCTTGCCCTTTTCGGTCGAATCCTCGGGATAAAGCACGCGCGAGATGGTGCGCGCCAGCGCCTCGGCCTCGGCCGCAGCGGCGAAATCGCCGGCATTAAAGCGGGCCAGGTCGAAGGGATCGACCGCCCGTCCGGCCCAGAGCCGCAGCGTATTGGCCCAGGCGCCGCGCCAGCCGATGACCGGGATGTCATAGGCTTCGGATTGCACGAAGCTTTCGGGTTCCCAGACCGCGCGGCCGTCGCGGGTCGCGACCCGGCCGCCGAGACCCAGGACAAAACGCGCCTCGGGGCGTTCGAACTGCCAGACGAAGGGCTGTTCCAGCCAGTCCTCGGGCGATTCCATCTGCCGCCCTTCGGCAAAGCTCTGGCGAAACAGCCCGTGCTCGTAGCGGATGCCATAGCCATAGGCCGGGCAACCCAGCGTGGCGAGCGATTCCATGAAACAGGCCGCCAGCCGGCCCAGGCCGCCATTGCCCAATGCCGCGTCGGGCTCGTCCAGCAGCACGCCGCGCCAGTCGAGGCCGAAGCTTTCGACCGCCTCCTGTGCCTCGTCGGCCAGTTGCAGGTTGACGATATTGTCCTGAAGCAGCCGGCCGATCAGGAATTCCATCGACAGGTAATAGACCCGCTTGGCATCGGCGCGATAGGTGGCGCGGGTCGATGCCATCCAGCGGTCCACGATGCGGTCGCGCACCGCATGGCTCAGCGCCAGCCGCCAGTCGAAAAGCTGCGCGTGGTCGGGATCCTTGCCCAGCGTATAGGTCAGGTGCCACAGGATCGCGTCGCGGAAATCGCTTTGGGGCATGTCGTCCCTGGCCATGGATCACCCTTTGTCGGCACACCCGTATCCTTTCGGGTCATCTCTTGGCTTAAGGCATCCGTGATCGAAAGCAAGCGGTTGGGAGAAAATTCTGTTAGCGTTAACCGGCGCGGGCAATATCGCGCCGAAACCCGGCGCGGGACGCCGGAAACACCCGCCCCTGCCGCATTGTGCGCTGCAGGATTGCGCCAAACCGGGCAAGGGCCGCATGTTCTGCGGCCCTTGCCCGGTCAGAAATCCAGGCCCAGGTCCAGGGTGCGCGCCGAATGGGTCAGCGCGCCGACCGAGATGTAATCCACCCCCGTCGCCGCCACCTCGGCCACGCGAGCCAGCCGCATGTTGCCCGAGGCTTCCAGCACCACCCGGCCCTGGGCCATGGCCACCGCCTCGCGCAGCGCGGCCGTTTCCATGTTGTCCAGCAGCACGACATCGGCGCCGCCCTCCTCCAGCACCTCTGCAAGCTGGTCGAGCCGGTCCACCTCGATCTCGACCCGCACCATATGCGAGGCACGGGCCTTGACGGCCTGCAGGACCGGCCGGATGCCGCCCGCCGCGGCGATGTGATTGTCCTTGATCAGGATCGCGTCCGACAGGCTGAAGCGATGGTTGAAGCCGCCGCCATGCAGCACCGCCTGCTTCTCGACCAGCCGCAGGCCGGGGGTGGTCTTGCGGGTGCAGGTGATGCGCGCCTTCGTCCCCGCCGTCTCGGCCACGAATGCCGCCGTCTGGGTGGCGATGCCGGACAGCCGGCCGGCGAAGTTCAGCGCCACCCGTTCGGCCGAGAGGATCGAGGCCGCCTCGCCCTCGATCTCGGCCAGCGTCTCGCCGGGCTGGAAACGGCTGCCATCGGCATGGTGCAACCGACAGTCCAGCGCGGGGTCGATCAGCCGAAAGGCGATGGCCGCCAGTTGCATGCCAGAGGCCACGCCCGCCTCGCGCGCCACGATCCGCGCCCGGTAGCGGGTGCCGGCCGGGATCACCGTGCGGGTGGTGATGTCGCCATAGGTGCCCAGATCCTCGGTCAGCGCGGCCCGGACCAGCAGTTCCAGGATCATCTCGGGCAGCGGTGGCATCTCGGTCATGTCGTCTCCGGTTCAAGCGAGGCGCGCAGGGCCAGCGCCTGCGAAAGCGTCAGGCGCGAGCGGCGGCCCTCGGGCAGGGTCTGCGGGAAATCGGTGCGGCAATGCGCGCCGCGGCTTTCCTGCCGCATCAGCGCCGCGGCGGCGATCAGCGTGGCGGTGGCGGTCATGTTCAGCAGCACCGGGCAATCGGGCTGCGCCGCCTCGATGGCGGCGATCTCGCGCAGGCAGCGGGTCAGCCCCCCGGCATCGCGCAAGACGCCCGCCCCCTCGGTCATGGCGCGGCGCAGGCGGGCGACCAGCGCCGGATCGGGCACCGGGCCCGGCGGCAGGTCGGGCAGCACGATTTCGGGCGCGTCCTGCGCCGCCGGGCCCAGCCGCGCCGCGATGGACAGCGCGCAGCGGCGGGCATAGACCAGCGCCTCCAGAAGCCCGTTCGAGGCCAGCCGGTTGGCGCCGTGCAGCCCGGTCGAACTCGCCTCGCCACAGACCCAGAGCCGGTCGAGGCTGGCGCGGCCGTCGCTGTCCACCGCCACGCCGCCCATGTGGTAATGCGCTGCCGCCGCCACCGGGATCGGCTCGCGCGTCGGGTCGATCCCCGCCCGCGCGCAGGCCCCCGCCACGGCCGGAAACTCGGTCAGGATGCGGTCGCCCAGACAGGCGCGGGTGTCCAGCATCGGCCGCAGCCCGGCCTGGCTTTGCGCATAGATGGCGCGCGCCACCACGTCGCGCGGCGCCAATTCGGCATCGGGATGCACCGCCGGCATGAAGCGTTCGCCCAGCCGGTTGACCAGATGTGCGCCCTCGCCGCGCAGCGCCTCGGTGGCCAGCGGCGCCGGATCCTCGCCGCAATCGATGGCGGTGGGGTGGAACTGCACGAATTCCGCATCGGCGATCTCGGCCCCGGCCCGCGCCGCCATGCCGATCACCTGGCCGCGGATGCGCGGCGGATTGGTGGTCAGCGCGTAAAGCCCGCCCGAGCCGCCGCCGGCCAGCAGCACCGCCGGCGCCCGGATCAGCAGCGGCGCCGAGCCCTGCGGGCCGGAAAGCGCCACCTCGACCCCCGCGACCCTGCCGTCCTCGACCCGCAGCCCGGTGGCCATCACCCCCTCCAGCACCTGCACCGAGGGGGCCTCGCGCAGGCAGGCGACCAGCGCGCGCATGATCTCGGCCCCGGCCTGGTCACCGCGCACCCGCACGACGCGGGCGAAGCTGTGCGCCGCCTCGCGCGACAGCACATAGCCGCCATCCGGCCTGCGGTCGAAAGGGGTGCCGAGCCGGGTCAGGTCCAGGATATGCGCCCGCGCCTCCTCCGTGACCAGCGCCGCGATGGCGGGATCGACGGTGCCGGCGCCGGCGCGGAGCGTGTCGCGGGCATGGGCCGCGGCGCTGTCGGCCGGGTCCATGGCCGCCGCCACCCCGCCCTGCGCCCAGGCCGAACTTGCGCCCTGGCCCAGCACCTCGGGCGAGATCATCAGCACCGGGCGCGGCGCCAGTTTCAGCGCCGCGTAAAGCGCGCCCAGGCCGGCGCCCACAATGACGACGCGGCCGGTCGAAACCTCGCGCACCTCAGGCTGCCAGACGCTGCGACAGGTCGATCATGCGCTGCACCGCCAGCCGGGCGCGATCGGCGACTTGCGGATCGACCTCGACCACACCGGTCATGGTGTGCAGCGACCAGAGCACCTTCTCCAGCGTGATCTTCTGCATGTAGGGGCACATGTTGCAGGGTCCGAGGAACTCGACCTCGGGATTGGCGTCCGAGATGTTCGAGGCCATCGAGCATTCCGTGACCAGCATCACCTGCCTGGGCCGCTCGGCCTCGACCCAGTCCTGGATATTGGCGGTCGAGCCGGCATAATCGGCTTCGGCCACCACCTCGGGCGGGCATTCGGGATGGGCGATGATCTTCAGCCCCGGATTCCAGTCGCGGAAGTCGCGCAGATCCTGCGCCGTGAACTGCTCGTGCACGATGCAGGCGCCGTCCCACCAGACGATGCGCTTTTGCGGCACCTTGTTCGCCACATTCTGCGCCAGCCATTTGTCCGGCGTCATGATGATCGTGTCGGCATCCAGCGCCGCCACGATCTGCGCCGCATTCGCGCTGGTGCAGCAGATGTCCGAGGCGGCCTTCACCTCGGCGGTGGTGTTGACATAGCTGACCACCGGCGCGCCCGGGTAACGCGCGCGCATCTGGGCGATGCCCTCGGCGGTGATGCTTTCGGCCAGCGAGCAGCCGGCCTCCATGTCGGGCATCAGCACCGTCTTTTGCGGGTTCAGGATCTTCGAGGTCTCGGCCATGAAATGCACGCCGCATTGCACGATCACCTGCGCCTCGACCTTGGTCGCGGCGATGGCCAGCGCCAGGCTGTCGCCCACCACGTCGGAAATGCCGTGATAGATCTGCGGCGTCATGTAGTTATGCGCCAGCACCACGGCATTGCGTTCCTTTTTCAGCTTGTTGATCGCCGCGACATAGGGGGCGTGGATCGCCCAATCCGGCCAGGGCATGACGCGGCCCATCCGGGCATGGACATCCGCCATGCGCTCGGCCAGCTCGAGCGAGGGCTCGAGATCGTAATGCGAGCCCAGCTCGCTGCGGATGGTCGTCAGATCGAGCATTCGGTCCCCCCACTCTGCCCGCGTCGCAGTCACCCCGGATATAATGCGCCGGGCCCCCGATACCAGAGCCCCGGGCCTGTGAGTCGCGGTTCCTAACCCATGGATGTCGCTCGGGCAACGCAAATGCTAAGCTGCGCCAAAAGGACAAGCCGCCTTGCCGGCCCCTGACGTCTGGACCTCGGGCCGTCCTGCGGTAAAAATGAACAGTAAAGTGATCGGGTTCAGGCCATGAAAGAGTTCCAAGACAGTTCCCCTGTGCCGCCCAGCCTGCGAAACCTCCAGATCCTGGAAGCCCTGGCCCGCGAGGCGCGCCCGATGACCGCGACCGAGATCAATGCCAGCCTGGGCCTGCCCAAGCCCACCATCCACCGCCTGGTCGCCAACCTGGAGCAAGAGGGCTACCTGTCGCGCCAGCTCGACGGGCGCAGCTACCTGCCCGGCCTCAAGCTGCGCCAGATGATGCTGGGCGTCATGCATGCCTGCCAATACGACCTGCCGCGCCACGACGTGCTGGTGCGGCTGTTCACCGCCGTGGGCGAGACCTGTTCGATCTCGATCCCCGAAGGCGACACGCTGGTCTATGTGGACCGCGTCGAGACGAACTGGCCCCTGCGGCTGGTGATCCAGCTGGGCACCCGCGTGCCGCTGCATGCCACCGCGGCCGGCAAGGTCTGCCTGGCCTTCATGAACCCGCAAAGCGTCGAGCATTTCCTGCGCCATGCCCGGCTGCATCCGCATACGCCGAACACCTTCGCCTCGGCCGAAAGCCTGCGCGAGGAACTGGCGCGGGTGCGCGAACAGGGCCATGCCATCGACGACCAGGAATTCATTCCCGGCATGGTCGGGATCTCGGTCCCGGCGCTGGATGGGCGCGGCCGGGTTCTGGCCGCCGTGACCTTCCACGCGCCGGTGCAGCGCATGTCGCTGGAAACGGCGATGACGCATCTGCCGGCGCTGAAGCGCGCGGCAAGCGAACTGGCCGACCTGGCCTGACCGGTTCAGCCGGCCCAGGTGGCGGGGATCAGCCCGCGCAGCGCATTGCCGACCCACAGCCGGACATGGGGCAGATCCCCGGCCAGCAGCAATTCCTCGCGGCAGGTGCCCTCGGCCAGCATCCCGGCGCGCAGCACGCCCGGCAGAAGCCCGCAGGACAGCGGCGGGGTGCGCATGCCCTGGCCGCGGTCGAAGAAGACCGTGGTGATGGTGCCGTCGCAGACCTCGCCGCGCTCGTTCAGGAAGACCGCCTCCTCGACCCCCTCGGGCAGCGCGGCGCGGGCGGCGTCGTAATGCGCCCGCCGCGTGGTCTTGAGCCTGAGCCAGGGATCGACCGAATTGAGCCGCGTACCGGCCAGCGCCAGCCGCCATTGCGGGCGCGACTGCGGCAGGGGCGCGCGCGTCACCTCGATCCGCCCGGCGCGGTCCAGCGTCAGCCGCAACCGCGCAGGCTGGCCCGCAGGCCCGACCAGAGCGGCGCGGGCGGCCTGCGCGTCGCAGGACCAGCCCAGCGTCCGCGCCCCCGCCACCAGCCGCGCCAGATGCCCCGCGATCCGCGGGCAGCCGGCACCGTCCCACAGCACCGTCTCGATCAGCCGCAGTTCGGGATCGTCAGATCCTGCGCGTAGCGGGCTTTCCATAGCGCCTCCTCCCATTCGCCTTCCGCGGTCGAATCCTGCACCACGCCGCCGCCGACATTCAGCGTGACCTCGCCATCCGGCCAGACCGACAGCGTGCGGATCGCGACCGAGAAACAGGCCGCACCGTCCGGGGCCATCCAGCCGATGGCGCCGCAATAAACCCCGCGGGGGAACGGCTCGACCTCGCGGATGATCTGCATGGCGCGGATCTTGGGCGCGCCGGTGATCGAGCCGCAGGGAAACAGCACCCGCAGCAGCGCGCCCAGTTCCGCCGGGCGCTCCAGTTGGCCCACCACGCGCGAGCTCATCTGGTGGACGGTGGCAAAGCTGTCCACGGCGAAAAGCTCGGGCACCCGCACCGAGCCCACGCGCGAGAGGCGGGCGATGTCGTTGCGCAGCAGGTCGACGATCATCAGGTTCTCGGCCCGGTTCTTTTCCGATGCCGCCAGCCCCGCCGCCAGGGCCGCGTCGCGCGCCGGATCGGGGTCGCGCGGCGCGGTGCCCTTCATCGGCCGCGCCTCGATCCGGCCCTGCGCATCGAGGCGGAAGAACAGCTCGGGCGAGCGCGAGACCACCACCGGCCCCTGCCCCAGCTCGGCATAGGCGCCGAAACCGACCGGCTGGCGCACGGCCAGCGCGGCGTAAAGCTGCAGCGCCGAGCCGGAGATCAGGCGCGAGCCGATGGGAAAGGTCAGGTTGATCTGGTAGCAATCCCCCGCCGCGATATAGTCGCGGGTGCGGGCAAAGGCGGCCGCGTAATCCTGTTGCGAGATCATGGGTTTCAACGGCGCCAGCCGGGCCGCGCCGGAAGCGGGCAGCGGCGGCGCCGGCTCGGGCGCGTCATGGACGGCGAAAGCCATGAGCGGCGTGCGCCGGCCCGCCGGCATCTCGCGGGCCAGCACCGGCTCCAGCGCATAGCCCAGCTCATAGGACAGGTAGCCGGCGATCCAGGCCCCCTGCCGGCGCCGGGCCTCGAGATGGTCGAGCGCAGAGGCCACATCCTCGGGCCCGGTCACCACCAGCACTTCCCGCGGATCCCGGAACAGGACCGGCTTGCCGTCAGGACCGAATTCGCAAAGGATCACGCGCGCCTCCATTCTCGCCGCGCGGGGTAGCATAGGCGGGGCGGCGCGAACAATGGCCGGCACGGGACCGGCGCGACAATGGCGCGGAATGCCGGGGTCCGCGGTGCCTAGAGAGCCAGCGCCACCCAGGCGCCATTGCGCTTGCTGGAGCGCAGGCAGGCATCGACGAAAGCCACGCCCTCCAGCCCCTCGCGGATGCCGGGAAAGGTCGCCGCCGGGTCCGGAACCGCCCCGTCGCGACGGGCTAGGATGGCGCGCGCCGCCTCGGCATAGATATTCGCGAAACCCTCAAGATAGCCCTCGGGGTGGCCGGCGGGAATGCGGGTCAGGCGCGCGGCCTCAAGCCCCGTGCCGGCGCCGCCGCGCGACAGCCGGTAGCGCGGCCGGCCCAGCGGCGTGACCCACAGGGCATTCGGCTCTTCCTGCGCCCATTCGATGCCGGCGCGGCTGCCATAGACCCGCAGCCGCAGCGCGTTCTCGCAGCCCGAGGCGACCTGCGAACACCACAGCATCCCGCGCGCCCCGCCGCGATAGCGCAAGAGCACATGGCCGTTGTCATCGACCGCCCGGCCCGGCACGAAGCTTTGCAGATCGGCGGCCAGCGCCTCCAGCTCCAGCCCGGTCACGAAGCCGGCCAGGTTGAAGGCATGGGTGCCGATGTCGCCGATGGCCCCGCCCGCACCGGATTGCGCCGGGTCGGTGCGCCAGCCCGCCTGCTTGTTGCCCGCCTGCTCGATGGGCTCGGCCAGCCAGTCCTGCGCGTATTCGACCTGCACCAGCCGGATCTCGCCCAGTTCGCCCGATGCGATCATGGCGCGGGCCTGCCGCACCATCGGATAGCCGGTATAGTTGTGGGTCAGCACGAACAGTGCGTCCGAATCCGCTGCGGCCCCGGCCAGCTTGCGCGCCTCGGGCAGGGTCGCGGTCAGGGGCTTGTCGCAGATGACATGGATGCCGCGCTTCAGGAAGGCGCGGGCGACGGGGGCGTGCAGGTGGTTCGGGGTGACGATGGCCACCGCCTCGATCCCGTCCTTGCGCCGCGCCTCGCGCATCGCCATCTGCGCGAAATCGCCATAGGCGCGGCCCACGCCCAGCTCCGCCGCCGAGGCCGCGCTTTTCTCGGGCGTCGAGGAAAAGCAGCCCGCGACCAGCTCATACTGGTCGTCGATACGCGCGGCGATGCGATGCACGGCACCGATGAAGGCGCCTTGCCCGCCGCCGACCATGCCAAGGCGGATGCGGGGCACGCGGCGGGCCTGCGCGGGAACGGTCTGGGTCATGCCATGCTCCTTGCAAGATGTCCGGCGGCGGCAGGGAGGAGAGGGCCGCCGCCGGATCGGTTGCGCCTAGACGGCGAGGCCGAGCCCGGCCCCGACCGAGGATTCCTCGGCCCGGTCCAGCAGGCGTTGCAGCGCCGCGCCGCGGGCGAAATCGGGATCGACCGCGCCCTCGCCCCGGATCGCGGCGACGAAGCGCTGGTAGATCGTCGGCACCGGCGGGCAGTCGACCTCGTGCCAGGCGGCGATCTCCAGGTCAGGCGACAGGCAGGCGCGCAGCCGGCTCACGCGGTTCTCGAAGCAGACTTCCAGCCCGCCGCGGTCGCCATAGATCCGCAGCCGCAGGTCGTTCAGGTGCCCGGAGGCAAAGCGCGTCGCCGCCACCGTCCCCAGCGCGCCGTTTTCCAGCACGATCTGCATGGTGGCGCTGTCGTTGGCGTCCAGCACATAGTCGCCGATCCGCCCGCCCGGCGCCTTGTCGAAGGTCTTGAGCAGGCAGGAAACCTGCGCCGCGTCCTGCCCGGCGATATAGGTGGCGAAATCGAGGATATGGACGCCCACATCGCCCAGCACCCCCTTGGAGCCATGCGCGGTCGAGACCCGCCACAGCCATTTCGGGTCGGTGCGCCAATCGCCCCAGCCGGGCTGGGTCAGCCAGCTTTGCAGGTAGCTCGCCTCGAAATGCCGCACCGCGCCGATCTCGCCCGCGCGGACCATCGCGGCGGCCTTTTGCAGCGCCGGCACGTCGCGATAGCTGAGATTGACCATGTTCACCACGCCCGCCCGCGCCGCCGCCTCGGCCATCGCTGCCGCATCCGCGGCATTGGTGGCCAGCGGCTTTTCGCACAGCACATGCTTGCCCGCCGCCAGCAGCGGCATGGTGGTCGGATAATGCGCGGCATCCGGCGTCACGTTGGTCGCGGCGTCGAACGCGCCCCAGGCCAGCGCCTCGTCCAGGCTGGCGAAGCCGCGGGCAATGCCATGTTCGGCGTTGAAGGCGGCCAGCGGCTCGGGCCGCGGGTCCACGCCGCCCACCAGCTCGACGCCGGGAATGCCGGCGAAGGCACGGGCATGGTTCGCCGCCATGCCGCCGGTGCCGATGACGAGAAGCCGGACCATCAGCGATAGCCCTCCTCGCCGGCGGCATGCAGCCTGGGACCGCGTTCCTCGATCGGCTCCAGCGCCTGTTCGACCGGGACATTGGGCGCGACGGTCGGCTCGGCCAGCCGCGCGGCCGGGTTATGCGCCCATTTCACCGCGTTCAGGATCACCCGCTGCACATTGGCGTCGTGATAGGTCGGATAGGTCTCGTGGCCGGGGCGGAAATAGAACACGTTGCCGGCCCCGCGCTTGTAGGTCAGGCCCGAGCGGAACACCTCGCCGCCGGCAAACCAGCTGACGAAGACCGTCTCCAGCGGCTCGGGCACGCCGAAGGGCTCGCCATACATCTCCTCGTGCTCCAGCTCGAAATGATCGGGCAGGCCGGCGGCGATGGGATGGTTGCGCGAGGTCAGCCAAAGCCGCTCGCGCTCGCCCGCCTCGCGCCAGGTCAGGTTGCAGGGCGTGCCCATCAGCCGCTTGAAGGGTTTCGAGAAATGCGCCGAATGCAAAAAGATCATGCCCATGCCGGACCAGACCGCCTCGGCCACGCGCTCGACCACCGCGTCCTGCACCTCGCCATGGGCGCAATGGCCCCACCAGATCAGCACGTCGGTTTCGGCCAGCCTCTCGGCCGTCAGCCCATGCTCGGGATCTTGCAGGGTGACGCTGCCGGCCGCGATCCCGTCATCGCGGTTCAGCGCCGCGGCGATGGTGTTGTGCATGCCGTCCGGGTAGATCCCGGCGACGGTCTGGTTCTTCTGCTCGTGGACGTTCTCGCCCCAGACAGTGACTCGGATGGTCATTCATCGCTCCTTGTTGCTCCCCTGCGGAAGCGGGTGGTGGATTCAGCGGATCGGCGCGTCGTTGGCGTCGAAACGGTGCAGGTGGCCCAGGCGCGGCCCAAGGTTCAGCCGCGTGCCCAGCGGCCGGGCCAGCTTGCCCGGCTGGCGCACGACCAGCGGCTCGGCGGCGCCGATCTCGACGAAAAGGTAATGGTCGGCGCCCAGATCCTCGGCATGGACGACCTCGCCCGACCAGGGGCCGGCCTCGACGATGTCGATATGCTCGGGGCGGATACCCAGGGTCGCGCAGTCATGCGCATGCGCGAAACCGTCGGTCAGGAAGTTCATCTTGGGACTGCCGATGAAGCCGGCGACGAAGGTCGAGTTCGGCCGCTCGTAAAGCTCGGCCGGCGTGCCCACCTGCTCCAGCCTGCCGTCGCGCAGCACGGCGATGCGGTCGGCCAGCGTCATCGCCTCGACCTGGTCATGGGTGACGTAGATCATCGTCACGTCCTCCATGCCGTGATGCAGCCGGGCGATCTCCAGCCGCGTCTGCACGCGCAGCGCCGCGTCGAGGTTCGACAGCGGCTCGTCGAACAGGAAGACGCGCGGGTCGCGCACGATGGCGCGGCCGATGGCGACGCGCTGGCGCTGGCCGCCGGACAGTTGCTTGGGCAGGCGGTCCAGCAGGTGCTCGATCTGCAACAGCCGCGCCGCCTCGCGCACGCGGCGGTCGATCTCGGCCTTGCCGGCCTTGGCCAGCTTCATGCCGAAGGCCATGTTGTCATAGACCTTCATATGCGGGTAAAGCGCATAGCTCTGGAACACCATGGCGATGCCGCGGTCCGAGGGCACCAGGTCGTTCACCCGTTGCCCGTCGAACAGCATGTCGCCGCTGGTGATCTCCTCCAGCCCCGAGACCAGCCGCAGCAGCGTGGACTTGCCGCAGCCGGACGGGCCGACGAAGACCATGAACTCGCCCTTGCGGATCTCCAGGTCGATGCCCTTGATGACCTGCAAGCCGCCATAGGACTTGGTGACGTTCTTCAACTCGATCTTGGCCATGGTTCAACCTTTCACGCCGCCGGCGGTCAGGCCCGCCACGATCTTGCGCTGGAAAATGAGGACGAGGACGATCAGCGGCACCGTCACGATGACCGAGGCGGCCATGATCGGGCCCCAGGGGATCTCCTGCTCGGAGGCGCCCGAGAGCAGGCCGATGGCCACCGGCACGGTGCGCATGCTTTCAGTGCTGGTGAAGGTCAGCGCGAACAGGAACTCGTTCCAGGCGCCGATGAAGGCCAGAAGCCCGGTGGTCACCATCGCCGGCCACAGAAGCGGCAGGAAGACGCGGGTGATGATGATCCAGGGGCTGGCGCCGTCGACGATCGCCGCCTCCTCGATCTCGACCGGCAGGTCGCGCATGAAGGTGGTCAGCACCCAGACGGTGAAGGGCAGCGTGAAGATCGTGTAGGACAGGATCATCGCCCAATGGGTGTTGAAGATGCCCAGGAAGCGCACCAGCTCGAACAGCCCGGCCAGCACGGCGATCTGCGGGAACATCGACACGGCCAGGATGGTCATCAGCAGAAGCCCCCGCCCCCGGAACCGCACCCGCGCCAGCGCGTATGAGGCGGTGACGCCCAGGAACAGCGACAGCCCCACCGTGGCCGTGGCGATGATCAGCGAGTTGCCGATGGAATAAAGGAAGTTCCTCGACCCCAGCACCGCCTGGTAGTTGCGCAGGTCGAAGCCCGCGGGCAGGTAATTCACCCGAAACAGTGCCGTCCCCGAGGCGAAGCTGGTCACGACGGCATAGTAGAAGGGAAAGACCGAAAAGACGACGATCACCACGACCAGCGCGTAAAAGCCGATCCGTTTGAGCAGCTTGTGACGGGTCATTTCGAGCCCTCCCCGCCCAGGTCCACGCGGCCGAGCCAGATATAGGCGCTGACGAAGACGGCGATGATCGCGAAGAGCAGCGTCGATTGCGCCGCGCCATAGGCGAACTTGTCGAAGTCGATCATGTTCTCGCGGCTGATGACCGACATGGTCTTGGTGGCCGAGCTGTTCGGCGTCAGCACATAGATCAGGTCGAAGATGCGCAGCGCGTCCAGCATGCGGAAGATCACCGCCACCATCAGCGCCGGCTTGATCAGCGGCAGGGTGACGCGGAAGAACACCTTGACCGGATGGATGCCGTCGATCCGCGCCGCCTCGTAGATGTCGCGCGGCACCATCTGCAAGCCGGCCAGGATCAGCAGCGCCATGAAGGGCGTGGTCTTCCAGATATCGACGATCAGCACGGCGGTCATTGCGGTTTCGGTGCTGGCGGTCCAGGCGATCTTTTCGCTGATCAGCCCCAGCCGCAGCAGGATGTCGTTCAGGATCCCGAACTGGTCGTTCAGCATCCAGGCCCACATCTTGGCCGAGACGATGGTCGGGATCGCCCAGGGGATCAGGATGGCGGCGCGCACCAGGGCGCGGCCCCTGAACTCGGCATTCAGCACCAGCGCCACGATCAGGCCCAGCACCGTCTCGAACCCGACCGAGATCAGCGAGAAGCGGACGGTGTTCCAGACCGCGTTCCACCAGGCCGGATCGACCAGCGTGCCGCGCCAGACCACCCGCCCCGAGGACAGCGTGCGCATCGACAGGTAGTTGTCGAAGCCGATCCATTCGCCGCCATAAAGGTTCGACAGCGTGGTGTTGGTGAACGAGAACCAGATGGTGCGCGCCAGCGGCCAGGCCGCGACGCAGAGCAGCGCGAAAAGCATGGGGGCCAGGAACCAGAAGGCCGCCCTTTGCCGACGCTGCCGCAGGCTGGGACCGCCGCTGCGGCCCGCGATGGGGTCAGTCATGGGGAAACTCCTCATCGGCCGCAGGGGCCGGTCGGGGCCGGCGCAAACCCGCCAGCCCCCGCCAAGCGCCTTACCAGCCCGAGCCCTGCATGTCGCTCAACTCCAGCTCCAGCAGCTCCAGGTTCTCGGCCGCGCTGCCGTTGCCCGACAGCGTGTCATGCACGGCCGACCAGAATTTCGACGAGACCTCGTTATACTTGTTTTTGGTCGGCCCCGAGGGGCGCGGCACCGCATCGGCGAAGACCTCTTTCCAGCGCGGGATCAGCGGCACCGCCTCGGCGATCTCGGGGTCGTCGTAAAGCGCGACCACGGTCGGCAGGTTGCCGTCCAGCAGCGCGCGGCGTTTCTGCGCCTCGGCCGAGGCGAGATAGAGCGCCAGATCGACCGCCGCCTCCTGCTTGGTCGAGAATTTCGACACCGCGACGTTCCAGCCGCCCAGCGTCGCGGCCGAGCCGGCCTCCTCAGTGCCGGCTGGCAGCGGCGCCACGTCGAACTTGTCCTTGACCGCGCTGTCGGCGCCGCCGCTCAGCGCGAAGGCATAGGGCCAGTTGCGCATGAAGACCGCGTTGCCGGTCTGCCAGACGCCGCGCGCCTCTTCTTCCTTATGGGCCAGCACGCCGCGCGGGCTGATGGTGCCGATCCAGCCTGCCGCCAGTTCCAGCGCCGCCACAGCCTGCGGATTGTTGATCGAGACGGTGCCGTCCGCCTCGACGATCTGGCCGCCACCAAAGGATTTCACCCATTCCAGCGCGTTGCAGGTAAGCCCCTCATAGGCATTGCCCTGCCAGACGAAGCCCCACAGGTCGCCCTGTCCCGCGGCCCGCTCGCCATCCTGGATCAGCTTGGCGGTCTCGGTCAGTTCGGCCCAGGTCCTGGGCACCTCCTTGCCGTATTTCTCCAGCAGGTCGGTGCGGTAATACAGCGCCGGGGCATCGGTATAGAGCGGCAGCGCCACCAGCTTGCCGTCCGAGGTCTGGCTTTCGATGACCGAGGGGAAATGCTCGCCGACAATATCCTTGGCCGCCTCGGACAGGTCGACGAAATATTCGGAAAGCTGCGGCGCCCAGATCACGTCGGTCTGATACAGGTCAACGTCCTTGGTGCCCGCCGCCAGCCACAGCCGGTATTGCGCGAACTGGTCCGAGCTGGACTGCGGCATCGGCACCAGCGTCACCGTGTGGCCGGTGCGTTCCTCCCAGGGCTTGACCAGTTCCTTGAAATGCTCGGCCTGCTTGCCGACGCCGCCCGCGACATAGAACAGCTCGTCCGCCACGGCAGGCAGCGCGATGCTGCCCATGAGCGCGGCCAATGCGACCGGGCGCAGCGCGCCCCGGCTGATACGTCCCATCCTCATCCTCCCCTTGGTAAAGGCGCCTCCCAGCACCGTTCGCAGTATCGGGCCTGCCTGCCTCGGCCCGTTCCGAAACCTTTCGGGAAATTTCTACCGCATCCGGCCGGTCCGGTCAATAATTCCGACGAAACCCGCCGGAACCGGGCGGCGGGCTGCAAGAAACCGTGCGTTTCCTGGGAAAAACCGTATCGTCGCGCCGGGCGGCGCGACGAACGCGCGGGACAGCGGATGTCATGCGCTAACATCAGACAGCGCGTTTCGCCGACAAGGGCGCTTTCGCGGCCGAATCACCGGCGCAGGGCTGGGAATCACCCGCCAAGCCGTTTTCCAAAACATTTCGGAGACGAAAACCGGCCCGCCCGCCGGATGGGGAAGCGGCGCCGGAAGTCCGGCGCCGCAAGACTTCAGCCGTTCAGCAGGCGGCGCAGGCTGGCCAGGGCGCGCTCGCGATCCTCCTGATAGCCGATCAGCCCGGCATAATCGCCGTTGCCGTCAAAGAGCAGCATGGTCGAGGAATGGTCCATGGTATAGTCGCCCCCTTCCAGCGGCGACTTGCGGGCATAGATGCGGAACGCCTTGATCGCCTTGGCGACCTCTTCCGGCGCGCCCGAGACCCCGACCACGCCCGGCACCCAGGACACGTATTCGCGCAAGGCCTCGACCGTGTCGCGCTCGGGATCGACGGTGACGAAGAACACCCGCAGCTTCTTGCCGTCCTCGCCCAGTTCCTCCTGCCAGCTGGCGACGTCGCCCAGCGTGGTCGGGCAGACATCCGGGCAATGGGTGAAGCCGAAGAACACCGCCGAGGGCTGGCCCTTCAGCGCGGCCTGGCTGAACTCGGTCCCGTCGGTCGCCACCAGCCGGTAGTCGCCCCGCCCCAGCGCCGCCGTCCCGGCATCGGCGATCGAGCCCGTGCCCGAACCCGAGCGGGGCGAGACGAGCTGGAACCAGCCCAGCCCGGCCAGCGCCAGCACGACCAGCGCCCAAAGCGCATAGCGCAGCGGTTTCAACCCGGATTTGCCCTTAGTGTCCGCCATGGCCACCTCCTTTTTGCGCCCCGGCATTGCGCGGCCCGACCGCCAGCGGCAGGCTGACCTCGCCCGCCTTTTCGAAGCTCAGCGTGACATTGACCGTTTCGCCCTCGACCAGCGGCTGCTTCAACTCCATGAACATCAGGTGATAGCCGCCGGGCTTCAGTTCGACCGTGGCCCCGGCCGGAATCGCCAGGCCATCGGGCAGTTCGCGCATCCGCATCACCTCGCCCTCCATGGCCATCTCGTGAATCTCGGTGCGGCCGGCGAAATCGGCATGGGCGGCGACCAGCCGATCCTCGTCCCCGCCGTTGGCGATGGTCAGGAAGCCGCCCGCCACCGGCGCGCCGGGGGGCGTGGCGCGGCTGAAGCCGCCGCTGAGCGCCAGATCGCCCAGGACCACCGGACCGCCGGCAGCCGCGGCCTGGGCATCAGGCCCATGCCCGTGCCCGTGGCTATGCCCATGCCCATGCCCGTGATCGGCCTTGCCCGCCGTGACCGTCAGGCCCGGCGCCGGGTTCGGCACCTCCTTGCTGCCCGAAACGTCGGTCCAGTCCGCCTTGCCCTCTGCGCATTCCTGCACGGTGGGGAAATACAGCACCGTGCCCGGCGCCACATCCGCGCCGACGGTGCCGCGGATGACGAACTCGTCATACCAGTCGTCCTGCAACGCACCGCCGGACCAGACCACCTCGCGCGTGCCCTCGGTCATCTGGGTGCCGTGATTGTCGAAGGGCCGGGCATAGGCGCCCTTCACCGTCTCCAGCGTCCAGCCCGGCTTGGGCATGGGCTTGGCGTTGTAAAAGCCCTCGGGCAGTTCGACCCGCAGGGTGTGGGTGGTCTGGCCGTCGCAACCATGGCCGATGCGGATCACCGCGCGATAGGCGGCACCGGCCGCGGCCTCGGATTTCTCCAGCGTGGCATGGGACAGGGCGGGACCGGCCGCAAGGCCCAGAAGCGTGGCGCAAAGCGCGCCGAAAACAGGATTTTGCATGATCGTTCTCATCTTGTGGAAAAGGCGCCGCCGGGCCCTGGCCCGTCGGCTGCCGAAACAGGATTCCGTCAGATGAGGCGCGGCGGTCCGCGCGCCGAGGGCTCAGGCAGGGCCGAGGCATGCGGCGGGGCCGGCGGCGCCGGCCAAAGCGCAAGGCGCGCCGCAGCGGCAAGGGGCTGGGGCGCGTCGGCCACGGCGCCCTGCAACAGCGGCTGGCCATGCGGCGCCCAGGCGCAGGCATGCGGATCGCCATGCGGGATCTCGTCGGCCGGGACCAGGCTGCCATCGGCGGCAACGGCCATCTGCACCGGCCCCTCGCCCGAACACAGCACGATGGCGACGGCGCCCTGCGCGTCGCGGGCGATCATGGTGCCGGGCTGGATCAGCGAGAACAGCAGGAAAGGCAGCACCGCCAGCCAGCGGCCCAGGCGCCAGAGCGGCCCGCCGCGTCCAAGCCCCGTCGTCCGATGTCCGCTTCGACCCTGCATGGGCGCAGCCCTGTCAGAAATCCGCGCCGGAGGAAAGGGACAATATGCCGCGATCACCGGCGAATCGTCCGCGCCAGCACGATTACCGGCAGGATGCCGATGACGACGATGATCAGCGCGACGATGGCCGCGTCCTCATAGGTGCCGCGCGCCGCCTCGCCGTAAAGATGGGTCGAGAGCGTCTCGAAGTTCAGCGGCCGCAGCAGCAGCGTCGCCGGCAGTTCCTTGACGCAGTCGACAAAGATCAACAGCCCCGAGGCCGCCAGCGCCGGGCGCGAGATCGGCACATGCACCTGCCGGAACACCTGGCCGGGGCTGCGGCCCAGCGTGCGCGCCGCATGGTCGAGCGAGGCGGGCACCCGGCTGAGCCCGGCCTCGATCCCGCCGGTGGCGATGGCCAGGAACCGCGCGACATAGGCATAGACCAGCGCCGCGCCCGAGCCCAGCAGCAAAAGCCCCGGCCCCGCGCCCAGCAGCGCCTGCGAGACGGCGGCGATCTGCCGGTCGGCCAGCGCGATCACCGGCAAAAGCCCGATGGCCAGGATGGTGCCCGGCACCGCATAGCCCAGCGTCGAAAGCCGCGCCATGCTGCGGGTCAGGCGTCCGGGCCGCATCCGCGCCGCCCCCGTCACGACCAGGCCCAGCAGCAGCGCGACCAGCGTCGCCGCCGCGGCGAACAAGGCGGTATTGCCGGCCTCTTCGATGATGCGCGGCGAAAGCCCGGCAAAGCGATAGCGCGCCCAGGCCGCGCTGGCCAGATACCAGGCCGGCGCCGCGAAGCCCAGGGCGACCGGCAGCGCGCAGACCAGCATCGCACCCCCGGCCCGCCAGCCGCGCAGCCGCATGCGCCGCAGGGGCTGCGCACCCGCCGCATAGCGCTGGCGCCGGCGGCCGCGGCGCTCCAGCATGACCAGCGCCATGGTGATGGCCAGCATCGCCAGCGCGATCTGTGCCGCGCCCGGCAGGTCCGAGCGGTTGATCCAGGTCGAATAGACCGAGACGGTCAGCGTGCGCACGCCCAGGAACTCGGCCGCGCCGATGTCGTTCATCGCCTCCATCAGCGCAAGCGCGGTGCCGATGGCGACGGCGGGCCGCGCCAGCGGCAGGGCCACGCGCAGGAAGGTGGCGACCGGTCCCGCCCCCAGCGTGCGCCCCGCATCCAGCAGATTGCCCGCCTGCATGGCGAACAGCGCCCGCACCGGCAGGTAGACATAGGGGTAAAGCACCAGCCCCAAGAGCAGGATGCAGCCGGGCATCGAGCGGATGTCGGGCAGGCGGAACTCGCGCGGGCTGGCATAGCCCAGCCAGCCGCGGATCACGCCCTGCACCGGGCCGACCGGGTGCAGAAGGTCCAGATAGGCATAGGCGACGATATAGGTCGGCACCGCCAAGGGCAGCAGCAGCGCCCAGCCGAAGATGCGCCGCCCCGGAAAATCGCAAGCCGCGACCAGCCAGGCCGTGACCGTGCCGAGCGTGGCGACGATGGCGCCGACGCCCAGAAGCAGGATCACCGTCTGCCGCGCCGCGACCGGCAGCACATTGCTGACCAGATGCGCCCACAGCCCCGGGCTGCCCCGCAGCGCGAACAGCCCCAGCGCCAGCACCGGCAGCAGAACCAGCGCGGCGACGGCCAAAGCCGCCGCCTGCCAGCCCATCCCCGCGCGGACGCGGGGGATTCGTGTCAGTTCCGGGGTCATGCGGCCTGCGTCCGCGGCGGGTTCAGTTGTCGAATCCCACCGCCTCGGCCAGTTCGCTCGCCGCCTTGCGCTGGCGGGCGATCTCGGTCAGGTCGGTGCCGTCGACCTGAAGCCCCGCCATGTCCTCGATCACCGGGCTGACCGCCACGCCGGGCTTGACCGGGTATTCGAAATTCGCCTCGGCATAGATCCTTTGCGCCTCATCCGAGACCAGGTATTCCAGCAGCTGCACCGCCTGGTCGCGGTTCGGCGCATGCTTGGCCACCGCGGCGCCCGAGACATTGACCTGCGTGCCGCCGCCCTCGAAAGTGGGCAGGATGACCTTGATCGCCTTGACCCATTCCTCCTGCTCGGGGCCGCCGGCGCCGCTGCGCATCAGCCCGACGTAATAAGAATTGGCGATGCCGATCTCGCAGATGCCGCCCATGATGTCGCGCGCCACGTCGCGATCGCCGCCGCCGGCGGTGCGGGCCAGGTTCGCCTTGACGCCTTCCAGCCAGGCCTTGGCGGCCTCTTCGCCGTGATGCACGATGTAAGAGGCGGTCAGCGCCACGTTATAGGGGTGCTGGCCCGAACGGATGCAGACCTTGCCCTGCCATTCCGGCTTGGCGAGGTCTTCATAGGTGAAGCTCGCCAGATCCAGATCCTTGTCGGCGTAAAGCACCCGCGCGCGCTGCGACAGCGCAAACCAGTTGCCGTCCTTGTCGCGCAGGTTTTCCGGGATGGCGGCGGCCAGCGCCTCGGATTCGACGGGCTGGGTCAGGCCACGGTCGACCAGGTCGACCAGGTTGCCAATGTCCACGGTCATCAACACATCGGCGGGCGAGGCCTCGCCCTCCTGCTCGACCCGCTCGGGCAGGCCGTCCTTGAGGAAGATCGTGTTGACCTTGACCCCGGTGGTTTCGGTGAACGAGGCCAGCAGCGGCTCGATCAGGTTCGGCTCGCGCGTGGTGTAAAGGTTCACTTCCTGGGCGCTTGCGGCGACGGCCTGCGCCGCCAGCAGGATACCGATCACTCCAGATAGTCCGACACGCATTCCCTGTCCTCCTTGCGATTTCTCGACATGTTTACTAAACTAATTAGTAATGTAAACTATTCTCATGCGGTTGCGGTCACGAAGGGATGCCGATGAACCAATTCGCCAGCCCTCCCGACTGGGCCAGCCAGGTGGATGCGCGCGTTGCCGCACCCGATACCCCGTCCCCGCCCATGCTGGAGGTCGAGGCGCTGTGCCGCCGTTTCGCCGGCGTGGCGGCGGTCGAGGATGTCGGCTTCAGCGTGGCGCCCGGCCAGGTGACCTGCCTGCTCGGCCCTTCGGGCTGCGGCAAGTCCACCACGCTGCGCATGATCGCCGGCATCGAGCGGCCCGATTCGGGCGTCGTGCGCATCGCCGGCCGGCCGATGTCGGAAGGCGGCGCCTTCCTGCCGCCCGAGCGCCGGCCGGTCGGGATGGTGTTCCAGGATTTCGCACTGTTCCCGCATCTGGACGTGGCGGCGAATGTCGGCTTCGGCCTGCGCGGCCCGGCGCGGCAGGACCGCGACCGGATCGCCGCGCTGCTGGAGCGGGTGGGCCTGGCCGGCCATGCCGCGAAATACCCCCACGAGCTTTCGGGCGGCGAGCAGCAGCGCGTGGCGCTGATCCGGGCCCTGGCGCCACGGCCCTGCCTGATGCTGATGGACGAACCCTTCTCCAGCCTCGACCACCGGCTGCGCGACGGGGTGCGCGACGCGGCGCTGGACCTGCTGCGCGAAACCGAAACCGCGGTGGTGATGGTCACGCACGACCCCGAGGAGGCGATGCTGATGGGCCATCGCATCGCCGTCATGCGCCGGGGCCGGCTGATCCAGGAAGGCCGCCCGGACGAGCTTTACGACCGCCCGGCCGACCGCGGCGTCGCGGCCTTCTTCTCGGACCTGAACATCGTCGCGGGCCGGGTGGCGGGCGGGCGGGTGCAGACCGTGCTGGGCGCCTTTCCCGCCCCCGGCCTGGCCGAGGGCAGCCGGGCCGAGGTCGCCGTCCGCCCGCAGCACCTGGTCCCGGCCGAGGCCGGCGGCACCCCGGCGCGGGTCGAACGCGCGCGCTATCTGGGCCGCGAAAGCCTGATCGAGATCCGGCTGGAACCCGGCGGTGCAGCGATGAAATCGCGCATTCCCGGCCTGGTCCTGCCCGCGCCGGGCAGCCTGATCCGCGTCGCCGCCCAGCCCGGCAGCGCCATGGTCTTTGCCTGCGAGAACGAATAGGATCGGCCGCCCTTACTCGGCCGCCCCCTATTCGGCCGCCGCCCGGCAGGCGGTGCCGGCCTCCAGCAGCGCGCGGATCTCGGGCCGGCACGAGCCGCAATTGGTGCCCGCCCGCAGCGCCTGCCCCACTGCCTCGACCGAGGTCAGGGCCTGGCTGGCAATGGCCCGCACGATGCTGTTCACGCCGATGCCAAAGCAGGCGCAGACCAGCGCGCCCTCGTCCGGGCGGTCGGCGCCGGGGCGGCCGGCCAGCACCTCGGCCCCGCCCTCGCCCAGCAGCGCCGCGACATGGCTGCGCGACAGGCCCACCGGCCCGGGCGCCACGAACAGCGCCGCCCGCAAGCGCCCCTCGCGCAGGAAGGCCAGCCGCACCTGCCCGCGGGCGCGGTCATGCAGCACCAGCGGCTCGTCCGGCAGGCCGAACAGCGCGCGGGCATGGGCGGTCCAGTCCTGCGGCATCTCCAGCCCGGCCAGTTCGGCCTGCTCCCCGCGGGGCAGCGTCGCCCGCGCCCAATAGTCGCAATCCGGCCGGATCGCGCTGGCCGAGACGGCAAAGCCGAACCAGCGCGCGGCAAAGGGCCGGATCGCCACCGGTGCCGATTTCAGCGCCGGCTGGCCCGAGACCGGATCGACCGTCCCCGGCACCAGCGCATCGACCCGGCCCGAGGGCGCGGTCTCTCCGGTCCAGTGCATCGGGGCGAAGGGATGGCCCGGCGCCACCCGGTCGCTGACCAGCACCCGCAGCACGGCCCGGCCCTGCGGGCTTTCGACCTCGGCCAGGCTGGCGGGGGCCAGGCCCAGCCGGGCGGCATCGCTTGGGTGCAGTTCCAGGAAGGGCTCGGCCAGGTGGCGCGACAGGCGCGGCGACAGGCCGGTGCGGGTCATGCTGTGCCAATGGTCGCGCACCCGGCCGGTGTTCAGCCGGAACGGATGATCCCCGCCGACCGGCTGCGGCGGGCGCGGCGTGACCGCGACCATCCGCCCCCGGCCCGAGGGCGTATGGAACCGCCCGTCGCCAAAGAACCGCCCGCCCTGCCTGCCCGCCGATTGCGGCCAAAGGAAAGGCTCCAGCGCGTCATATTCCGCCTGGGTGATGCCGGCATGGGCCGAGATGTCGAAATCGCTGCCCAACCCGCCCGCGATGCCCGACAGCGCGGCATGTTCGGCAAAGACCTCGGCTGGGCTGGTCCAGCCGAAGGCCCCCGGCCAGCCCATGCGGCGCCCGACCTCGGCCAGGATGCGCCAGTCGTCGCGCGCCCGCCCGGCGGGGGCCAGCGTCCGGCGCTGGCGGCTGATGCGGCGTTCGGAATTCGTCACCGTGCCGTCCTTTTCGCCCCAGCCGGTCGCCGGCAAGGCCACATGCGCCAGCCGCACGGTGTCGGTCCGCGCCATGATGTCCGAGACAACGACGAAATCGCATCCGGCGATGGCGCGGGCGACGCGGTCGGCCTCGGGCATGGTCGCGGCGGGGTTGGTGCAGATGATCCACAGCGCCTTGATCCGGCCGTCCTCGACGGCGCGGAACATGTCCACGGCCTTCAGCCCCGGCCGCTCGGCCATGCGCGGCGCGTTCCAGAAGGCACGCACCGCCTCGCGATGCGCTGGGTTCTCGATCTCCAGGTGGCAGGCCAGCATGTTGGCGAGCCCCCCGACTTCGCGCCCGCCCATGGCATTGGGCTGGCCGGTGACGCTGAACGGGCCCATGCCCGGCCGGCCGATGCGGCCGGTGGCCAGGTGACAGTTCAGGATCGTATTCACCTTGTCGGTGCCGCTGTCGGACTGGTTCACACCCTGCGACCAGACCGTCACCACCTTGTCGCTGTGCAGCCACAGGTCGAGGAATTGCCTGATCTGGCTGTGCGCCAGCCCGGTGGCCGAGGGCAGCGTCTCGCGCGCGGCGGCCATGGCATCCTCGATTCCTTCCAGGTTATCTGCACAGATCTCTGATTTTCTGCCGATTTCTGCCAGAAGCAGGTTGAACAGCGCCGCATCCGACCCCGGCGCCAGCGGCAGATGCAGGTCGGCGATGTCGCAGGTGGCGGTGCGGCGCGGATCGACCACCACGACCCGCGTGCCCCGCGCCTCGCGCGCCGCGGCCAGCCGCTGGTAAAGCACCGGATGGCACCAGGCCAGATTCGAGCCGACCAGCACCACCGTATCGGCCAGTTCCAGATCCTCGTAGAGCCCCGGCACCGTGTCGGTGCCGAAGGCCCGCCGGTGCCCCGCCACCGCCGAGGCCATGCAGAGCCGCGAATTGGTGTCGATATTGCCCGAGCCGATGAAGCCCTTCATCAGCTTGTTGGCGACATAGTAATCCTCGGTCAGCAGCTGCCCCGAGACGTAGAAGCCGACCGAATCCGGCCCGTGCTTGGCGATGGTTTCGGAAAACCGGCGCGCGACCAGATCCAGCGCCTCGTCCCAGCCGGCCTCGCGCCCGTGGATACGCGGGGCAAGCAGCCGCCCGGCATGACCAATTGTCTCGCCAAGCGCCGAGCCCTTGACGCAAAGCCGGCCCTTGTTCGCCGGATGATCGGGGTCGCCGGCGATGCCCAGCCCGCCGCGGCCGTCCGGCGCGGCCAGCACGCCGCAGCCCACGCCGCAATAGGGACAGGTTGTGCGGATGCTCTGCATGGCGACGCTCATTCGGCGGCGACCGGGACGGGCTCGGCGGCCTCGGGTTCGCGCCGGGGCGAGGTCTTGTGATGCGTGGCATAGATCATCGCGCCGACAAAGGTCAGCCCGCCGACCAGGTTGCCCAGCACGGTCGGGATCTCGTTCCAGATCATGTAGTCCATGATGGTGAACTGGCCGCCCAGCAGCAGCCCGGCCGGAAACAGGAACATGTTCACGATGGAATGCTCGAACCCCATGTAAAAGAAGATCAGGATCGGCATCCACATGGCGATGACCTTGCCCGAGACGCTGGTGGACATCATCGCCGCCACGACGCCGGTCGAAACCATCCAGTTGCACATGACCGCGCGGACGAACAGCGTCAGCATCCCCGCCGCGCCATGGGCGGCATAGCCGATCGTGCGCCCCTCGCCGATATGGCCGATCTGTTCGCCGACCGCGTTCGGCGCCTCGGAAAAGCCGAAGGTGACGATGATCGCCATGAACACCGCGACGGTGAAGGCGCCGGCGAAATTGCCGCAAAAGACCAGGCCCCAGTTGCGCAGCATGCCCTGGACCGTCACCCCCGGCCGCCGGTCGATCAGCGCCAGCGGCACCAGCGTGAACACGCCCGTCAGCAGGTCGAAGCCCAGCAGGTAGAGCATGCAGAAGCCGACCGGGAACAGCAGCGCGCCCAGCAGCGGCTCGCCGGTGTTCACGGTGACGGTCACGGCAAAGGCGGCGGCAAGCGCCAGGATCGCCCCGGCCATATAGGCGCGGATCAGCGTGTCCTTGGTGGACATGAAGACCTTGGCCTCGCCGGCGTCGATCATCTTCTTCGCGAAATCGGCAGGATTGACATAGGACATGATGCAACTCCTCAGGCGGCGTTCGAGCGGGAGACGAGTTCGGCGCTGATCAGGACGCGGCCCTGTTCGACGCGGACGGGCCAGGTGCGGACCGCGCCCTCGTCGGCGCCCTGCGCGGCGCCCGAGTTCATGTCGAACACCCAGTTGTGCAGCGGGCAGGTCACGCGATCGCCATGCACGATGCCCTCGGACAGCGGGCCGCCCTTGTGCGGGCAGCGGTCGTCCAGCGCAAAGACCCGGTCGTCGGCGGTGCGAAAGACGGCGACGCAGCCCTGCGCGGTGCGGATCACCCGCGCGCCCTGGCGGGGGATGTCGTCCAGGGCTCCGATATCGACAAAGACGGTCATTCCGCAGCCTCCAGGGTCAGATCGGCAAGGGGCGCCCATCGGGGCGTCTCGGTGGTGGTGGAATGTTCGGCCCAGGGATCCTTGCGATAGACCGACTGGCTGATCTCGAACCGCTCGACCAGCGCGCGGCGGGTCGGCAGGTCGGCGATCTGTTCCTTGACCCAGTCGAGCCCGACCTTGGCCACCCATTTATAGGGCCGGTCCAGATAGCGCGCGTGCTCGCGGTAAAGCTGGATGAAGGCGGTGATGATCTCGACCGCCTCGTCTTCGCAGGGGGTCGCGGCCAGGAGCTCGGTCTCCTTCACCTCCATCCCGGCGGCCCCGGCGACGCTGATCTGGTAGCCGCTGTCGACGCAGATCACGCCCACATCCTTGCAGGTCGCCTCGGCGCAGTTCCTGGGGCAACCCGAGACGCCCAGCTTGACCTTGTGCGGCGTCCAGGAACCCCAGAGCAGCTTTTCCAGCCGGATGCCGAGGCCCGTGGAATCCTGGGTGCCGAAGCGGCAGAACTCGCTGCCGACGCAGGTCTTCACCGTGCGCAGCCCCTTGGAATAGGCATGGCCCGAGACCAGCCCGGCCGCGTTCAGGTCGGCCCAGATATGCGGCAGGTCCTGCTTCTTCACGCCCAGCAGGTCGATGCGCTGGCCGCCGGTGACCTTGACCATCGGCACGGCATATTTCTCGGCCGCATCGGCGATGGCGCGCAGTTCCGAGGGCGTGGTGACGCCGCCCCACATGCGCGGCACCACGGAATAGGTGCCGTCCTTCTGGATATTGGCGTGGTTCCTTTCGTTCACGAAGCGCGACTGGCGGTCATCCTGATATTCCAGGGGCCATTCCGCCAGCAGGTAATAGTTCAGCGCCGGGCGGCAGGAATGGCAGCCGCCCACGCTCTTCCAGCCCAGTTCCTGCATGACGGCCGGGATCGACTTCAGCCCCATGGACTTGATGAGCCGCCGCACGTCCTCGTGGCTGTGGTCGGTGCATTTGCACATGCCGGCGGGCGCGGGCGCGACGAAGCCGTCGCCCAGCGTCAGCTTCATCACCTGCTCGACCAGCCCGGTGCAGGTGCCGCACGATCCCGACGCCTTGGTGGTTGCGCGCACCGCGTCGAGCGTGGTTGCGCCATTCAGCACCGCATCGGTGATCGCTCCCTTGCAGACGCCGTTGCAGCCGCAGATCTCCGCCTCAGGCGGCAAGGCTGCAACGGCCGCCATAGGGTCCAGCGCGGTCCCCCCCTGGAAGGCCGGGCCGAAGATCAGCGTGTCGCGCATCTCCGACACGTCGGTTTCGTCCTTCATCAGCCCGTAGAACCAGTTGCCGTCGGCGGTGTCGCCATACATGACCACGCCGATGATGCGGTCGTTTTCCAAGACCAGCCGCTTGTAGATGCCGCGGCCGGGGTCGCGAAACACGATGTCCTCGCGCCCCTCGCCTTCGGCGAAATCGCCGGCGCTGAACAGGTCGCAGCCCGTCACCTTCAGCTTGGTCGCGGTCTGCACCGGGCGGAACTCGGCCTCCTCGCCCAGCAGGGTGCGGGCCAGCACCTTGGCCTGGTCGTAAAGCGGCGCGACAAGGCCGAAGACCTGCCCCCGATGCTCGACGCATTCGCCAAGCGCGAAGATATGCGGGTCGCTGGTGCGCAGGGCGTCGTCGACGACGATGCCGCGCTCGACCTCCAGATGCGCGTCATTGGCCAGCCGCACCTCGGGGCGGATGCCGACCGCCATGCAGACCAGGTCGGCGGGATGGACGGTGCCGTCCTCCAGCAGCACCGCCTCGGCCCGGCCATGGCCCAGGATCGCCTTGGTCGCGCCCTTGCAATGCACCTTGATGCCGCGGCGCTCCAGGTCGCGCTGCAGCAGATAGCCGGCGGCGGGGTCCAGCTGCCGCTCCATCAGGTGGCCCATCAGGTGGACGACGGTGACGCGGGCGCCGCGCGCCGCCATGCCGGCCGCGGCCTCAAGGCCCAGCAGCCCGCCGCCGATCACCACGGCATCCTTGCCGGCGATACCGGCCTCGATCATCGCATTGGTGTCCTCGAGGTCGCGATAGGTCACCACGCCCGGCAGATCGCTGCCCGGCACCGGGATGATGAAGGGCGCCGAGCCGGTGGCGATGACCAGCGCGTCATAGGGCGCGCCGCCCGAATTGGAATAGACGGCGCGATTGGCGCGGTCGATCCGCACCACCGGCTCGCCGAAGCGGCAATCGACGCCATGCGCGGCATACCAGTCCGCGTCATGGGTGACGATCTGCTCATAGGTCTTTTCGCCCGACAGGACCGGCGAGAGCATCAGCCGGTTGTAATTGCCGCGCGGCTCGGCGTTGAACAGGGTGACATGCCATTCGCCGGGCGCGGCCTCGAACAGCTGCTCCAGCAGGCGGCCCGAGGCCATGCCGGCGCCGATGACGACCAGTTTCTTCATCGCGTGACTCCTTTCTCAGGCGGCTTGCAGGGGCGCGCGGCCTATCTGGCGGATCGAGGCATGCATCCAGAGCGCGCAGAGCCCGACCAGCAGGAACAGCGCCATGAAGCAGCTGGACCACAGCCCGGTCTGGTCGCGCAGCCAGCCGAACAGCAGCGGCAGCGCAAAGCCGCCAAGGCCGCCGATCATGCCGACCAGCCCGCCGACCGCGCCGACATGGCCGGGGTAATAGCTGGGGATGTGCTTGTAGACAGCGGCCTTGCCCAGGCTCATGAAGAAGCCCAGCACGAAGATCACCGCCAAAAAGACCGGCACCGGCACGCCCGAGGGGATCGACAGGATCGCCGTCGCGACCAGCGAGACGAGGAAGGTCGCATACATCACCGCCCGCGCGCCGATGCGGTCGGACAGCACCCCGCCCCAGGCGCGGAAGATCGAGCCGGGGATGGAATAGGCCGCGCCGATCATGCCGGCGGTCCCGACACCGAAGCCGTAGACCTGCGTCAGGTAATGCGGCAGCCACAGCGCCAGC
>Ga0182741_1000664_pt1 | contig 49325 bp, 43 predicted proteins | sample eDN5th37CBELigOP_FD_128874 | JGI IMG/M metagenome (GOLD analysis project Ga0182741, IMG submission 128874) | Enriched Organic Plus compost microbial communities from Emeryville, California, USA - eDNA 5th pass 37_C BE-Lig OP (version 2) (version 2) ... | reverse complement strand
GGTTGTGTCGTTGGCCGGGTCGTGGGGGGAGTCGTATCGCGAGGCGCCCGACGGAGCGGGACTGCTCCGCGAGGCGCGCATTCTGATCGTCGGCGATTGCACTCTCTACCGCGACTACCTCGCGGCGGTACTCGCATCCCACGGTGCGGTCGCGCCCGGGGTCGCGTGGGATCTTCCGTCACTTATCGCCGCGTACGAGACCACTGTTCCGCGCGTCATTCTGCTGGACATGTCCACGCGCAACAGCGCGATGTTGCTGCGGCAGGCATTGAAGCTCAGTCCGCAGGTACGCGTGATTGTCCTGGGAGTATCCGAGGACGACGAGTCAGAAATCGTTGCGTGCGCCGAGGCCGGGGTGGCCGGCTACCACCTGCGATCGGACTCGCTCAAAGATCTTCTTGTATTGATACACAAAGTTGCTGCGGGAGAATCGCTCTGTTCGCCGAGAGTCTCGGCGATCCTCCTGCGCCGACTGTCAACGCTGGCGTCGCAGCGGCAGCCGGTCCACAAGGAACTAGTCCTTACTTCCCGGGAGATCCAGATCCTTCGACTACTGGAAATGGGCCTTTCGAATCGGGACATCGCCGAACAGCTCTGCATCGCTGTCCACACCGTCAAAAATCACGTCCACAGCCTGTTGGCCAAGCTGGGCGTGAGCACGCGTGCCCAGGCCGCGGCCCTCGCGCGATCCACTGTGTTCACCGAAGAGACTCTCGAGAACTAGTCCAGGGCCTGGGCCCGGATCCAGACCGAAGTTCGCTCTGATGGTCTATGTACCAAAGGCTTTCGGCGCTCAATAGTGAGAAGGTGTTTGCGGGGGTAGCTCGAAGCGGGGGCGCGAGGTCGCTGAGAGGAAAACAGGTAGCCGATCTGGCGGAGCCGGCTGTGGCGCTGAAAATCGGTCGACCTGTTATCGATCGGACGGCGTACGGATCACCAAAGCTCTTACGCCACAAACGCTGTTACCAATTCCTGCCTCGGTCGCAGGGCGAGGTGCAGAACGCGGGAAGTCAAATAGCTGATCCTGCCGAAGGGAGCCGGTGATGTGCGGAATTATCGCCTGCCATACCGATCGGCCGGCTGCGGAGTACCTGCGGGTGGGATTGCGCCGACTCGAATATCGAGGCTATGACTCGGTCGGTGTGGCACTGCGGACCGTCAGCGGAGATATCGCACGTCTCAGAACCACTGGGCGTATCGGTGCGCTGGAAAGTCTCTTGGACGAATGGTCTGGCCCGGAACTCGACGGTGTGGGCATCGGACACACCCGATGGGCCACCCACGGCGCGGTGACCGAGCACAATGCACATCCGCACGTCGACTGCACAGGGCAAATCAGTTTGGTGCACAACGGAATCATCGAAAATGCCGCAGGCCTGCGGGTGGCCCTGGGCAATAGCGGTCACATGTTCGCGACGACGGTGGACAGCGAGGTGCTGTGTCACCTGATCGAGGACGAACTTCGCGATTGCACTGACCGCGTCCAGGCGGTCCAACGTGCTCTCACCAAGGTCCATGGATCATGGGCGATCGCGGTGCTCGACCGGCATACAGGACGAATCATCGTCGCTGCCAACGGGTCACCGCTCCTGATCGCTCACACAGACCATGGCGACTTCGCGGCCAGTGACATCGCCGCGATCGCCGACTGGGTCGATGAGTTCCGCGTCCTGGAGAACGGCGACGTGGTCGAGCTGTCTCGCGACGGCCGCTGGACCCGCTCCGGTGCGTGCACCGCGCCGCCTGCCGCGACGCGGTGCACGCTCAGGGGCACCGATGTGGAGCTCAACGGCTACACCGACTACATGGCCAAGGAGATCGATGAGCAGCCCGAAGCGGCCGCCCGCGTCCTCGACGACCTCGGGGACCGCATCGCGACCGGTGCGCTCTGGCGTGACTTCGGACTACCGCCCTTCGAACGGCTGCGGGTGATCGCTTGCGGCACATCGCTCAACGCAGGATGTGTGATCGGCAATCTGGCGCGTGAACTCGGTGCCATACCGGTGGTCACCACCGTGGCAAGCGAGGCAGCCGCGGAGGTGCCGGAGTCCGCACAGATCTGCCTGGCCATCAGCCAGTCAGGGGAAACCGCCGACGTGCTCCGCGCGGTGGAGTCGCCCGCGGTGGGAGAGGCGCCGTTGGTGGCGCTCACCAACAGCTCACACTCCACCTTGGCGCGTCTGGCCGATGCCGTCGTCGGGTGCTCCGCCGGCCCGGAGATCGGTGTCGCGGCGACGAAAACATTCATGTGCCAGATAGTTTCGGGTGCCGCGCTGATGATATCGGCCCTCGTCGCGACGCGGCGGATCTCCACAGTGTGCGCCAATCGGCTCGTGGACGGTCTCCAGCGGCTGCCTGATGAGCTTGTCGCCTCGATCTCGATCGCGAAGAGGGTGCTCCCGCAGATCGTCGACGAGTTGGTCGACGCAGGCGGTTTCATCTTCATAGCCCGGGGATCGGGTCTCCCGTACGCGGCAGAGGGTGCGCTCAAACTCAAGGAGCTCACCTACCGGTGGGCTGAGCACTACCCGGCCGGCGAACTCAAGCATGGTCCGCTGGCCTTGGTCAGCCAGGGCACACCCGTGGTGGTGGTCGACAACGGAGACCAGAAACTGAGCTCCAACGTCGCCGAGGTGCGTGCCCGCGGTGGTCGCATCATCTCGATCGGATCGGCCGGCAGCAGCATCCCGGTCGTCGGACTCTCGAAGGCGCCGTGGGGGCCGGTAGAGGCCACCGTGCCGTTGCAAATCCTGGCGCGCACATTGGCACTGGCCCTCGGGCACGACGTCGACAAGCCGCGCAACCTCGCCAAGTCAGTGACCGTGGAGTGAGTTCATGAGCATGAGAATGCAGGAAGACGCAGCCCGATGAGGGCCCTGGTGACCGGTGCAGCCGGATTCATCGGGTCGAACCTTGTCGACCGGCTGCTGGCGGACGGACACCAGGTGATCGGTGTCGACAACTTCTGGACCGGAGATCCCTCCAACCTGGAATGGGCGTTGGAGCAGGGTAATTCAAGCGGTCGCAGATTCACTCTCGTGAAAGCTGACATCCAGGCACCCGAACTGACGGACATCGTCGCAGGTGCGTGCCCCCATGTTGTCTATCACCTGGCGGCACGCACGGAGCACGACGCGGTTGCGCCGGATCCCCTGCTCGACGCGCGCAACAACGTGCTCGGCACCATAAATGTCCTGGAAGCGTGCAGAGAGGCCGGGGTGCGCAGGATCGTCTACGCCACGTCGGGAGACTCCCGATACGGGGATGACCCGGTGTCATCTCACGCGGCGGCGAAACTCTCGGGCGAACTGTACTTGCGTGCATACACCGAAATGTACGGTTTCGCACCGATCTGTCTGGCCCTGTCCAACGTCTACGGGCCGCGCCAGCGGCCACACGGTGTCGCCGCACTCATCACGATCCTCGCCAGTGCGATGGTCACGGGCCGACCGTACGTCGTCAACCGGGACCATGCAGACGCACATGACTTCGTTTACGTCGGCGATGTCGTCGACGCATTCGTGCGGGCCGCACATGCACCGATCGACACGGTCGGAACCTATGACATCAGCGGCAGCACACAGATCACTGCCACCGACATCCACCATGCGATCGCCACGGTTCTCGACGACGCGGCATCGACGGGTGCTACCGGGGAGGAAAACAGAGAATTGTCCGAGAAAAAAATCGATGTCAACACCGAGTACACGCTCGGATGGAAGCCGCGTGTCGGCCTTGCCCGCGGCATTCGTCACACCGTCGACTGGTTGTGCACGACCCTCGAACCCGGCTACGCAACCACAGACGTGATAGCGGCGGGTGCATGATGACTGCTCAGATCTCGAACTTCGACAGCGGGTTCGGTACGCGCCAGTTGGTCAGCATGCCAAAGCCGAACTCTGTTGTGGCCGGCACGAACATGTCGATCAAGCTGCCGCCGAGCAGCGTCTTCCAGAGGTCGAAATGGCAGAGGAGATACTCCTCCTATCTGCTCATGACCGACACGCTGGTGATCGCACTGTCCGTCGGATTTGCCCAACTCGTCCGGTTCGGCCCCACACTCAACCCTCCTGGGTACTCGAAACTTTATGTACCGGCCTTCTCGATTCTGTTCGCGATCGCGTGGTTGGTTGCAATGTCGGCACTGCGTACCAGGTCTCCCCGGATCACAGCAGCGTGTGTGGACGAGTACCGCCGTGTGACGGCCGCGTCGTTCTGGACGTTCGGGGCAATAGCGATGGTTTCACTACTACTGAAGCTGGACATCGCCCGCGGATATCTGGCGGTCGCGCTCCCCGTGGGCACGCTGGGTCTGTTGCTCGAGCGGCGCCTCTGGCACCGGCACGTCGCGCGCGAACGTGTGGCCGGTCGCTACCGCACAGCGGTCCTGGCGTTCGGTGAGATCGGCGCGGTCACGGAACTGGTGAGTGAACTGGTGCGAAATCCGGCCGACGGATATGACGTGGTCGGCGTGGGCGTTCCGCGCTACGGCGACGCGCGTGGTGAGTTCGTGATGGTGAGTGGCCAACGGATACCCATCATCGGCGGTGAGGCCGAGATGTTGGACGCCGTCCACACCTGCGGCGCCGACACGGTGGCGATCGCCGGCACCGAAGCCTTCGGTGTTCGCGGCATCCGAAGGCTGCTGTGGCAACTTGAGCCCTTGGGCGTGGAGCTGGTGGTGTCGACAGGTGCCATGGACGTCGCTCTTTCGCGCTTGGTCATGCAGCCCATTGCAGGTATCCCGTTGCTGCACATCGAGAAGCCGTTGTACCGGAACGCCAAGCGGTTCCAGAAGTGTCTGTTCGACTTGAGTTTTGCATTCGCAGTGCTCTTGATTACCTCGCCACTTCTGCTGATCACTGCCATAGCGATCAAGGCGACCAGCAGGGGGCCGGTGTTCTATTCGGCGGAACGGATCGGTGTCGACGGCAAGCTGTTCTCGATGCTGAAGTTCCGCACGATGGTCGAGAACGCCGACCAGATGCTCGACGAACTGGAGGATCTGAACGAGTCAGATGGACTTCTGTTCAAGATCCACGACGATCCCCGTGTGACTCGCGTCGGAAAAGTTCTGCGGCGCCTGAGCATCGATGAACTGCCGCAGTTCATCAACGTGCTCAGAGGCGAGATGAGTGTTGTCGGTCCACGTCCGCCGCTGCGTCGCGAGGTCGAAGAATACGACTGCGAAATTCTCCGCAGGCTGCTGGTGAAGCCGGGCGTCACCGGGCTCTGGCAGGTCAGTGGACGGTCGGACCTGTCGTGGGATCAGGCCGTGCGGCTCGACCTGTCGTACGTGGACAACTGGTCAATGATCGGCGACATCCTGATCGTCGCAAAGACATTCGGTGCGGTTCTCCGCAAAGACGGCGCGTACTGAGGACGTATGATGCGTGGGATCATCTTGGCGGCTGGGCTTGGCTCGCGTCTGTATCCGATCACCATGGGGGTCAGCAAGCAGCTGCTACCCGTCTACGACAAACCGATGGTCTACTACCCGCTGTCGACTCTGATCCTTGCCGGCATCCGCGACGTCCTGGTGATCACGGCTCCCGTAGACGCCCCTGCGTTCAGCGCGTTGCTCGGCGACGGCTCGCAATTCGGTATCAACATCGACTATGCCGTCCAGCCGAAGCCGGAAGGAATCGCCCAGGCATTCGAGATCGGCAGCTCCTTCATCGGTTCGGACCGTGTGGCTCTGGCTCTCGGGGACAACATTTTCCACGGCTCCAAGCTGGGGGCGAGCCTCAGCAGGTTCGCCACCATCGACGGCGGGGGGATCTTCGCCTACCGGGTGGCAGATCCCACTGCGTACGGTGTGGTGGAGTTCGACGAGCGGTGTCGCGCGGTGTCGTTGGAAGAGAAGCCGAAGGCACCGCGCTCCGAGTACGCCGTTCCAGGCCTGTACTTCTACGACAACGACGTGATCGAGATCGCGGCGGGGCTCAAGCCTTCGGACCGCGGTGAACTCGAGATCACCGACGTGAATCGTGCCTATCTCGACCAAGGCCGGCTGTCGGTCGAGGAGCTTCCGCGAGGTACCGCGTGGTTGGACACCGGCACGTTCGATTCGCTGTTGGACGCGAGCACCTACGTGCGCACGATCGAACAACGCCAGGGGCTCAAGGTAGGGGTGCCGGAGGAAGCCGCATGGCGGCGCGGACTCATCGACGACGACGCTCTGCGGGAGCGCGGCGAATTGCTCTACAAGTCGGGATACGGGGGGTATCTCCTGCGGCTGTTGGATGGTTGGGGAGGACCAGCATGAAAATGGTCGTCTTGGGCACCGGGTATCTCGGAGCCACACACGCGGCATGCATGGCCGAACTGGGGCACGAGGTTCTCGGCGTGGACATCGACCCGGCCAAGCTCGCGAAGTTGGAAGCGGGCGAGGTGCCGTTCTTCGAACCGGGGCTCTCCGCGGTTCTTCGCCGTCACACGAGCAGCGGCCGTCTGCGCTTCTCATCGTCGTACCAGGAAGCGGCCGAGTTCGCCGATGTTTTTTTCGTGGCCGTCGCGACACCCCAGAAGAAGGGCGACTACGGCGCCGACCTCTGCTTCGTTGATGCAGTGATCGACAACCTCGCACCGCTGCTGGACAAGCCTTCTCTCATCATCGGGAAATCGACGGTTCCCGTGGGAACCGCGACACGCCTAGGTCGGTGCGTCCGGGACCTCGCGCCCGCCGGAGATGCGGTCGAACTGGTCTGGAATCCGGAGTTCCTGCGTGAAGGTTTTGCGGTGCAGGGCACGTTGCATCCCGACCGCCTGGTTCTCGGTGTCGAGAGGCCAGGATCAGGTCGTGCCGAGGGAATCGTGCGCGAGATCTACGCCGACCTGATCAACGACGGCGTACCGTTCATCGTCACTGATCTCGCCACCGCCGAACTGGTGAAGGTCTCAGCCAACGCCTTTCTCGCCACGAAGATCTCGTTCATCAACGCCATCGCCGAGGTATGTGAGGCCGTGGACGCCGATGTCACGGTGCTCGCCGACGCGATCGGGTACGACAGCCGGATCGGGAGGCGATTCCTCAACGCCGGTCTGGGCTTCGGAGGAGGTTGTCTACCAAAGGACATCCGGGCCTTCATGGCGCGCGCGGGGGAACTCGGAGCGAACCAGGCACTGACGTTCCTGCGTGAGGTCGACAGCATCAACATGCGGCGGCGGACACGGGTGGTCGAGATCGCCCGGGAGATCTGCGGCGGAGGCTTCATCGGTTCACGGGTCGCCGTGCTGGGCGCCGCCTTCAAGCCGGACTCCGACGACGTGCGTGACTCTCCGGCGTTGAATGTCGCAGGGCAGATCCAACTGCAGGGCGCGTGTGTCAACGTGTTCGATCCCCAGGCCATGGACAACTCGCGAACCCTGTTCCCGACGCTGAACTACGCTACTTCAGCCTTCGAAGCCTGTGACGGCGCGGATGTCGTCCTGGTTCTCACGGAATGGGAAGAGTTTCGTTCGATCGACCCCGCCGAGCTGAAGACCACGGTCCGATCGGCAGCGGTGATCGACGGACGCAACTGTCTCGACGCGGCCGCGTGGTGCGCGGCCGGCTGGTACTACCGAGCGCTCGGGAGACCTGCGGCACCACGTGGCGCGAACGCATCGGTGGTCACGAAATGACGCACGTAGAGCATATGCAGTCGGTGTCTCTCGACGACCCTGTGCCCGGGCGTCAACTGCTGGTGGCGTCGACCGGTGGTCATCTGGCGCAGTTGGTCAAGTGGTCACAGTTGATCGGCTCGGATCCCGACTCGCTGTGGATCACCTTCAAGTCACCGCAGAGTGATTCGCTGCTCCAACATCGACGGGTCATGTACGTCCCTTATGTCGCGCCTCGTGATTTTCGCGGAGCGGTCAACGCGCTGACCCGGATGATGCGGGAGATCGACTGGAAAGAAGAGGCTTTCACAGCGGCAGTGACGACGGGGGCAGCGGTCGGTTTGGCAGCCTTGACTGCTGCTCGCACCCACCACGTACCCGCGTTCTATTTCGAGAGCGTGTCGCGGGTGAACGGACCGTCTCTCACCGGCAAGTTGGCCAGCCTCGATCCGCGCGTGCACACGTGCTGCCAATACCAGCACTGGGCGGGGCGCCGCTGGAAATACCGGCGATCGTTGTTCGACAGCTACGAGACCCTGCCGAAACCACAGGTCGACAATCCTCGCCTGTTCGTGACACTCGGCACCATCTACCCCTATCGGTTCGACGCGCTTGTCGACGCCGTATTGCGCTCCGGCCTCGCTGACAGCAGGACGGTCTGGCAACTCGGAACCACAGAGCGGCAGGGGCTCCCGGGGAAAGCGGTCGCTCAGATGCGCGCCGCGGCGTTCGAGGACTGCGCTCGTTCCGCCGACGTCGTCGTCACGCATGCCGGCGTCGGAACAATCATGCACCTGCTTGAGATGGGGATATACCCCGTGGTGGTTCCGCGGCGCGCCAAGCGTCACGAGCACATCGACGACCACCAGGTCCAGATCGCCTCGTTGCTCAAGAGCAGGGAGATATCGGCCGTGACAGAAGCAGAGGAGTTGTGCTGCGACGCGATCATCGCGGCGACGAAGACTTCGGTGCGTAGCGCATCGGAACTCGGGCCAGGACGGGACCACCGGCGTGGACCGGTCACAACGAGCACTGAATTTCCCACAAGCGGAAGAACGGAGAACTCATGACCTGCCGACTGTGCGGCTCCCAACGGCTCCTCAGCGTGCTTGACCTCGGCGCGACACCTCCGTGCGAGAAGTTCCTCGCCGCAGGAGAACTCGATCTGCCCGAGCCCACCTATCCGTTGCATCTGCGACTGTGCGAGGACTGCCTGCTGCTCCAGATTCCGGCTCTGATAACCCCGGAGGACACCTTCAGTGAGTACGCGTACTACTCGTCGTACTCCGACAGCTGGGTCCAGCACGCCAAGCGGTTCGTCGACGACGCCGCCGCGCGCCTGGGCCTCGGTTCAAAGTCCTTCGTCGTCGAAGTCGCCAGTAACGACGGGTATCTTCTCCAGCACGCGGTGGCCGCCGGTATTCCGTGCCTGGGGATCGAGCCGTCGGTGAACGTCGGTGCCGCTGCGCGTGACGCCGGCGTGCCGACCCTGACCGCTTTCCTGGATGAAGAAGTCGCAGCCAAGGTGCGCGATGATCACGGTCCGGCCGACCTGGTAGTCGCCAACAACGTCTACGCGCACATCCCCGATCTGCTCGGCTTCACCCGGGCGCTACGCAGATTGCTCGCAGACGACGGTTGGCTGAGCATCGAGGTCCACCATGCCTTGAACCTGGTCACTCTCGGCCAGTTCGACACCATCTACCACGAACACTTCCAGTACTACACAGTGCTTTCCGCCATGCGCGCACTCGCGACCGCCGGCCTGGCGGTCGTGGACGTCGAGATGCTTCCCACACACGGTGGATCGATTCGCCTCTGGGCGCAGCGCGAAGACGTCGCCGGGCCACAAACCCAACGGGTCGCCGAAATCCTGGCCATCGAGGAAGAAGCAGGACTACACGAGGTCGACGGCTACCTCGCACTCAGACCGCGAGCCGAAGCGGTTCGTCATCAGCTGCTGCAGTTTCTTCTCGACTGTCGCGCCGAAGGCAAATTGGTGGTCGGTTACGGCGCACCTGGCAAGGGAAACACTCTGCTCAACTACTGCGGGATCCGCCCTGACCTGCTCACGTACACGGTCGACCGCAATCCGTACAAGCACGGTCGATACACACCGGGCACCCGGATTCCGATCCACGATCCGGCGCAAATCGCCAAAGACCGTCCCGACGTTGTCCTTGCACTGCCTTGGAACTTGGAAACCGAACTGACAGAGCAACTGTCCTACATATGGGAGTGGGGTGGACAGTTGATCTTCCCCCTTCCCACCCTGCACAGCTCTGCCGTGTTCAAACCGCCACTGGGAGGAATATCAGCATGAAGGTCGTTCTGTTCTGCGGTGGATACGGCATGCGGATGCGCAACGGTCCGGGTGATGCCGTACCGAAGCCGATGCAGATGGTCGGCCCGCGACCGCTCATCTGGCACGTGATGCGCTACTACGCACACTTCGGCCACAAAGAGTTCATCCTGTGCCTCGGTTACGGTGCCGACCACATCAAGAACTACTTCCTGACCTACCAGGAGGCCGCATCGAACGATTTCGTGATGAGCGGTGGTCAGGTCCAATTGATGCATTCGGACATCAGCGACTGGACGATCTCGTTCGTCGACACGGGTCTCGAATCTCCGATCGGTGAACGTCTGCGCCGGGTACGTGATTATCTCGACGGCGACGAGTACTTCCTGGCCAACTATGCCGATGTGCTGACGGACGCCCCGTTGGACCACATGATCGCCGAGTTCCACCTATCCGGTGCCGTCGCATCGATGATGGTGGTGCCTCCTCAGTCGTCATTCCACTGCGTCGAGGTCTCCGAGGCAGGCGAGGTCAAGGAGATCATCGCGGTCTCTGAATTGACCATCTGGGAGAACGGCGGGTTTTTCGTTCTGTCCCAGGGGATTTTCGATCTTCTGCCGCCCGGCGGCGACCTCGTGGCAGATGTGTGCGGGACGCTTGCCGGACAGGGCAAGCTGTTCGGATACCGGTACCAAGGTTTCTGGAAGCCTGCTGACACCTTCAAGGAACGCGCTGAACTCGAGGCCCGGTATCACGACGGTGACCGCCCGTGGATGCTGTGGGAAAAGTCGGTGCGCGCGGTGCCCGAGGCATCATGAACGAGTTGTTCACCGGTGACCTTCGGGAGATCGCGGTTGTCGGCGCCCATTGCGACGACATCGCGATCGGCATGGGTGGCACGCTGCTCACACTCGCAAACACAGTGCCCGGGCTTCGGGTCACTGCTCTTGTGTTGTCAGGTGGTGGCACCGAACGCGAAACCGAGGAGGCCGGAGCACTCGACGCCTTCTGCCCTGGCTCCGACCTTCAGCTGACCGTGCTGGATGTCGAAGACGGCAAGTCTCCCGCACACTGGGAACGAATCAAGGCGTGCGTCAGTGAGTTTCGATTGTCATGTGATCCGCAACTGGTGTTCGGGCCGCACCGTGGTGACGCACACCAGGACCACCGTCTTCTGGCGGAACTCCTGCCGACCGAGTTCCGTGATCACCTCGTGCTGGGGTACGAGATCCTCAAGTGGGAGGCCGACACTCCACGGCCATCGATATTCCACCCACTGGAGGCGTCCGTAGCAGAGGAGAAGGCGCGGCTGCTACACAAGCACTACCCGTCCCAGGCCGCCCACGACTGGTTCGACGAGCAGGCATTCCTCGGGCTGGCGAGGATGCGGGGAGTCCAGTGCCGCCACACATACGCCGAGAGTTTCATCTTGGAGAAAGCAACCGTCAGATTCGGAGCGCACCGCACGCAACCGCAGTACTGACGACCGACAACGATTAGGGAGCAATGGAAATGAGAGTATTGGTCACCGGCCATCAGGGGTATCTGGGCACCGTCATGGTGCCGATCCTGCAACTCGCCGGACATGATGTCACAGGCCTGGACACCGGCTTCTTCGCTGATTGTGTCCTCGGCCCGGAGCCGGCGGACCCGCCGGCGATACAGGTGGACCTCAGGGACGTGACGGTGGAACAGCTGGCGGGCTTCGACGCAGTCATCCACCTCGCGGCGTTGTCCAACGATCCACTCGGCGCGCTGGCGCCTCAGATCACCTACGAGATAAACCACCTTGCCTCGGTACGGTTGGCTCGTCTGGCGAAGTCCGCCGGTGTCCGGAGGTTCCTCTACGCGTCGACCTGCTCGGTGTACGGGTCGGCCGGCGATGATCTGGTCAATGAAGACGCCCCGTTGCGACCTCTGACCCCGTACGCGGAAAGCAAGGTGCGAGTCGAAGATGACGTCGCGGAGATGGCGGACGACTCATTCACCCCGGTGTTCCTCCGGAATGCCACCGCCTTCGGGTTCTCGCCGCGCCTGCGCGCGGACATTGTGCTCAACAACCTGGTCGGGCACGGGTTCCTCACCGGAGAAGTCCGGGTGTTGTCGGACGGCACTCCCTGGCGACCGCTTGTCCACGCACGCGACATAGCAGCCGCGTTCCTGCTGGCTCTGGAAGCGCCGGCCAAAAAGGTGCACTGTGCGGCCTACAACGTCGGCAGCGAGTCGAACAATTTGACGGTGGCCGAGATCGCGCAGGCGGTAGTCGACGTGGTTCCTGGTTCCGAGCTGATGATCACAGGTGAGACGGGCGCTGACCCGCGTTCGTACCGCGTGGACTTCTCGAAGGTTCGCGAAGAACTGGGATTCGAGGCGAAGTGGTCGATTCCGGACGGCGCCGCCGAGCTTTACAAGGAATACGACGCGGCCGGGCTGACTGCCGTGGCGTTCGTGAAGAAGTTCACCCGGCTGGCCCACCTGGAGGAACTGCGGGACTACGGCGTCATCGACAAGACCCTGAGGAGGGTCAGGACATATGCCTGATCAGGTCGGACCAGCTTCCGGCACCGGCGTCTCGCGGGGAGACCATCGTGACCGGTAGCGGCCAGTCGATCCCGAGGTCGGGGTCGTTGTAGGCAACGGCGAGATCCTCGGATGGATCGTGGGGGCGGTCGATCCGGTAGCACACATCGGCGATGGCCGTCAGAGCCTGAAAACCATGAAGAAAACCGGGGGGCACGTACAGATGCCGAAAATCCTTATCGTCAAGCAGAAATGCCTGTTGGCGGCCGAAGGTGGGGGAGTCCGGGCGAATGTCGACAAGGACGTCGTGCACGGCGCCGTGGGCGCAACGCACGAGCTTGGCTTCGCCTCGTTCGGAGCGGCCGTGCATGCCCCGCACGACGCCCTGCGACGAACGGGACTGGGAGTCCTGGACGAACGACGCCGAGACGCCGGGTCGGCCGAGGTGGTCGTCGAAGATGTGGGCGTCGAACGTCCGGGTGAACAGTCCGCGCTCATCGCGGAACGGCTCCGGAACGAGAACCAGCACGTCGGCGAGGTCTGCACCTTCGATACGCACATGGAGATGCTGTCATGAATGCGTGCCGAGGATGCGGGAAAACGGATCTCACCAGGGTCCTTGATCTCGGAAAGGTTCCGGCGTCAGACCACTTTCCTCTTGTCACCGCGCCAGTCAGCTCTGAAGAGACATCGCATCCACTGGCGATGGACATGTGTGGTTCATGCGGACTTGCGCAACTCGCCGACGACGACACGGTTTCCGACGAGCCCCGCGGGGTGGAACCCCAGGCGCTCAAGGATCAGGCAGCGGCGGCGGTCGCAATGGTGGACGTCGCGGGCTGGCTCAGAGGGAGCACGGTCCTCGAATTCGGCAGTCCGCACGGCGGCACGTGGCTTCCGTGGCTCACAGACCGCGGTTTCACCGCTGTGCACTCGCAGGCGGATGTGGTGCTCGACTGCTTCGGCATCATGCACGAATCCGACCAGCGCCGCGCCTTCGAAGAGCGTGCCCGACAGATCCGGCCAGGCGGAGTCCTGCTGCTGCAGTACCACTCGATCATGACGATCGTCCGGGAAGGGCAGTGGAATGCGCTGCGGCACGGTCACTTCGCGTACTACTCCCTGAGTGCGCTCGTGCGGCTCCTCGGCGAGGTCGGACTTCGCGTGGCCACGGCGTGGGAGTTCGACCTGTACGGCGGAACAGTGCTCCTGGCGGCGGTTCCGGAGGACGTCGACGGTGACGCCGTGGTCGCGCGCATCCTGAAGAGTGAGGACGAGTTCGGCATATCCGATCCGGCGGTCGTCGCCGCCCTGCAGCGGCGGGCCGATCTCCACGTAAACGACCTGAGGAGCTGGCTCGAGGCGGAATCCTCCGCTGGCCGCACTGTCTTCGCATACGGCGCCGCGTCACGGGCGGTGGCGCTGTTCAGCTGGGCGGGACTCGACTCGCGGTTGGTCGCGGCGGTCGCGGACGCGGCGCCTGCCAAGCTGGGCCGTCGCATGCCGGGTACCGACATTCCGATCGTCTCGCCGGATGAACTGCTCGCCGCGAACCCGGACAGTGTGTTGCTGACCGTGCCCGATCTCCTCGGCGAGGTGTCCAGCCGTTATCCGGAGCTCGACGGACGTTGGAAGGTGGACAGATAGTGATAAACCACCGACCGCGAATTCGAACCGCTGTCCAGCCGGTCCGACATGAGAAAGGATCGGGAGGACTTTGACGCGATGCGCGAAACTGCCGAGAAGTCAGGTCTCGGCATCGCTCAGAAAAATACACACCGCGGCAGGTGATCTGAATTGAGAGTGTTTCGCAGCGCCAACGATTGATGCGCGATTATGCCTTTTTGTCGTCGACTGCCCGAGCATGCCGTGGATCTGCTGACGGCGTGACCGATCGCGTGATTCTTGCCGGAAGTGCCCATGAAGGGCGCAAGGGCATGTCAGCTTCGATGTTCGGGCGACGCAACTCGTTGCCTGCAACAGGCATAAGCCGCAACCAGCGAAGGCTGTGTGTCAGCGTACAACTTGCTGTGTAACTCGCGAATATGTCGGAAATTGAGAAAATCTCGGCGCATTCTGATTTCGGCGACGCCCATAAATTAATCATCTGAATAAAAGCCCTGTCAAATAGATCTATCAACTTCGCGGGCCAAATGACCCGGTGCACTCTGGAAGGGTCCAGATGTTAAAGACAATCGAGAAGCGTTCAAATGTTGATCGCCCACTCCGCGTCGGTGAACTCGTCGAGATCAGATCGTTGGCGGAAATCGTCGCAACGCTTGATGCCGATGGTCGCCTCGACGGCATGCCGTTCATGCCAGAGATGGCAGCCTTCTGCGGCCGGCGTGCAACCGTGGCCAAGAGTGCGCACAAGACCTGTGACGGGCATGGGCACATTCGATGGCTCGATGATTCCGTACACCTGGAAGGCCTTCATTGCGATGGTTCTGCCCATGGTGGGTGCCAGGCGAGATGCCTGATGTATTGGAAGGATGCTTGGCTCAAGCGAGTCGCCGACGACGATGCCCCTCCGACCCCTCGTTCAGACGCCGATGTGGAGCTGCTCAACCGTCTCGGCAGGACCAGACGAGAGGCCGCGGACGGGGTGGTGCGCTACACGTGCCAGGCCACTGAGGTGAACGTTTTCACCCGCCCGCTGCCGATCGGCGAACTGCAGCAGTACTTCTGGGACGTAGCGTCCGGAAACTACTCGATATGGGCATTCGTGCGGATCATGACCGAGGCAGTCATCAACCGCTACCAGCGGATAAGCGCAGAGCATCTACCTCCGGTGTTTCGTGTGTGTGGTGGGCGCCGACTCCGCGAGATACGGGGCCGCGGGGTCCGCACTCCGAGAGCGACACTCGACCTGAAGGTCGGCGAAAGGGTGCGCATTCGTTCGCGCCGCGAGATCGAAGCAACTCTGGACCAACACAACAAAAATCGTGGTCTGCTGTTCGACGCGGAGGACGCGACGTGGTGCGGGTCGTCCAGCACGGTGATCGACCGTGTGCGCCGGTTCATCGACGACGAGACGGGTCGAATGGTCGAGATCAAATCTGACTGCGTGATGCTCGACGGCGTCGGGTGCCGTGGCGAATACTGGCGGATGTGTTCTCGGGCGCTGCCCACCTATTGGCGCGAGATCTGGTTGGAGCGCGAAGCTGACTGAGCGAGTGCGGCGTTGACGATCAGATCCTGATCTCGTACTCATCAGGAGCTCAGCGGACGGCGATGAGCGATTTGGTCAATCCCATCACCCGCTCCTTGAGAAGCGTTGAGCCAGGGAAATAGTCGCGCATCTCAGCAGCGCTCAGGAGTTCCGTCCACAGAACGGCATCGAGCGCCTCGTTGGTCGTGGAGGGCCTGGTATGCGCCAGAGGCCAGCGTTTGGCGACTTGCGTTCGTGCGGCGACAGGCATGAACTGCATGCCGGGGAACAGCCAGTGGGGCTCAACCGGGAAGTATCGGTAAGGTGTCTGCACCCAGTGCCTCGGTGCGAGTTTCCTGATCTCCGTGGCCAGTTCGCAACGACGTGCGTGCCCTCCGACATGCTCGATCAGCGAGTTCGAGAAAACAACGTCGAACTCTGTGGGCGAGTCGGCCCCGGCCAATGCGGCTGTGGCCCTGCAGGCGTCACCTTTGAGGGTGACGATTCTGCCGTCGTCCGACTCGCCGGGCTCGAACAGGTTCAACACCGTTATCTTCCTGGGCCGGACTGGTGATCGGTGCCAGGTTTCCGCGGTTCCACCGAGGTCCAGGAGATTCATGTCTTCGATGTCCGGAAATGTCTTGAGAAACAGCTCCCAGCGCTTTATGCGTGCCTTTGCGCCCAGGGAATTGGGTGAGTCGACAAAAACCTGCCGCAGTCGAGTGGCAATCACAAGTCCCCCTCAAAATTGCTTTGGACCTCCCCCCGAGGTCGATGAACCAACGCTACGCCGCAAAACGGCAGTGTTACGGCGATGACGGTCACTGAGACGCGGAAGTCTGTGTCAGTCCAGCCGTTGACTCGATCCGGCGCGGGGCGGCGTACTGCCGAATGGCTGGTGCGACCGGCCGCCCTTCAAGAAGGCCATCGACCGAACCGCGTTCGACCGCAAGCTTGTAAGCCGGTAGTGCACCGCTGACCGCAGTGATCGTTTGTTCGATATCGCGATCGGTATGTGCCGCAGATGTCACGAAAGACTGACCCAGCACACCCCGTTTGAGCAGTTCCTGAAGGAAGAGGGTGCGATACGCCTGCGATGGAACGCGGCCGGCGTCGCGGGTGATGAACGTCAAGCAGGATGGCCGGCCCGCGACCTGCACGAAATCGGCCAAGCCTGCCTCGTCGACGGCAGCCTTGACACCCGCGGCCAGCAGACGGCCGGCCTGCTCCATTCTGCTGATCGGATCGTTCTCGATGTACTCTCGGACCACCGCTCGGAATGCGGCCAGCGAGCCCCTTTCGGGACCATGGGTTGTGGATAGCAGGAACACTCGCTCGCGGTCTGTTCGCAGGCCGCCGAGTTCCATGAATTCCCGCTTGCCGGCAAGCGCCGAAATGGGAAATCCGTTGCCCATCGCCTTGCCCCAGCACGACAGGTCGGGTTCGATCCCGTAGACGGTCTGCGCGCCGTGTTCGGACCAGCGGAAGCCCGTGATCATTTCGTCGATCACGAGCAGTGCACCGTGTTTGTCGCACAACCGCCGTACACCTTCGAGGAAACCCGCCGCAGGTTCGGTGGTTGATGTTGCGGCTTCAAGGATCACGCATGCGATGTCGTGTGTCGTGAGGACCGAGGCGAGTGAATCGAGGTCGTTGTACTCGAAGAGCACAGTTGAACGGTTGGATTGGGGTATTCCGCCGCTCATTTCGGTTGTGCCGATGAACCAGTCGTCGGTCGAGAAAAAGGGTTGGTGGCACGCTGCGACCGTGGCCCTGCCCGTGACGGCTCGAGCCAACCGGACAGCCGCTGTGGTGACATCGGACCCGTTCTTGGCAAACTTGACCATTTCGGCCGCTGGAATGAGGTCCAGGAACTCCTCAGCGGCGTCCAGCTCGAGGGTGGTCGGTCGGCTGAAGTTCACACCGTCGGCGATCGCTGAGCAGACGGCTTCGATGACCGGCCGGAATCCGTGACCAAGGGTCACTGACCGCAATCCCATGCCGTACTCGATGTACTCGTTGCCGTCGGCGTCCCACACGTGGCAGCCGTGGCCGTGGGTCAGCACGGGCGTCATGAACTCTGGGTACTGATCGGAGCCACGCGAGTATGTGTGCGCACCACCGGGTACTACGTGGTGCAGCTTCGTCTGGAGCTCGCAGGATTTTTCGAATGATCGAACTGCCGGAATGTGCGGCATTGGCGTTCTCCGTGAATAGGCCTGGTAATCCGTGTAGTGTACGTCGCGTCAAGGTTTGCGGGGAGAGTAACGACCGGCGCGATCTTCAGCGGTCGCAGGGACTATGAGGATTCCACTGGTTCGCTAGAGGTTTCAAGATCGGGTGGACTGCAGAGCCCGACCACTGATCTTGGTGGGCAGCGGATTCGGGATGGCCGGGCCTGTTCCGTCGGGCCTGGTCGTGACCGAGAACGAGGGTGATCGAGAAAGTAGTGCGGGGGATGCGGACATACCGATTCGACATGAAAACGCCGGATGCGCGCGTTCTGATCGTCTCCAACAGGGACATCGCCCCAGTCGTATCCCGGAGTGGTTTGTACGAATTCGAAGATCTCGTAGGTGCAATGGATGCGATCGATCTGATCGCGCCGCAGGAGACCCCGGATCCAGCCGATGCCCGTAGTCCCGTCGGCCACGTGGGTCGTACATTACAGCGACTGGGCGCGAAGGCATTTCGACGACTCTCCGTGACGCTGGAGGAGAGCGCTCCGCTGTCTGTGCGTCGGCCTCCTTCGGGGGTTGCGCACGACTACGAGATTCTTTTCGTGAGCAACCAGTCGGCGAGCGACTTGTACAACGTCGGTCCGTGCGCGATGTGGCGGTCCAGAGCACGGATCTCCATGTGTTACATCGATGAGATATATCCCTCGGATGTCGCCGGTTTGGGTAACTTACTGAACGTTCTCAAGAACTTCGATCACATCTTTGTTTCTGTAAGGGACGCCGTGGCTCCACTCGCCTCGGCGACCGGTCGGCCATGTCATTTTCTGGCCCCGTCCGTCGACACGCTTGAGTTCTGTCCGTATCCCGCAGCCCGCGACCGGGTCATCGACTTCTATGCAATGGGGAAGCGGCCACCCGAGACACACAAGGCACTGCTTCGCATGGCTGAGCAGGGAGACTGGTACTACGTGTACGACACGTTGACGAACTGTCCGGTTACCAGTAACGCCGAACACCGCCGCCGGTTGGCAGAGATGTTGAAGCGCACCCGGTACTTCCTCGCAACGGCGGTCAGGCATTACAACCCCGAGCGGACCAAGGGCAATCAAGAGTTGGGGCTGCGCTATTTCGAAGGCGCAGCCGCCGGGACTGTGCTGATCGGAGACGCCCCGTTCAACGAATCCTTCACAGAGAACTTCGGCTGGCAGGATTCGGTGATACCACTGGAATTCAATTCCGGTGACATCGCCGACGTCATCGCGGAACTCGAGGCAGATCCGGAACGCGTCGAGCGGATCCGCAGGGCAAACGTCGTGAACTCACTTCGGCGACACGACCACGTGTACCGGTGGGCGGAAATCCTTTCGATCGCGGGCCTGGTGGAGACCCCGAACATGCAGGTTCGCCGGCGTCGACTGGATGAACTTGCACTGTCCGTCGAGCAGAAGACGCGCGAGTTTCGGTGACTGCATTGCGAACGGATCCGCGCTATCCGCATGCCGATCGACGCTCCGTGGAAATCCGAAACTGCCTTCGGAAATCTACGGGCGCTGGACTCGCGGGGCTGTGATGTCGAGCCCGGGCAGCCGTTCGGACAAACCGGAAGCTCTTGATCCTGAGGATCCCCCGGGCGCAGAGGCGCCAGTTGAGCCCCTCGGGAGATCGGCGGCAGCCGGCACCCTGTGGTTGACCGCTGCCCAATGGTTGATGCGCTTGACCGGCCTTGCCACCGTCGCCATCCTGACGCGCCTGCTGGCGCCTGAGGACTTCGGCGTGGTTGCGGCGGCGATGACGGTCACGCCCTTTCTGCTGTTGCTTGCAGACCTTGGGCTTTCGACGTACGTGCTTCAGGTGAAACTGGCGGACCAGCGACTGCTGAGCACGGCATTCTGGTACTCGCTGACGATGGCGATCGTACTGATGGCAGCGGTGGCCGCGTTCGCGCCGGTGATCGCGTCTTTGTTCGATCTACCAGGGGCCGCACCCGTGTTGCGTGGCTGCTCGCTCGCGGCCGGGTTCATCATTCTCTGCTCGGTTCCAGCAGCGCTACTGCGGCGGGAGATGCGATTTCGCGCATTGTCGCTCCAGTGGCTGGCTTCTGCAGTAATCGCGCAGGTGGTTGCTGTCGTCCTCGCCTTCCGCGGCGCGGGTGCGTGGGCGCTGGTGAGCCAACTGGTGATCGCAGAGGCGATCAGTTGTGTCCTGGTGTGGAAGGCGGCGCGTTGGCGTCCAACGCTCCAGTTCTCGAAGTCAGAGTTCTTCGACATGGCGAAGTTCGGAAACAAGGTCGTCGCTGCCGATGTGATCGTGGCCATGAGACCTGCGGCAGAGGCAGCGATCATCTCGACCGTCCTCGGACCGGCCGCGCTCGGGTTCCTGAGCATCGCGCAGCGGCTGGTTCAGGTGACACAGGACCTCGGTGGAAAGGCCCTGGTCCCGGTTTCCACGGTCGTCTTCGCCAAGGTCCGCGAGTCTCCGGAGCGATTGCAGTCGGCATATCTGAAGGCCTTGGGTATCGCCTATGCCGCCGTATCTCCACTGATGACAGTGGTCGTGGTCGGCGGCACACTGGTTGTCCCACTTCTCTTCGGGCAAGGATGGGACCACAGCGTTCCGGTGGCACAAGCGCTCTCTCTGGCGGCCATTCTGACCCTCGGCGCGATCATCGATCAACGCCTGCACTACGGAATCGGCAGGCCAGGTCGCTGGCTCGTGTATGCCGGGTGCATCGGTGCGGTCGAGATAGCAGTGACAGCGCTGGTGGCCCATAACGGTTTGAACTGGGTGGCGATCGGATTTGTCTCAGTTGCATTCGTGGCGACAGTCATCCGGTGGGTCTTGGTCGGTCGGCTACTGGATATCCCGCCGCGGACACTCGCAAGGGTCTTCGCCGCGGCATCGGTAGCTGTCGCCGGTTCAGCTGGGGCAGGTCTACTTGTTCTCTCCCTCACCGGAGGATGGGCGCCGGCGTGGTCCCTGGCAGCTGTCATGGTCGCTGTCGGTGTGGTTCACATCGGCATCGTCCGTGTTGTCTCACCTGACGTGTATCGCACCGTGAGGTCATTGGTGCACCGAGCTCCTGAACTAGACGAATCGCTCTGACGGGCAGAGGGGCTCACTCCGCTGTCGATCGCTGGCGGCATCGGACGGGGTGCTCCACGTCCAGGCCAAGAACTTCTCTCCGATCACCCTTATGACGCCTACGTGCAGTTCCAGCAATCTACGGAGCAAGATCATTATGTATGGCCGACGCATCGACAACTGTCCCGAAATCGACTGGTCGGCGGCCGCTATTACACGTGCCTCACTGCGTATTCGGTGCCTGACGTGTAGTCACGGTTTGGGGAAAACGCTGTCAAAAACCTTGAAACGCGCCACACTGATTTCGTGGCAGAGCAATCTGCTGGCGGTTGATGTGGGTCCATCAATCGATTCGACCGCGGGCCATCAGGGGGCGTGACGTGACGGTGATACGGAATTTGCGGGAAGCCGGAACAGATGGTGTGCCCGAAGTGGGTTTTTTCAACGGGCATGGTTCAGTCGATGAGCACTGACCAGATGACTGACGAACTCGATGTGATCGTCGTAGGGGCTGGGTTGGCGGGCAGCGTCGCAGCGCTCACGGTGGCCCGGGCGGGATACTCGGTAGGGGTCATCGAATGCGGCCCTCCGCGGTCGCAGAACCGCGACCCCGCTCCAGGGAAGATGCGAAGGGCCATCGCCAGGCTGGCTGGGCGCACTCTGCCCCGGCCCGGGCGGTGGCCTGTCCCGTTGATGCGGGACAGAGGTGGTGGTCGGCCGGCAAAAGCCATGGCAGCAGTGCTGGGCTTCGGTCCAGGGGGCTCATCCACCGTCTACGGCGCCGCGCTGTCGCGATACCGCCGGTCGGATTTCACGGCGATGCGGCCGCCTGGTGCTCTGCCTCGCGAATGGCCGATCACCTATGACGAATTTCGACCTTTTTATGCTCGGATGGAGAAGTTGCTGCGGGTTGCCGGCGAGCCCGACCCACTGGATGTGGACGACGACGCGGCGCTTCGGCCGCCGCCACCGCTTGGCCCCCGCGATGCTGCGCTGGTGGCGGCGATGCAAGATGCAGGTCTTCACCCATATCGTTTGCACGTGGGAATCGACTATCTGCCAGGGTGTTCCGAATGTCTGGGGGATGCGTGCCCACGTGACTGCAAGGCGGATGGGAACAACCGGGCACTGCAACAAGCGAAGGCATTTGGCGCGAGGGTATTTTGCGACGAAACGGTTGTCCGACTTGAGCCCGAGTCAGGTCGGATACGGGTCGTCAGCCGAGCAGGCGGCCCCACGACTACGATTGGTGCCGAGCATAAGCGGTTGGCGCGTAACGTAATCCTCGCGGCAGGTGCCTTGAACACACCTCTCGTCCTTGCCCGGTCCACTGCGCTGTGGCGCGGCGACACCGTACCGCCCCTACTGGGATGCGGTTTGATGTTCCACATCACCGACATACTCGGTCTCCGGGCCCCAAATGACGTTCCCAACTACGGTCCCCAGAAGACTTTGGCGATCCGCGACCTGTACGAGGTCGGCGAAGTCCAGTCGATGGCCATGCGGGTGGGAACAGCTCCGATCAGCTCATACCTGCGCGCCGAGGCTGAACGGCTCGGGTTTGCCTGGCTCGGCGGCGGGTTGGAAGCCCTTCGGATTCCAGCGGCGGTCGCTGCGAGGGTCCTCGGAAAGGCCGCCACATTCGCCACGGTTCAGGAGGATTACGCATATCCGGCGAATCGCGTATGGGAAAGCCCAAACCATCCGGAAGGAATTTTCTTCAGATACGAGGTGGCCGATGAACTCCGTGAGCGATCGGCGCGAGGGCGGCATGTGATTCGCGATCGCCTCCGGCACCTCAAGCCTTTCTTCCTGAGCCCGTTGGCAACTCCGAACTGGGGTCATCCGATGGGGACGTGCCGGATGGGAAATGATCCTGCTGTGTCGGTGACCGACGCGCAGGGACGGGTCTGGGGCGTGCCGAATGTGGTGGTCGCTGATGCCGCGACGCTGCCGACCTCAGGCTCCACAAATCCGGCCCTGACCGTCTCAGCGAATGCGTTGCGTATCGCTGAATCGCTGGTGAGCAGGATGAATGAGTCCGCCGTGGAGCCGAGTCCACATCATGTCGATTGACTCATCTTCGCGCCCCGCAGTCACCCGTGATGAGGTTCCTGCTCGCTTCGATTTGCTGCCGGACCATCGGTTCCAGGTTGCGGTGGTCACCGGTGGAGGAGGCGGTATCGGTCGCGCGGTTTCGCACGGGCTCGCGTCAGCGGGCTATTGCGTGGCAATCCTCGGGCGGTGCATGGAAGACCTTTCGGAGACGGCAAGGGGCAACCCCCGCATCGCACCGTACTGCCTCGACGTGGGCGACGCCGAGCGCAGCGCTGCCGTATTCGCCGAAGTCGAGCGGCGAATGGGTCCGGTTGACATTCTCGTCGCGAATGCGGCCGTCTACCCCAGGGTTCACTTCCTGGACCAGAGCCCAGCCAGTTTCGAAGACACGTTTCAGACCAACGTGCACGGTGTGGCCAACGCCGTGCGCTCGGTTCTTCCGGGCATGCTTTCCAGAAACGCCGGGCGCATCATCGTTCTCGGCTCACTCGCCGACCAGAGCCCGCTGGCCGGCGCGTGCGCGTACTCGGCGTCAAAAGGTGCGTTGCATGCACTGGTACGTGGAATCGCCGCCGAAGTCGACCGCGTTCGGTATCCCAATGTCTTGATGAACGAGTTCAACCCGGGCCAGACTCGGACTGCAATGAGCGGTGACGGCCAGCCCCCTGAGGCCGTGTATCCCCTCATACAAGCCTTGATCGACCAGCCGCCGGGTGGTGCGCACGGGCGGATGTTCGTCAGGGACCACGAATCACGCACGAATGAGCGCCTGACGCGTGCGATTCTGCACCGGATCGGCATCGGTCCCAGGCTCATGAGGCTCGCACCTCGTGAGCAGAATCATCGGTCGCGGGTGAACCCGGAGGATGTCACGTATCGGGATTCGACACCCATTTCATGCCGTCGTCTTCATTGACGTCCCATTTGAGATTGGTTGGGCCGTCGGGTTGGGCAGGGACGCTATTGCGATGCAGGTCCCAGAACGCATCGACGAACGGATCGAACGTAGTGGTCTCTTCTGAGGGACGCACATACCCCTGCCTCTTGTCGGCATAGATGTCTGTCTTCCGCATCCAGTCATCGATGTTGTCGAAGAATGCATCGTGGTTCCACTGGGCTTTCGCGCTCATCAGCATCGCGGCGAGGCCCTGGGCGACCCAGGCGCGCACAGTGCAACAGATCCGATAATCCTCAGAGGTCTGGTCCCATTCATCCCATTCGCTGGGAGGCTTCTCCTGGTACGGCTGCCGTGGTCCGTGGTGCCAGACCATCTGCCACAGCGCATGCTGACCGTACCAACCCTGCCCGTAATAGGTCTGTGCGTCTTCGTGAAAGACGGTGGTTCGGGGCTCTGGTATGAAGGACGGCTCGCCGAGCATCAAGCCGGCGAACAACACCGGCCATTTGCGTCCACTGGTGATTCCGCCGCCTTCGTTGTAGACCGCACCGAGCCGGATCATGCCCTGAAGGTCGATGCCGTATTGCACCAGCCCATAGAGCAGGCGTTGCTTCTGCTCTTGGGGTGCTTCAGTATTGAGCAGAAGTGATGCCGCGCCCACGATACGGGCGATCTCCCGCCCGTAGGCGGGCTGATTCTCGACCGGGAAGAGATACTGGCCCTCCCACGCGCCGTTCATGTGGTCCAACCATGGGCGCTCCAGATAACGTTCATACTCCGAAAATGGGGGAACCGGGTATTTCGCGGCATCTATGGGCAGGTTCTGTAGCAGGTCCCATCGCAGGTCAGAGGCCCGAAAGATCTCCTTCTCGGCCCCTACGTAGGTGGGTCGAAAGGCGTCCGCCGGTGGCGCCTCGGCCAAGCTTGTCAGCACCGCCGCGGTCTTCATCACGTTCGGGGTCTGCTTCTCAGCTGACCACATCATGTCTGCATACATCGCTGTGTTCGGGGCGGAGACCTCGCTGATCGAAGAGATGAGCGAGCGGTCGACCTCGAGCTCGTAGGGGAAGGTGATGGATGTCTCTGGGTCATAGGTGGTTCCACGGGAGTCGTAACCCTGTGACGGGCCGAGTTCCATGACCACCATCGAACCGTTGCGTAGTTCAGGGTTGTCTTGCAGGCCGGTGTCGTCCCACTGATTGACGCTGAGATCGATGACCTCGTCGGGTGGTGCCGGTCCGGGTTCAGGGGTCACAGAAACCACTTTCACCGGGCCGACCACCCACCAGTCGCCGTTGACGAACTGACCTACTTGGTACTCGCGGTCGAACTTCCAGGTGATGCCGTACTGGCTGACTTCATCGGCGAGCTGTTCGGTCGTGCGCGCCCGGCAGGAGACCATGGCGATGGGAACGACGAGCAACAATGTTATTGCAAGGCTGCAGAGCTTGCGCCGACAGGCCGATCTGGTGCCGATCCGGCGATGCGGTTCAACTGACATCGGCGGATCTCCGATCAGACTGAGCGATCGTGTCAACCGGTACCCGACACCTCTCGTTGTGACCTGCACCGACGGAACAGTCCTGTGGACTATCGGTCCCGCCGTGTGGTGGGTCTACGCTCTGATAGCTGAGCCGGTTCATAGGAAATCCAATGTTGTTGTCGCCCGCCGCCCGGATGTGGGGCTGACCGGTTCACTTGCCAGGCGCCGACTAAGGCATACGGGCATTCTCGGTACGGTCCGGTGTTGTGCCCATCGCCTCTGGGCGAGGCTGATCGGGCTGCCAGCGAGTGTAGATCGTTTAGCTGCACCTGGGCGGCAAAGTGGAGTAATCGACCGCGTTTCCACAGCAGTGTGAACCGAATTTCTTTGCGTAGTGGATCATTCGCGGATCACGTGGTTGGCTTCCGCAGTGCCCGCCCCAGTCGACGGGCGTGCGACTACCCTCAAAAGGGTGGCCCGGCGATCGGTGAGAGTGGCGATTCTCGGGATCAACTATGCTCCCGAGCCGACAGGAATCGCACCGTATACGACGGGCTTGGCCAAAGGATTGGTCGACCGTGGTCATGACGTTCGTGTGCTGACCGGTTTCCCGCACTATCCACAATGGAAGCGCGACGAGACACGGTCGGGGTTCCGGTCGATTGAACAGATCGACGGGGTCACGGTTCTCCGACTCAGTCACTCAGTGCCCCAACGACTCTCCCTGCCCGGACGTGCGGCCATGGAGATCACCTTCGGATTGCAGTTGATGACGGCTCGATGGGGCCGGCCGGACGTCGTAGTGTGCGTGACACCGCCCCTGCTCGCCGCCACGATGGCGGCTTTTCGCGCGCGGTCGAGTTGGCCACGGCCCGCCATCGGGATGGTGGTGCAGGACCTGTACAGCCGTGGTGTCACGGAAACGGGGGCGACGTCTGGCCTTGCTGCGTCTGTGATCAGCCGCATCGAATCATCTGCGCTCAGGCTCGCTGATGGTGTCGCCGTCATCCACCCGGGGTTCGTCCCCGAGCTTTCCGGCCATCTCGGAGTGCAAGCACACAGGATTCGTGTGATCAGGAACTGGACCCATGTGACTGCCCCAGATCCAGGGTCCAGCGCAGCCTTTCGTGCCACCCACGGATGGAAATCTGATGAACTCGTGATCCTGCACGCCGGGAACATGGGCCTCAAACAGGGACTGGAGAATGTGATCGCCGCGGCCGAAATGGCCGATCGTGCCAAGCAGCGGGTCCGGTTTGTGCTCCTGGGCGACGGTAACCAGCGTGTGTATCTGCAATCAATCGCCGGAGGCGTTCAGTCGCTCGAATTTCTTCCTCCCGTCAATGACGAGGACTTTCCGGCGGCGCTGGGTGCGGCGGATGTCCTGCTGGTGAACGAACGCCCCGGCGTTTCGCAGATGGCCGTGCCGAGCAAGCTCACCTCCTACTTTCGCGCCGGCAAACCGATCCTGGCCGCGACCGACGAGCACGGATTTGCCGCCCGGGAAATCCGTGCGGCGCGTGCCGGCGTTCTGGTGGATCCGAATCGGCCGGATCTGCTCGTGCAGGAGGCACTCCGACTAGGTCAGGACCGTTCGCGTGCTGCGCAACTGGGTGAGGCAGGCGGGAGGTACTGCGACGAAGTTCTGTCTGCTGCTGCGGCGATCGACAGCTATGAAGATTGGATCGTCGGCCTGGCCGAGTCGATTCGGCGCGCGGGTGGCGGGAAGTCGGGGAAGTCGGATGCCGGTGCCAACGCGAGATCTCAGAATGCATGATCGAACCTGCAGATGGCGGCTTGTGATCGGTCAGCTGGGCGTCACGTTGCGCCATCGTCGTGCGTGTGCACGGGTACCCTACGTCCAGACGGATCGTTCTCTAATCAAGCAAACCCTTGGGAGTTTGCCACAGTCGGCATAAGATCTGCCAAACTAGTGGATGCGCGCTACGGCTTCATGGGTGCGTGTGTCGAGGGAGGGCGACATGTGGGATTGGCGAGCCCGTGGTTAGCGTATTACCGCAACCGAGAAACCTTGTGAATGCTGCTCCACTGAAACCGATTTCAGGCCAGCATCGGCGAGGCACGGTGATAATCCCTGCTTACAACGAAGCAGCGGTGATCGAACGGACGTTGTGTCCGTTGAGTGAGGCGGCGGCCGGAGGATTCATCGAACTGATCGTGGTGTGCAACGGCTGCTCCGACGCCACCGCCGATGTGGCGCGAAGCATCCCCGGTGCCAAAGTCTTGGAACTGGTCGAGGGTTCGAAACCAGCTGCGCTCAACGCCGGAGATGAGGCTGCCACGCTCTGGCCCCGGCTGTACCTGGACGCAGATATCCAGATTTCTGCTGGTGCGGTTCTGGCAGTGCTCGATCGGCTGGCACGCGGCGATGTCCTGGCGGCGCGACCGGATTGCACCTACGACACTGACGGCGCCAGCGCGGTTGTCCGATGCTATTACCGGACACGCCAGCGGCTTCCACAACACAAGCTGGCGATGTGGGGTGCCGGTGCGTACGGACTCAGTGCAGAAGGACACAAGCGTTTCGGCGCCTTTCCCATGGTGACCGGTGACGATTTTTTCGTCGACAACCAATTCGCCGCTCATGAAAAGGTCGTGGTACCGACCGAGCCGTCGGTGGTGAGGACGCCCGCCGACGCCAAGAGCTTGCTGGCGATCTTGCGACGGAGTTACAGAGGCAAAGTCGAATTGTCGTCAGTCGAAGGGCGGGGGGTATCCGGGCGCCTCAGCGGGACGGGAGCGCACACCGCACTCGCAGTTGTGCGGGCAGTTGACGGACCCCGCTCTGCGGCCGACGCGATTGTCTACCTGGGTATGGCGTTGTCGAAACGACTCGCCGTGGGCTCGTCTCCAACTTGGGCGAGGGACGAGAGCAGCCGAGCGTGCAGCCGAGAAGACGTTCCCGATCGGAATCGTAACTCCACTCTGAGTGTCGAGATCCTCGGCTCTGTTGCCGATCTCGACAGTGTCCGCGACGAATGGGACGACTTCGTCGAATGTTCTGGAAGTGACATCTACTTCACGGTCGACTGGTTGCAAGCATGGTGGGCACACTATGGCCGACAGCGCAACTTTGTCGGCCTGCTCGTCAGAGATCGCGGGAAGTTGGTCGGCGCTCTGCCCTTCTGTGTGCATCGCGTCTGGGCGGGACCGGTTCCGGTGCGACTGGCCCGGTTTGTGGGCGCCGACTCGACACTGCCGGTGTTCACGCCGGCGATCGCGCAGGATCACGAAGAGACGGTTGTGCACGCCGTCATTGAGAAACTCTTCGAGACGGGGTGCGACGCAGTGAGCTTCTCACCGCTGTCGGGACTCTCGTCCATGGCGGCGGCGGTGGAGCACACGGCAAACGACGCATCCCTCAGGATATTGCGGTCGGACAGCCATGGACCTCACGCAATATTCAACCTCCCGGCAACCTTCGACGAGTACCTCCTCAGCCTCAGCAGCGCACAGCGCAAAGCTCATCGGCGGAACCTGCGGAAGCTGAACAGTCGGCACGATCTCTCGTTTCGGACGATCAGCGGAGAGGAAGCGATCGAGTACTTCGATGGTTTCGCAGATCTGCACGCGTCGTACTGGCAGGGCCGAAACAAGCTCGGCCACTTCGGTGACTGGCCGGGCAGCGAGGAGTTCAATCGCGACCTCGTGTCTCGAATGGCAGCGTCTGGACGGGCGCGGTTCTATGAGATGGCTGGAGACGGCAAGGTCTTGTCGATCGAATACGGGTTCGTTCTGGGTGGGAGATGCTTCTCGCGACTTCCTGCGCGAGTCGACGACCCGGCTCTGGAATCGCTGGGCTTGGGAAGATTGAGTGCCGCGGAGAAGTTCCGGGTTCTGATCGAAGGCGGGATCAGATCGGTCGAGAGTGGTCCCGGGCATTACGACCACAAAGTATTGCTGGGCGCCGAGGAGCATCCGCTGCGCCGCTTGGTGGTGAGCCGCGATTCGGGGCTGTCGCGCTGGCGTGGTGAGCTTTTGATCGTCTGGGCGGACCTTCTCAATCTCGTCTACTACCGCGTCTGGTTCCTCAAGCTTCGCCGAAAGTTGCGGATGCCCGCGCGACCTCTTTGGCGACCGTGGATACAGACCCGTGTGTGAATCGGGCATCGAAATCCGGCAGCAGTCGGTCGACATACACGAGTGAGTCGGGGGTTGTCTTGTTGTCCGTACGTTCTTCTCATGATGCAGATGTCAGGCGCGCATCGGTGTGCAACATCACCGTCCACGGGATCGGCGCGACCGACCGTGAGTTGGATCCGGGGGAACATCTCACCTGGGTCAGTGTCGCGCAGTTCGAGCAGGTCCTCGACGCGGTTTCAGGCCGATCGGACGTTCGGATCACGTTCGATGACGGAAACGCATCTGATGTGAAGGTCGCGTTGCCGCGACTGGTCGAGCGAGGCATCACCGCGGAGTTTTTCTTGCTCGCAGGTGAATTGGGAAAGCTCGGGCGAGTGGACGACACCGGAGTCCGAGAACTTCTGGATGCAGGTATGTCGATCGGTTCTCATGGTTGGGCGCACCGTGATTGGCGGCGTATCGACGACGCGCAGGCCCACGAGGAATTCGAAGACGCTCACGAGAGGCTGAGCGCCGTCACCGGCAGTTCCGTGTCACGGGTGGCGATCCCGTTCGGTTCTTATGACCGCCACGTGCTGCGGAGGCTGCGGGACGCCGGCGTTACCCGCGTTTACACCAGTGACGGTGGGCGGGCCCGACCGGAAGCCTGGCTGCAGGCCAGGACCAGTCTGCGTCACGACATAGATGCGGACTGGATATACCGGTTGCTCGATCCACACACACCGCTTGTCCTGTCAGCGCGTAACAGCGCCGCGCGAGCGGTCAAGCGTTGGAGGGGCTGATGGCGCAAGACGGCGTATCGGCGCGCACCCGGCCCGCGGCGCGCGTGGCAGTGGTGATCGTGACTTACAACAGCGCCGATGTCCTCGGTGAGTGTTTGCACGCGCTGGCGGACGAGGGAACACCGTTGGCAGCTGTGGTCGTTGCCGACAATGCGTCCAAAGATGAGACATGCGAGATCGCCGGGAGGTTCGCTGATCTCGACGTGACAGTTGTCCAGACTGGGCGGAACGGGGGATACGCCGCCGGCGTGAACGCCGGTATCCAGGCTCTGGACCTGAGCGTCGTGGACGCCATCCTGGTGCTGAATGCTGATTGCCGTGTCTCGCCGAATACGTTGCAGGTACTGGCTTCAGCGCTGAACCGGACCAACTGTGGCATAGCGGTGCCGAGGTTGCGTTATCCAAACGGCGCTCAGCAATACACACTGCGCCGGAAGCCGACCGTGATCCGAGCATTGGTCGAGGCGCTGGTGCCAGGGCAACTGGCAGGGCGGCTGGGCCCTCTGGCAGAACGTGTGACCGATCCCCGGGTCTACGAGGAACCCGGGGTCACCGCGTGGGCCACGGGTGCTGCGATGATGCTCTCGGTTCGGTTGTTGCTCGACATAGGTATGTGGGACGAGTCGTTCCTGATGTACAGCGAGGAGACCGAGTACTGTCTGCGCGCGGCGGACAATGGTTGGTACACCTGGTACGAGCCCGCTGCGGTGTTCGAGCACGTCGGCGGTGTGTCCGAAACCAAGCCGATGTTCGCCTCGATGCTCACCGTCAACAAGGTGGAGCTGTTCCGACGGCGACACAATCGCCTGCACGGCGCTGCGTACCTCGCGGCTGTGGCAGTTGGGCAGGGCATTCGCGCCGCAGTGGGCCGGCCCACATCGCGTGCCTCGATTGCCGCTCTGTTGCAGCCGTCTCGCCGAATGCGGGAGCTGCCCACATGAACGGCAGGAAGCTCTTGGGTTCGACGACGTCGCGGATTGTGGGGATGGATGAGCTCAGCGACGAAGAGATCGACGCCTGGCACGCGCTCCGGGCACGCAATCAGGCCTTGGACAGCCCATATTTCCACCCAGGGTTCGCCGCGGCGGTGCATGCTACCGGCAGACCGGTGTCGGTGGTCGTGGTCCGTGACGCGGCCGGAGCGGTGTCCGCCCTTCTCCCGGGGCACCGTGAGGGCGCAGTGTTGCATCCGGTGGGTTGGCCAGCTGCGGACTTCCAGGGACCGATATGCGGACCCGGCGAGGCACCCTCGCCCCTTGAGCTTCTGGTGGACGGCTTACGGGTTCTCACATTCGACCACTTGGTTCCTCAGAAGGCCGGTTTCGAACCATGGATCGTCTCCCGTCGGTCATCGCCGTGGATGGACATCACAGGCGGGCTGGATGGCTACCTTGATCGAGTGTCGCGAAGCGGCAGGGACAAGATGAAGGAGGCGCGGCGATGCCGGGTGAGAGCCGAACGAACCCACGGCCCGCTCCGGTTCGGTGTCGATGTCGTCGACGACGACGCCCTCGCACGTCTGATCGAATTGAAGCGCGCCCAGTATGTGAAGACAGGCAGCCGCGACTATTTCGCGAAGTCGGCTCACGTCCAGTTGATGCACAGACTGCTGCACACTCGTGGTCCTGGGTTCGGAGGTGTTCTTTCCACGGTCCATATCGGTGATCGATTGGTCGCAGCTCACTTCGGTATTCGCTCCGGTCACGTACTGCACTGGTGGTTCCCGGTCTACGATCCAGCGTTCGCACAACTGTCTCCGGGCTGGATACTGCTACGTGAGGTGATCGACGCCGCTGCCGAAATCGGCATCACGCGTATGGATCTCGGCCGAGGCGACGACGACTACAAACGTCGAGCGAAGACGGGCGAAACGGTTGTGAGTCAAGCTTTCGTCAGCAACAGTGTCACTCGACGAGTAATGCGCAGCGGACGTCAGGCGATGACAGACGCGGTGAAAAGGTCGCCCCTCGCTCCGAGCCTGCGACGGGCCCTTCACCATGTACGCGGTGTCAAGTCCTCAGGCTTTCCGCGGTCGGTGTGGACCTGAGCACGCGTCGCGCCCTTGTCGGGCGTGATGGCACTTCGACCGTATAGCCGGACCACAACAGGCCAAAAGTGATGAAGAACAGGAACGTTGCCTGTTGAAAGCCGAACAGGTCGAATGTGAAGCTGGAGACCAGCACTGCGGCGAAGATCGCCCCTAGTACGTATGCCTGGTACCGCTCTCGGGTGTTCGACGCGCATCGAAGCGCGGCGGCGATGCCGAAAATACCTCCACCTGCGAGCGCGATCATTGCCGCAACTCCCACAAGGCCGCCTTGCACGACCGCTTGAAGCCACTCGTTGTCAAGTAGACCGTAGATTTCGGGGGGCGATGCGCCCAGCCCCAATCCGAATGCCGGATGAGCGCGGAAAGTTTCCGACACCGTCGCGTAGTCTGCCGTCCTGCCGAGGACGCTGGGATCCTTGTCCGACGTGAGGATCGTCTCCCACAGTGCCTTCACGATGTTCGGGAAGGCAGTCATGTACCCGCCGATGGCGACCAGTCCGACGACGAGGCCGATTGTGATCTGCCGAACGGTGTGAGCGAGCATCAGGACCAGAAGTGCTGCGCCGAGAGCGATCACCCCGGTCCTCGAAACTCCGGTCGGTACGGTCAGGATGGCCAAACCGCACACGGCGACCGACAGTATGCGGCGATTGCGAGTCTCGGCGAAGCGTGCGAAATAGAGAGCGAGCGGAAGTGCCGACGCAGTGAGGATGGAGTACTCGATCGCGTGCTCGGAGGTGCCCAAGGCACGTTCCACACCCGCACGTTCAACCAGCGACAAGGTATCCGTGCTGATGACGAACCCGGGTGGCTGCAAGAGGAAGCGCAAGTCGACAGAAGCAACGCTCTGGAGCAGGCCCACCAGGCACACGAACGCCATTCCGAACAGGAGGCAACCCATCACGAAGTTGCGCTGCCGCGTGGTCCGGACCCGTGTGACAACGTAGAGTCCCAAACCGACATTCGCGATGAGCGCGATCAGACTTCGTGTCATGCTCGCATCGGTGGCCGCTGACCCCGGCGAGGGGTCGAAATTCAGCAGTGCGACACCGTAAGTCGTGAGCCACAGGAAAAAGTAGAGCACGAGGATCAGCACACCCGGTTGGATCCTGCGGACCTTGCCCGTACGGCGGACCATCAGGAAACCGAGCACCAGCAGACCGAAGAACATCACCGCGATCATGCGCGCTGGCGAGCCGTTGCTCTTCAACGGTCCTGGAAATAGCACGTAGCTCGGTAGGAGCATCATCAGGATGCAGAGGATTCCGAGCAACCAGGGCCGGCGCCCTTCAGTCTCGACGGGTGTACTGATCAGGATTTCGGTCGAAGCGAACGGTACCGACTCGGTCGTCCTCACTGCCGTGGCCATATCAGGTCTGATTCACTTCTGTGCTTCTGATCGGCTGTCCGTTTGTCGACGGGGTATCGGACGCGTGATCCGCCCTGATCGGTTCGGGCCCATGAGATGCCTTGCGCCGTCGACCGATCCGGCTGGCCACCACATCGAAAAGCACAGTGACGACGACCGTGATGCCGAACCCCGCGACGAAAATCGCGATTGTCGAGCGGGTGCGGGCCGGCATTCCGGCGGCTGGGGTACTCGGAGGTGACACCATGAAGGGGCGGACCATCTGTGCGTCAGGGACCTGCGCCTGCTGCTGTAAGTTTCGCAGTGTTTCTTCGGCCTGAGCGGTGACGAGTTGCATCGTGATGGACACAGCTTCCTCGTCGGCATCCGTCGCCTCGATCATCACGAGCGGCAACTGCTGCATGTTCGCCGGGCTCGGGAACATCCTTGCGTCGTAATCCGGTATCCCGCCCGACGCGACCACCTTGTCGACCACCGCCGGCTCCTTGAGGCCCAGAGCCGTCATGTTGGCGATCAGCGATGCGCCGCCAACATCCAGAAGCCCGTTGCGTGGCACGGGAACCCCCTGCACCGCGTTGTCGATCCGCGAGCTCGGGGCGGCAAGGCCGATGACGGCGTTCGAGTAGTAAACCGGTTGCACCGAGTTGTATGTCGAGTAGCTGAGCCAGGTCACGATCGCCAACAGCGGAACAAAGACGTACCAGCGGTGGAAGCACGACCGCACTACATCAAACAGGTCCACGTCATGTCCCTTCGTAATGGAATCAATGGGAGTCCGGGGATTTGGCTGTGCTCAGGCTACCCACCGGGCGCGCTTTTCGATATGGATTCGGGATTTGCGGAGTTAATCCACTTTTGCCTCATCTGGCCCCAGTCGACCATTTGCCAGGGGGATAGCCGGTTTGTACCGAGGGTTGAAGTAGGTGCCACTGCGAGCAACCGGTGTACGCAGCTATTTGAAATGTAATGAACTAATCAAATACCCCCCAGCAGCGTGGGTTCGACAGCTTCCTGGCGTTGACAAAAGCCCAGGTGGAAGCCGTCATGAAGGTAGGAAAAGGGAAGACGATCGGATCCTCTCGACTCATTGTCTTGGATCTTCAGGTGACTTGTTCTGTCATGTGGTCCCATCTTGGCAAAGGGTGTTAGCATTGCGATCTCGACTGGCAGAATGCTGGCCCAAGGGCTTGCGGCGCGGGAAGGGCAGTCGATGCCGAGAATTGATAACTCACAGGGTGGTGATTCACTCGCCGCCCGGGAATTCAAGGGTGTCGCAGAATCCTGCGCGCCCTCTGGCCGAGCGGTGCGACGCGTCGCGGTTTTCGGTCTTGGTTATGTAGGCAGCGTTACTGCGGCCTGTCTTGCCAGCCGCGGTCATTCGGTCATCGGCGTCGATGTCAGGCGCGAGAAGGTCGACATGATCAACCGCGGTCAGAGCCCGGTGGTAGAAGGCGGCCTCGGCGAACTCATCTTCGGCGAGGTCGCCGCCGGCCGGCTCAGCGCGACCACGAATCCCGCTGATGCTGTGGCGAATACAGATATCGCGCTGGTATGCGTCGGAACGCCCTCGGCCGCGAACGGGAGCCTCCTCACGACGTATCTCGAGCGGGTAAGTGAAGACATAGGTGCTGCACTCGCGGGCCGTGCAGGACGCTACACCGTTGTAATACGGTCGACGGTTCTGCCTTGGACATGTGAGCAGATCGTTCTTCCGCGCCTGCAGGCCGCATCGGGACTGCGGGCCGGCGAGGATTTCGGGGTGGCGGTCAATCCTGAATTCTTACGTGAAGGCAGTTCGATCCGGGACTTCTTCGAGCCACCGAAGATCGTCATCGGCCAGTTCGACGCCGTCAGCGGAGACGTGGTTGCCCAACTGTATGAGGGAATGTCAGCTCCTGTTTTTCGCGTGCCACTCGCCGTCGCCGAGATGGTGAAGTATGCGGACAACGGATTTCACGCACTCAAAACGGGTTTCGCCAACGAGATCGGAGCAGTCTGCAAGGCCATGGGCCTTGACAGTCATGCCGTCATGGACATCTTCGTGGCCGATACAAAGCTCAACATCTCGAGGGCCTACCTGCGGCCGGGCTTCGCATTCGGCGGCTCGTGCCTGCCCAAGGATCTCCGCGCACTCATCCATCGTGCACGGACCTCCGACGTCCCCCTGCCGATCTTGGAGAGTGTCTGCATTTCCAACAACGGCCAGATCGATCGTGCGTTCAATGTCATCGAGGCGACCGGCAAGCGTCGCGTCGGTCTGCTCGGCCTCGCCTTCAAATCGGGTACCGATGACTTGCGGGAAAGCCCCTTGGTGGCACTGGCGGAACGCCTTGTCGGACGCGGCTTCGACTTGCAGATCTACGACCCACAAGTCTCCGCGTCACGGCTGCTCGGTGCCAATCGAGCCTTCGCCGAAGCGCGAATTCCGTGTCTTTCACAGTGTGTTTCGGACTCGCCCGACGAAGTCGTCAACCATGCCGAGGTGTGCGTTGTCGGCGCAGCGGATCCAGAGTCGATCGCTGCTCTGAGGCGCGTCGACGGGCGCATCGTGGTCGACCTGGTGCGGTTTCCGGGATCGGTGGACTACCAGGACGATCCTCGCTACATCGGCATCAGTTGGTGATGATCTCGGTGCTCCTGGTGTGGTTTCGAGTACGTCAATGCGGGCGCCGGCAGCCATCATTGCGCGTAACATTGGGTCCGACTGGTTGCGGGGGTTGAGCCCCTAGGGGGAAGGTGGCCATGCGGGTGAGCATCGGTCGATGTGTGTGTGAGCATATTCTTGACGATGGCTGCGGTACTGGGAGAGCCGATTTGGGCTCTGCGCGCATGTGCGCTGGCGCCAAGTGAGCCGGATACTCGTCACCGGTGGCGTAGGGACGATCGGCAGCGCGGTAGTTCGGCGATTGCTGCATGAGAGCGCTTACGAGATCCGAGTGTGCGATCAACGGCCGGCACCGCAGTGGATGAACGAGGCGTGTGAGATACGCACCGGGGATCTGCGTTCCGCCGACGAGGCGCGGGCGGCTGTCGATGGATGTACCCACGTCATCCATCTCGCAGCGATCGTAGGCGGCATCGCCAACTTCCACAGGCTTCCGCACACGCTCCTCGAGATGAATACCGGCCTGTACAACTCGGTGTTCAGCGCGGCACTTCGTGAAGGAGTCGAAAGACTCGTCTATGTGTCCTCGTCGATGGTGTTCGAGCAGGCGACGCAGTTTCCGACCACGGAAGAACACCTGCTGGATTGTCGCCCACCACGATCGGCGTACGGCTTCTCGAAGCTGGCCGGTGAGATCTACTGCCGCGCCGTGCATGAGGAACACGGCCTGCCATTCACCATCTGCAGGCCGTTCAATGCATACGGGCCCGGCGAACTGCCCGACACGGAGCCAGGAATCGCGCATGCCGTCCCCGACTTGATCAGAAAGGCGCTCTCGGGTCAGCACCCATTGCAGATCTTCGGCTCCGGTACGCAGACCCGTACGCTCACACATGTCGACGACATTGCGGACGGCATCGTCACGGCGATGTTCCATCCGGCGGGCGAGAACCAGGATTTCAACATCTCCGCCTCAGAGGAACACACAATCGCCGAGATCGCACAGATGATCTGGACGGCGTGTGGGCTGGATCCAGAGGATTTCGCACTGGAGAACGTGCCGACCTTCGAGGTCGACGTCCAGCGGCGATGGCCGTCGGTCGAGAAGGCGCGCATGCTGCTGGGGTGGCAGGCTCGCGTGGATCTGCGTGACGGTATCGCAACTACCGTCGAATGGCTCCGCGAGCAACAGTGTATTGCACGGAACTCCTGACGACGCCGCTTTTAGCTGCCTTCCACTGTTTGAGCGGCTTTCGGTGCGCGGCCGACAGGGTCGTCCGAGTCGGCATCGAGTTGCTCACGAGATGCGCGAAGCCACACCGCCGCTCCGCCGAGCAGGAGGGCTGCGAGTGCTGCCAACAGATAGAGCAAGGCTCGCTCGACCGGGTCCCTGCGCGCCGGCGTCGCGTCGCTGACCATCGTCGTCTGAACCTTCTGATCGTCCTCGCCGGTCGCCGTCTCGATCGCGGCCGTGTACGCGACGAACTCCCGCGCGACGGTGTTCGCGATCAGTTCCGCACGTTGCGGTGACGAGTCGGAGATCCTGATGTCGATGAGTGAGGTCTTGGGTGGAACGTTGGTGGCGGACACTTCTTCGGCGAGTTGCTTTGCTGTCATGGGTAAACCGAGTTTGTCGATGACGCGCTGGGTCACCACATCGCTTTTCAGCAGCGGGATGTACGTGCGGATGCGCCGGATAGCAACCTCTTCGTTCTGGTACGCCGCCGCAGTCGTCGATCCCTCGATCGACACCATCAATCGCGCCGATGAGACGTATGTGACGGGCAGCATCATTATCGCGGCTGCGCCGACGATGAGAACCAACCCGGCGACGAGCAGATACGTCGACCAGAACCGCTGTGCCGCAGCGACAAAAGATTTCAGGTTCAACCCTTCACCCCCGAAGGTTCGGTTTCCGTTTCCGCGTAGGGGTGCAGTGCCGACCGAACCGCCACGATGGTGGCAGCTGCTACCAGGCCTGTGAGCGCGACCCCGAAGAGGAGGAGTGGAAGCGGCACACCCGACGCGACCATCCGGCTGGGCATCCCGGGCGGGTCGACGACAACGAGTTCGGCACGCGGAACCAGCGATCCGGGAACCGACTCCAACATGCGTACCGTGGCTCCGTATCCAGAGAGGAACATAGTGGCCGTCTGCTGTGCTTGCCCTGCAGAAGGCGCGCTTGCCGTTACGGTGATGAGCGCGGTCCCAGGGACGTTCTCCGCGTTGATTCGCGAGGACAGGGTGGCCGGTGCGATGTCGAGGTGGAGATCGGCGATCACGCGTTCGGCCACAGTCGAGCTTTTCGCCAGCTGCGCGTAGGTCGCGGCGCGTGATCGAGCATAAGTATCGCCGCCGTCGACGACGCGGCTGACGTCGCCAGGCGTCCGGACCAGCACTGTCGCCTTTGACTGGTACATGGGTGGTTGAAGGATCAACACGACCGTCGCAACCGCGAGTGCAAGCAAGACGCCCCACACGAGCCACCGCCACCGAATTCGGAGGAGGCGCAGATAGGTCACGAGCACGGGGTTCACGACGGTGGCCTGACGTTTCGCGTCTGAAGTGCTTCGATCAGAGCCGCGAGAATCCGCTTTTCTCCTTCGGCGTTGGGGTGAATCTTGTCCGATGCGAGCAGATCTGACGTATCTGTGCCGGACAACGTGCTGAGCGGATCGATGAAGATCACCCCTTTGGCGTCGGGCGTCGCCTTCAGGCGTGCCATGAACTCGTCGGTCATACCCAAATCGTCAGTGGGGTCGTCCAGGAAACGGGGCCGGACGAAGACGATCTGAGCCCGCGGCCATGCCCGGCGCACCTCACCGAGTGCCGAGACCGTTTCCTCGAACGCATATGTGCGTGGGGCGAAATCGTCGTTTCGTCCTCCGTCGAGCACCACCAGGTCGGGGTCGTACTTGGCGGACAGCCCGGGGATACGTTCGATGAACGACAACGACTTGCCGGTGTACGGATCGTCCCAGCGATTCGCCGGGCCGCCGCTGATGTAACCCGTCCCGCCGACCGCCGACAGCGCGCACAGCCAGCCCATCCGAAGCGCCGCCCGGCATGCATAAGACAACTCGGCAGAGCTTTCACCCGCGGTGTACGAATCACCGATGAACAATGCGAGCGGTCGTGTGTCGGGCGGTGCGTGGTCTTCGCGGACAGAGGACGACGTCGAGTAAGGCGTTGTCACGACCTCAGGGCGGGAGATTCCGGCGATGCCGAGCGCGATCGCGGCCGCGAGGGTGATTGCGCCGAGGTCCAGCCAGCGAGTGCTGTTCATTTCAGGACCTGCGTTCGGAGCCATGTCGCGATCTTGTCCGCGGCAATCGACTGTCCTTCATCGCTCGGGCCAGTGCGGTCAGGGTGCATCTGAGCCCTGGTGAACAGGGGCGGGTCAAGGGCATCGAAATACGGCACCCCGGTCTGCGCGGCGGCTTTCCGAACGGCGTCGTCAACCCGACGAACTGACTCGGGAACGGGTGTTTCGTACCAGAACGGACCGACCACGGCCACCTGTTGACCACCCCGGATGACCTTGTTGATCGCCTCGACCGCTCCGACGGTGACCGCAGTCATCTCCGGCACGGAGGCGTCGGCAGTGCCGGTCATCAGCAGGATCACGCGCGGGTGCTGCGCCTGCGCACGTTCCACCTGATACCTGAAGGCCTGGCCACCCATTCCGTCTGCCGCGAAACCCGATTCGGGGAGTGCGTAATTGGACACCGACCAACCGTTTCTCGCAGCCATCAGCGTCGGCCAGACGACCCGGTTCTTGATGCCGGCCGTGTTCTGATCACCGATCACGGCGATGGTCACCGGCGGCACGCCGGCTGTGGCCGGTGTCCAGGCGAGTGTGGACGCGAGAACCAGCTGCAGGCCGAGGAAGAGGCCGATGACCCACCGGATCCGCTGGTGAACCGTCTCGTTTTTCTTCATGGCGCACCTACCAGGGCGTCGGAGTACGTGCTCACGAGGCGATCCCCGACTGGTCGCATGCCGAAGCGTTCGACCACGGTTTCTCTGCCGCGTTCGCCGATCGACTTGGTATGCGCGCGATCGCGGAGGATCGCGCCGACGGCCGCCGCCAGACCGGACACCGACGGGTCGGTGACGGCACCACAACCACACTGCTCGATGATCGGTGCCAGGCCGCAGTCGTCGGTCACGACAACAGGCAGGCCGACCGACATCGCCTCCAGTACCGACATCGGGAACGGTTCTCGAACGGATGGGAGCACGTAGACATCTGCTTCGGCCATCCGTGCCGGGATGGCTTCGGGGCTCAGCGCACCCTCCCAGGTGATCCGCGGATCTCCACCGAGTGCTGCCCGAATGGCCGGGCCCTCACCTTCGTCCGGCCCCACCAAGGTGAATCGGGCGTCCATGCCGGATGCAAGCAATTCCCTTGCCATCTCAATGAATACCACGGGTCGTTTCCTCGCATGCATGCGCGCTGCGAAAAGCACCTCCGGTGCTCGCCCCAAAGTTCGGCCCGAGTGGGCGGTGGGGTACTCAGGTACGCCGTTGCCCAGTTCTACGAGCCGCAGATCAGGCCCGGCGACAGCGATGAGCTGTTCCCGTTCCACCGAGTCGAGGAAGAACACTGCACGCGCGTGACGGAGAATGTCGTGGGTCCACATCCGATCCAGCGGTGTGGCAAGTGAATGGTTCGTCGGCACGACCATGCCGTGTGTCTGTAGCACATACGGGATTCCGCGCCGACGCACCACTGCGGCCACCGGCATGGTGACGAGGTCGCGCGCCAAGTGAACATGTACGGTGTCGAATTCGCGCCAGTTGCGACGCAGCCAGCTCGTGAGACCTGGGGCGTAGGTCCAGGCAAACCCTGATCGGCGCAATATGTTTGTGGCAGCAAACAGTTTGACCGGCACTCCGTTCAGCTCGCTCGGTAATGCCTCGTAACCACGTGCCGCCCCCGCGATCGTCACCTCGTGCCCGCGGCCGGCCAGTTCGGCGCTCTGGTTGAGTGCCACGCGGGTGGGTCCGCCGTACAGACCGTCCGGACTGAACAATGTCACCACCTGCAGGATGCGCATGTCGTCACATCCGGCTGACGGTCGGTTGTGAGGCCTGGACCAGCGAGTCCGCAGGCACATCGCGCTGAATGAGCGACATGGCGCCGACGACGGAGTTCGCGCCGATACGAACTCCGCGTAGAACGGTGCTGCGTGCGCACACCCACGCACCGTCTTCGATCGTGATCGGCCCATTGTCGAATTCGAAGGTCGGAGACTTGCGGTCGTGACTGCCGGTGCACAGGAAGACATGTTGCGAGATGCAGACGTCGGATCCGATGACTATCTGGTCGAGGTTGTACAGCTCACTGCCGACACCGATCCAGGAGTTGTCTCCGATGGTGAGTTTCCACGGCCACTGGACCGTGACCCTATGCCGGATCAACACGTTCTCTCCGATCTGGGCGCCGAACCAGCGCAACATGGCGCACCGAAGCCGGCTCGGGCACCACACCTGCGTGAAGACGAGGTTCGACGCTGCGACCCAGAGGATCTGCGCGCAGAGGCCACGGCCCTTGTCGTAGGACCTGCCACGCCGCGCGGCCAGCGATCGGTTCGGCTGTGTGATCGACACATTGCCTCCGCTAGCAAAGGATCTGACGAGGAATATGGTAACGGGAGCTACGACTTCGCCACGCGAAACCGCGTAAACAGCTATCGTCAACTTTTGCGCGCATCGGTCAATTGGGGGTGTGTGTTGACAACTACCGAGCTCGCACCCTGTTCGCTACAGGACAAAAGCCGAGTGCATTCCGTAATGCCCCGCCAGATCTTGATTTTCGTGGCTGCCGCAGCCTCGGCGATACAGGGCGCCAACGTGACGGTGACAGCACTGTCCCTGATATGTCTGCTGATCGCGCCGGCGTGGTTCCTCATGTCGCACCGGGGAATCGACGTCCTACCTCTTCTGCTCGCCGCTCTGGGCTGGATCTCGTTCCTCGCGTCGTGTCTGGTGAACGACGTGAGCGTGTTGTGGCCGAACGCCCTTGCGCCTGCGGCTTTCGGGTTGTACTTCATCGGGTTGACGGTGATCACAAGGCGTGCAGTCGACTCGATCGCAGTGGTGTTGGCAGGACTGGCCGTCGGCGCGATCGTCTTCTTCGTGACGGAGGGGATCGAACTGACCCACACCGGGCGTTTCGCGGATACCTGGAAATACGGCATCGCCGCTGCCGTGACGATCGTCCTCGTGTTCGGTCTGACGATTTTGCGGGCACCGCGCCTGGTGATACCGGTTGCGCTGCTCGCGCTCGGTTTGGCCAGTCTGGGGCTGAACTATCGCGCGCACGCGCTGGTGTGTTTCCTCGCCGCCGGAACCTTGTTGATAAATCACATTTTTGGGTCCAGACTCCGCCGCGGATGGCAGTTCGCGGGTCTCATCATGATCGGTGTGGCGTTCGCGTACGTGATGCCGATGGTCGCTCGCACCGGACTGTTCGGATCGGCACTGCAACGCAAGACCATCGAGCAGGACGCGTTCAACGTGCCGCTACTGCTCGCGGGCCGGACCGAACCACCCATGAGCATCACCGCAATTCTCGAGCATCCGCTTCTGGGTTGGGGAAGTGCCATGAACCTGACCCCCGACGTGTACACGCGCGCCCAGCATCTTGCGACCCGGCTTGGGTTCGATCCGACGTTCCCCTTCGACGTGTACTGGGAATTACCGCCCACCAACTATTCCGCGATGCATTCGATTCTTCTGGGCTCTTGGGCCGAAGGAGGCGTGCTGGCAGTGCTCCTACCCGCGGCACTGCTGGTGGCATGCCTCGGCATCGTGTGGAACTTCACCAGGCTCGGTCGATGGGCACCGCTGGGCGTCACAGTGGCACTGCAGGGCATCTGGGACATCATGTACGGCCCGTGGCTGTACAACATGATTCCCACTTTCGTATGCATCGCGTTGCTGTTCTCCGCCACTCACTTTCGCGGTCGATCGGTACGGTCAGACAGCTGATGAAACCCAGCGTCAGCGTGGTGATCGCCACGATCGGCAGACCGTCTCTCGCGTGTGCCGTCCAGTCGACGCTCGGGCAGACATATCCCGTCGATGAGATTCTCGTCGTCGCGGAACCGGATGTGCAGGTGCGCCTCCCGGGCGACGATCGGATCAAGGTTCTCGCGGCACCACCCGGTCACGGCCCGGCACGAAGCCGGCAACTGGGTATCGATGCCGCACGGGGGACCGTCATCGCGTTGCTCGACGATGACGACCTGTGGCGGCCGACCAAGCTGACCCGTCAGCTCGCGGCAGTCGAGGAGTTCGGCGACGACCACTGGATCGTGTCCTCCAGGATGCTGGTCCACGGGCCGGGCGATCGGCGGCGCATATGGCCCCAGCGCCTCATCGCGCCAGGAGAGGCCGTGGCGGAGTATCTGTTCCGGTTCGAGCGACTGGGATTCGGCAACGCCAATCTGCAGACGTCCACCCTGTGCTTCCCCACCGCGCTGGCACGATCGATTCCGTGGGGCGCACCGCTCGACCAACCCCACGATGAGCCCAGTTGGCTGATACGGGTACAGCGCACCGTGCCCGACCTGCGCGTGATTCAACTCCCCGAACCGTTGACCATCTACAACGTGCACGGCCGTTCGGTCTCCCGCGACACCACCGATCGAACTGGCATATACATCCGCTGGGGGTTACACCACCTTGCGCCGGAGTCACCGCGGGTTCTCGGCGACTATCTCTGCACCAGTCCCGTGAGTGCGGCGGTCTCGGCTGGGTCACTGAGCGGGGTGGCCAGAGCGACGTGGTCGGCGGTGCGGTACGCCCGGCCGGGCGTTGTCGCTCTGACCTACGCGATTCTGAACGCGGTCAGGATCGTCGTGCGCCGGTTCTCGGCCGTCCGGCGATGACGACCGATCAGGGGCGTCTGGCACCCGAGGAGCGCCGTTCGCTGGTGCTCGGCCCGCTGTACCGCATCCTCGGAACACCGGTCGTGGCGTTGCTGGGCCTGCTGAACACGGCGATCATCGTCCGCGAGACAGGCGAAGCCGTGTTCGGTCTGGTCTCACTCATCGCCACGGTCACCCTGTTGTTTCCGTTTGCCGACCTCGGTATCGGAGCCACGGCGATCAACGCCGCGGCGATGCTCGGCGGCAAAGATCATGATGAGGCCGTCGATGTCATCCGGCGCGCCTACCGCGTCCTTTTCCTGGTCGCCGGCACCCTGATCGCGATCGCGTTGGGTGTCATGGTGCTCGACGGATGGCGCGCGGCGATCGGATTCGCCAGCGGCCCCGAGGACCGCTGGGCGATCACTGTCGCCGTGTGCATATTTGCACTGACCATTCCAGCCGGCCTCGGGCCGCGGATCCTGGTGGGCATAGACCGGAATCCGATGGCCACACTGGTTTTGATGAGCTGCCCCGCATTCGGGCTGGGACTCACACTCGTACTGCGTGGCATGGGAGCAAGTGGGATCTGGTATGCCATATCGGCACTGGGTGGTCTGCTCATCGGCCAGTTGGTCGGTACCGTACTGGCGCTGCGACTGTCCGGGCTCGGAGCGGACGTGTTCTCGTCGGTGTCCTCGTCGCGAGCAGGAACTCGCCTGCTGGCCGGCAGTATGTGGCTGTTCCTGGTCGGCGTGGGCGTCCCGATCGGGTCGCAGGGCGGACGAGTTCTGTTGGCGCACCTTTCGACGCCCGAGGAATTGTCCCGTTACGCGTTGATGGCGCAGATCTATGCGATCGGCTGGCAGATCCTGTCGACCGCGGCCCTGGCGTACTGGCCGATCTTCGTCAAGCGGCGATGTGCCGTAAATGCGACGATCCGCATGTGGTGGCAACTCACGGTTGCACTGGCCGTCGTGGGACTGCTGGCAATGGTGCTCCTCGGGTTGCTCGGTCCGTGGGCGGCATCGGTGCTGTCGGGTGGAGAGATCGATGTATCCGCTTGGCTTGCCCTGGCATTCGGCGCCGTCCTGATCGGCCAAGCGATGCATTTCGCGGCCTCGGTACTTCTGACCAGACCGAACGAGGCACGGTGGCAGGCGCTTTGGACGTTGACGATGTCAGCCGTCAGCATCGGGCTCGGATGTCTGGTGGTCGCCCGCTTCGGTGCGGTCGGGGTGGTGACCGCTTCGGCGCTTGCGATCCTCACAGCGCAGGTTCTCCCTGATCTGCTGTGGGTGCCTAGGCTGGTGCGTCGCCGGTCGCCGGTCGGTTGAGAATCGTCGCAGTGGGTGCGACGACGGTCGCCCCGGCGGGCACATCGTGGATGACCGTCGCGTTGACTCCGATCGTCGCACAGTCATGCAGGGTGATCGGACCGATCACCACCGCTCCGGCCCCGACCCGTACGTGGTCGCCCAATGTCGGCCTGCCTCGAGTGTTGTGCCCGATGGTGACCTGCTGGTTGATCCAGCAGTGGGACCCGATGGATTCCGCGGCGACGATGGTCCCCACACCGTGCTGGATGAAGAAGGCCGGCCCGATGCTGCCGACGTCGAGCGTCAGGGTGGGTTCGGGCGGGTACAGCTTGCGCAGGAGCACGCGCAGCGGCCATGGAACAGATCGCAGCCGGTAGTGGACGAGCGTGCGGAATTCACACAGCGCGCCACTCAGGTAGGCGAAACGCGAATAGTGATCGAGGGCAGACAGATCGGGATCGTCGATGCAGCTCATCCACCAGTCGACATCCTCGGTGACCACGTCCGCCGCGTCCGATCGGTTGACGGTGAACCACAACGGATAGGCCCAGACGCGCGCGAGCGTGAGCAGTGTCGTCCGTCGGTCACGCGTCATGTCGTCATCGTAGGTCCGAAATGGTGCCGTCCACTCAACATCCGGGTTGCAACATCGCTCGCGCATAACCAGCCGTCTGGTAGACGTAGTGAAACGCCCACTCGAACAACGACAACCGGTCCGGCAGTGCCACCATCACCAGTTCGCCGTCGAAGCACTGTTCGAGGATGTACCTGGCCCGAGAGAGATGGGGCCGAATGGTCACCACGATCACGGTCTGCCATCCGAACTGCGCCGCCAACCGCCGGAGCTCTCGCCCTTCCCCCTTGGTGGTTTCAGGATCCGGGATGAAACATATCAAATGGAATTCAGGATGTGGTTCGGCACAGTACTCGGTCATGAACGGGTCGTCGGCCCCATTCGGGTTCGATACCACGACGGTTTGCGCCCAACCCTCCCTGCCCAGATCGAACCCGAATCCATATCGGCGATAATCCGGGCCGCCGAGGATCAGGACGGCGTCGGCATGCCGCGGCGGATCGACTTGGGGAAAGACGTAAACCGGTAACCCGGCGACCAGTGCTGCGGTGAGAATCAGGCAGAACGCCAACATCCCGTTGCGAAAGCGTCGCCGGCGGGGTGTGAGTTTCGCGCCCCTGGCGGACTCGGGCATGTCGCGACTGTACCTTGAACCAGGCATATGGCAGTCAGCACTTCAGATAATCGACGGCGATGAATCGGCACGCCCGCACCGTGAGGGCCATCATCGTGAGGGTGTGGTTCTGGAAACCCGATGAGACGAAACACGCGCCGTCGGTCACGAAGACGTTGTCGGCATCCCAGACCTGACAGTAGGGATTGAGTACCGAGTTGTCCGGGCGCTCGCCCATTCTGGCGCCGCCGCTCTCGTGGACGGCCGCCCCCGGCCAGTACGCGCCGTAGTCGGTGAAGAAGCGGGACCGAAGCAATCGCAGTGCGATGCTGCGGCGCCCGAGGTCATGATCGTTTTCGACCGGAAGGCCACCGGCCGTGGTGATCTCGCGGATCGTCGACCGCATGTGGCCGACCATCCTGACCTCGTCAGGGGAGTGGCTGCACTCGATCCGCGCGGCCGGCACGCCCCACGCATCGGTGACCCTGGGGTCCAGTGACACCCGGTTGTCGAACCGCGGTTGCATCTCCCCGAGGGCGTACATGCTCCAGGTCGGCTTACCACGTCCGATGCCGATCTGAATGCCATAGCCACCGGGAAATCCGACGGCGGCAGGGTCGCAGAAATTCGGGATGTACAGACCGGTTGCGGCGAAGTCGAACCCGTCTTCGGCGGGACTTGGTTCGATCTCGTGTTCGGCAACGCTGCCGCTCTGCGCGTAGGCGACGTGATCACATACGTACCTGCCGAGATGGCCGGACGAGTTGCCCACACCGGCGGGATGCGTTGCGGTTCTTGAATTCAGAAGGATCCTGACGCTTTCGATCGCCGACGCGCACAGCACGACCACCTTGCCGTGCACGGTGCGAGCCGCCCCCGTGTTCCGATCTGCGTAGTCGACACCCACGGCTTTCCCGGTCCGAGTGTCGATCAGCAGGCGGCGTACGACGGCGTCGGTACGGATCTCGAGGTTTCCGGTACCCATGGCGAGGCGTAGCGGCAGCGGGATTCTTTCCCGGTCGTACCTGACAGTTCTTCCGTAGGTCACACGCACGTTCGGTAAGCGGTTCTCGAGGCTGGTCTTGAACTTCTCCTCTATCTGCGTGGTTTTCGCGGGTCCGAGGAATTTCCCGTCGGGGCAGGAAGCGATGCCCGAAGGGGCGCCGTGGACGCCGAGCGTCTGTTCGACGATGTCGTAGAACGGCGCCACGTCCTCGTACGAGATCGGCCAGTCGATGCCGTGCCCACGCAGGCTCGCGGATTTGAATTCGTTGTCCGACATCCGCGGAACATGCCTGGACCATGTGTGCAGACGGCCCCCGAGTTGGCGGCCGCGATACCAGAGAAACCGTTTACCAGGCGTTGTGGTGTACGGGTTCTGCCGGTCGTTGACGTAGAAGTGCTTGGTGGTCTCGAAGAATGCCGCGCACTGCGCCTGGACGAATTGGCCGCTGACGGCGGCTTTTGCGCGGCTCGCCATCCCGATGGCGCCCGTCGGCGCCTCAGCGGGAAAATCCCTCGCGGGATCAACAGCCCGACCGGCCTCCAGCAGGACCACTCGCAGACCACTTTCGGTCAGCTCTTTGGCCGCCCAGGACCCTGCCGCGCCGGAACCCACGACGATTGCGTCGTAAGGGGATTCGTCAGTGCTCTTCATTCGCATCTCGTTCGCATGTGGGGCGGCAGATCGTATGGGACGCACCCTCTGCCGCTACCGGGGCGCTCATCGCCAAGATGCTGTGGAAACGCGAGGCGCTTGCTGGCAACGGACTCTACATCACCGGTGTCACGACGAAAGGCAAGTTATTCATACTCGGGGCAAGTTCGCTGAGTCGGTGACGGTCGACGCCAGATGCTGACACAATATTTGCTGTGCGCGGCACGGCAGGTGCGAGTGGGGCGGGTTTTCTCGACGGGTGGGACGAACATCCCGACCACCCTGCCTTGATCACCGACGGGCATACCGTCACGTATGCCGAACTCTCCGCGCGTGTTTCGGCTGAGTCACAGCTGTGTGATATGGCCCGGTGCCTGGTGTTGGTCGAGCTGAGTAACACCGTTGAGGCCGTCGTGAGCTATCTGGCAGCGCTGCGAGCGGGACACGTGGTGCTGGTGGCGTCCGGCGCCGATTCCCGCGACACACTCGTGGCGGCATACGACCCCGACGTCGTGATCGGTCCCGACGGGGGAGACGGGTGGACAGTGCACCGGCGCCGCCTGACTACACGGCATGAGCTGCATCCCGACCTGGCGCTCCTGCTGTCCACATCGGGATCGACCGGCTCACCGAAATTGGTGCGGCTGAGCCACGCGAACCTTGACAGCAATGCCCGCGCGATCGCGCAGTACCTGGGGATCGACGGCTCCGACCGGGCGATGACGGTGCTGCCGCTGTCCTACTGTTACGGGCTCTCGGTGCTGCACAGCCATCTGACACAGGGTGCGGCGGTGGTCGTCACCGGACTGTCGGTGGTGGACCCCGGTTTCTGGGAGCTGGCGCGCGTCGCCGGGGCGACGTCGTTCGCGGGCGTGCCCTACACATTCGACCTCTTGGACAGCATCGGTTTCGAAGAAGTCGAACTGCCCAGCCTGCGATACGTAACCCAGGCAGGCGGCAAGATGGGCGCGGCCCGGGTGCGGAGGTTCGCCGAGCTCGGACATCGCAGGGGCTGGGATCTGGTCGTCATGTACGGACAGACCGAGGCCACCGCCCGTATGGCGTACCTCCCGCCCGAGCGCGTACTCGATGCG
>Ga0182741_1000663_pt1 | contig 49336 bp, 47 predicted proteins | sample eDN5th37CBELigOP_FD_128874 | JGI IMG/M metagenome (GOLD analysis project Ga0182741, IMG submission 128874) | Enriched Organic Plus compost microbial communities from Emeryville, California, USA - eDNA 5th pass 37_C BE-Lig OP (version 2) (version 2) ... | reverse complement strand
GGAAATTCATCGGAGGCTCAGTCTCAACTGAGACGACCAAACCAGCCATTTCAGCGGCTGCAACAGGCTTGGAAGTGTCGGCTGAGCTTACTTCGCTGGGGCTAACCAGAGCAGCAGCTGCAATCATGCCGACCAAACTTGCAGGCAGGATTTTATCACGGCGTTCTGGTGTGATGGGGTTGATCTCCTGAGGCCTCATGTTTGCAACATTATTGCAGGGATTCGATGATATTAAAATCTTAATAATTCTGTAAAATTTTCTACATTTCGCAACGCTTGTCCTAGGTGTTCAATATTGGGTATACTTATCTGAGTCTCATCGGAAATAAATTTGTGGGCAAGCCTGCAAATTTAAGAGGAAGGGCCAAACTATGACTGGGGCTTCTGACGAAAGTCAAAGCGAGATGTAGGTATTGGCTTTGATGTGGCGCCTTGGCGGAGTGGTTACGCAGCGGTCTGCAAAACCGCGTACACGGGTTCGAATCCCGTAGGTGCCTCCAGATTTATGACAGACAAACAATACCTCGAGTTAGCAGTCAAAGTCGCTGAACAGTCCACTGAGCCTGTGCCGTGCGGTTGCGTGATAGCCCGGAACGGTAAGATTATAACCAAGCAATATAACTCACAGCGTGCTGACGAGGTAGCCGTGCATCATGCCGAGGTAAAGGCGGTCTACCAAGCAAACCGCACATTAAACTCACGCAAGCTCGAGGGTGCTACAGCATATTGTACTTGCGAACCATGCGCGATGTGCCTGACCGCATTGTCGTATGCCAAAATTGAAAGGATTGTTTTTATAAAACATATGAAGGATTTGTTTCCTGATGATCCGCAGTCAACTCTGGATTCTGAGGAGTTTGTGAAATCGCTGAATTTTGTACCCAAACTTGAGCAGCTCTTGCTATAATCTGAGCAGACGAGGGCGAGTGGCGGAATTGGTATACGCGACGGACTTAAAATCCGTTGGCTGAATAAGTCTTGTGGGTTCAAGTCCCACCTCGCCCACCAGCTTAAGAAGACCCTCAATGTGCAGGGCCTTTTTAGTTTCAGGTAAAGAAGAACGGGAAATCTGCAGGATAATGCAAATAGACGATTGCCAAGTGCAAAACCAGGTCGACTGTCAGGTGTATTGCGAGGATAAATAGCAGTGATTTTGTCTGCTTGAAGATATATCCCTGTAGCAGCGCGAACAAGTAGATAACAAACACGCACCAGCCAATAAAGGCGAGCGTATACAAGAACCCGGTAAACAACACGGCTTGGGCGAAGTTGGCAGTCCAGAACGGGAAATGTTGCCGTAGTAGCGCTAGCACAGTGCAGACAAAGAACAGCTCATCCCAGATGCCGACGAGGTTCAGTCCGATGTAGGCCTCAAGCCCGGGCCAAAAGCCCGGTGGAAACTGCCAGTTTACGTACGACCCAGTGTCACGCAACATAAAAGGTATCAATAGCCAGGCTGCCACAAAGATAAACAGCAAATACAGCCACCGCCGACCGTTCCAGTGGCGGTCGCGGAAATTTGGGAACCGAATTGATTTTTCGCGGTAAATGAGGCGGGTAATGACGAGCGGCAAAAACACAACTGAGCTGAGACCAATTGCCATTGGAATTGCATCCGGCACCTTCGTCGTCGTGCCGATAGGTGTGATGCTTAAGATAAACAGGCATAAATAAATTAAGATGAAATGTCTACGGAATTTCGGTGAGGTCACCTGAAGTAGCAGTGTGCCGAGCCCGAGCAGTATATAGCCAGTGGTCTGTATCTGCAGCGGTAGAAGTGTCAATGTACACAGGACAAAGATAAGGAGGCTTATATATTCTGCGGCTCGTTGTAGGGAAACGGTCTGGAGCGTGGTCAGCTGAGGCCGAAGAGTAGACAGGAAGTGCATATCGCCATTGTACCGTAAGCCTAGTTGATGCCGTATACTGGGAGTATATGAGAGCTTGTCCATTTTGTAGTCCAAAAGACAGAATCCTAAAGGAGAATACGCACGCCCAAGCGATTTTGAGCAATCCGCGCAAGATGCCTGGGCATTTTCTCGTGACCCCCAAGCGTCATATTGAAGCGCCCTGGGATCTAACAAAAGATGAGTTAAGCGACATTTTTGACCTGATATTCTTCATCGAGAAGAAACTTATTGGCAAACTCGGCGATGGTATGGATATTCGTCAGAACTACCGACCATTCCTGGCTCAAAGTAACCTCAAAGTTGACCACGTGCATTTCCACGTATATCCACGATATAAGGACGACTATCTGCATAAAGTTTCAGGTAAATTTGAAGACGATCTGTTTACCGACCTCGACCAAGAAGAACTCGACGAAGTCGCCAAATTATTGAAGTAGCGCCTTTACTTTTTTGATATAAAAACTTGCGATTAGCGAGGAGTATTATCAGGCCGTCAAAGAAGGCAAAGTAGAGCGGGAATATAACTGCCCTTAGGTTGTCGTGGCTGCCGAAAGCAATTGAAATAACGCAGCCAACGAAGAAGAAATACCAATGGTATGCCTGTTCGGTTTCAGGCCTGCGTAGTACCCGCCAAATTGTAGGGATGCCACCAATAAAGTGAGCGGATAAGCTAGTAATCAGGCCGACTTGTGGTGAATTAAAGATAGCCCAGCCAATAACACTAAGAGCTAATAAGCAAAGGCTAATTGCTTCGACCAAGCCGAATTCCCGCGAGCCTCTTTTGTAGCTGACTACGAAGACGGCAGTATTACCAAGGAAGAGACTGGCGGCGAGAACGGTTGACGCACTGCTGCCCTCGCCAAAGAAAACTCCAGCGAAGCTAATAATGCCGAGCAGAAACCAGACGCCGCGGCTAAAGAAACTTGGGCGGTACCTGCCGCGAATCATTTGTGCAACAGCCGTGATATACGCGGTGATACCGAATGCGAATACAACCAGGTTGACGGTTTGGTCGGACATTGTCAGGCTAAGCATAGCACTTTGCTGTCGTGAAACAAACAACGTGTATAATAAGGTCTATGAATTTCGTCAGCACTTACTTTGTAAGTCGTATGATGCCCTGATGGGGGCTGAATTTTCTCTTTTCGTTTTTCTCTAAAATCTTCTAAACAGGTACAATACAATCAATGAGCAATTACTATGTCACGACCTCTATTCCGTACGTAAACGGCGACCCGCATATCGGCTTTGCCATGGAGCTACTACAGGCAGATGTGCTGGCGCGCTATGCCCGGGCCCAGAAAAAGAATGTAGTGTATAGTGCTGGTACCGATGAACACGGCACGAAAATCGCCCAGAGAGCTGAGGAGCTTGGCAAGACGCCAAAAGCTTTTACAGACGAAATGAGTGCGAAGTTCCGTGAGCTCGGAGCTTTATTGAATGTAAGTTACGACCGCTTTATCCGTACAACTGACCCTGGCCATGAGCAGCGCGCACAATTAATTTGGAAAAACCTGAAAAAGGATATTTACAAAGCTAAGTATGTTGGCTGGTACGATGTGCGCCAGGAAGAGTTTGTGCCTGAAGGTCAGGTTGACCCGGAGCGCACCAAGCCAGACCATCCGCAGGCCTATCAGCGGCTCGAGGAAGAGAATTACTTCTTTGCACTCAGTAAGTATGCGGCTGGAATCAGGAAAGCGATCGAGAGCAATGATTTTGAAATTTTGCCAAAGACCCGCCGCAACGAAATCCTAGCACTATTGAACCGCGGACTAGAGGATATCAGTATTAGCCGTCCGAAGAACAAGCTCGATTGGGGTATACCGGTGCCCGGTGACAATACCCAGGTCATGTATGTGTGGTTTGAGGCGCTGATGAACTATATTACGGTGCTTGGTTACCCAGAACATGAAGACTTTAAGAAATATTGGCCGGCAGACGTGCAGGTGGTTGGTAAAGACATCAGCCGGTTCCATGCAGCGATTTGGCCGGGTATGTTAATGAGTCTTGAAATACCGCTACCAAAGAAGTTGTTTATCCATAGCTTTATCAACGCTGAGGGCGGGGTTAAGATGAGCAAAAGTCTTGGCAATGTGGTTGCGCCGAAAGAGATAGTCGATAAGTATGGTGTTGATGCATTCCGCTATTATTTCCTGCGCCACATCCCGTCATACGAAGATGGTGAATTCAGCTGGGAGCGCATGGAACAAGCCTACAACAATGAGTTGGCGAACGAGCTTGGGAACGCTGTCCAGCGTACTGCAACAATGATTATGAAGTATCAAAACGGCATTATTGGCGAAGTGCCAGAGGCTTCACATGACAGCGCACCGATAGAAGTGGCAATTGAACGTTGCCAGTTTGACCGGGCGCTTGAGGCGATTTGGGCACAGGTTCGCGGGCTCAACCAATACATCGAGGATGCCAAGCCGTGGGAGATTGCCAAAAAGGACGACCAGGACCACCTGCGTGAAGTGCTGGCGTATCAGGTGAGCTGCTTGCTGGAAATCGCCAACTTACTCGAGCCGTTCTTGCCCGATACGGCGGTCAAAATCCGCAATGTGTTCGACCAGGGTATCGTACGGCCGCTGCCCACAACACTCTTCCCCAAAGAAGAAAAAGCCGAGTAGGTTTGTATCATGGAGCTGTTTGACACGCATTGTCATATCCACGAGATTTTAGAGCGACTTACACCGGTACACGATAAGTGGGTAAAAGGAGGCGTCACCGATATTGAAGACGTGATTGCGACAGGCAGGGCTGCAGGCGTGACGCGGGCGATGTGTGTTGGCACGACCGCCCGCGACAGTATGCTGGCTGTAAAAACTGTCGCAAATCGTGACAATTTGTGGGCGAGTATCGGCATCCATCCGCATGAAGCAGAGGATCATGTGGGGAATGAAAAGCTACTGCAGCAGTTTGCTGAGCTTGCAACTGACGCGAAGGTGAAAGCAGTCGGCGAATGTGGGCTCGATTATTTCTACGAGCATTCACCGAAAGAAGCGCAAAAGGAGATTTTACGGTTTCAGCTGGAGCTAGCAAAAAAGCATAATATGCCGCTGATTTTCCATGTACGGGACGCATTTGATGACTTTTGGCCGATTTTTGACGAATTTGAAGGTGTGAGAGGTGTTGTCCATAGTTTTAGTGCAACAAAGAAGGAGCTGGAACAAATTCTTGCGCGAGGTTTATATGTAGGTCTGAACGGGATAATGACGTTTACAAAGCGTCCTGAGCAACTTGAGGCTGCCAAAGCGGTGCCGCTTGATAAATTACTTCTTGAAACGGATGCGCCGTTCTTGACACCTGCGCCCGAGCGTGGTAAAATTTGCAGGTTAGAGCATGTGAAGGTAACTGCCAGGTTTTTGGCCGATTTACATGGCGAAAAGTTAGACAATTTGGCTGCGGCAACCACCAACAATGCTCGCAAGTTATTTGAAGTATAGCTATGAGTACAAACAACCATCCTTTTGCAATGAATGCTGCACCTGAAAAATCTATTATTTCAGGTGAATCTGCATTTGATGTGGAGGCTCGTTTGGCTGAAGTTGCCAATGCTATCACGCTCGTTGATGAAGCTCAGGAGGCGTAGATATGGGTGGACTCTTTGCGGCTTTCACGAAACAGCGAGCAGCAGATCGCAGGGCACAGTTTAAGAAAGCTCTTATTCATTTTGAGGCAAAAATTGGCGGGCAGCTCTTCGGTCCTATTCCGGAAAACCGTCGCCGAGAGTTCTTTTGTCTTGATACGCATACGTGGGTATGGCACGAAGAGTGGACTGATCAGAACGGCCAGCGTCAGGCCGTAACGACGCGATACGATGTGCGCCCAAGTGGCATTTTAAAGTCACAGGGGCATATGTCGTACCAAAAATTGACACCAGAGGAAGATCGTAATTTCCGCAAAGCAGTTCATCTGTACGGTGAGCGAATAGAATCTGAGTATCGTCGAGTGCTTGGCCAGCAAGCTTAATTTTTATGAACACGTCGATTTACCTCGACCATGCGGCAGCAACACCGATGAGCGAGTCGGTGTTGCTTGCAATGCAGCCGTTTTTTAGCAAGCAGTTTTACAACCCATCAGCGACATATCTGGTGGCACGCGAGGTAAAGCATGCGCTCCAAGAAGCACACGAAAACGTTGCCCGGGTGATTGGCGCGCGCCCGAGCGAGATTATCTTCACTTCCGGTGGAACAGAGGCGAATAACCTGGCAATTAGAGGTGTTATGGAGCAATTTCCTGAAGGTGAGGTTATAGTTGGCAGTACCGAGCATGATTCGATATTACGCCCGGCTGAACGGTTTACGTATGCACCGCTCTCGGTTGATGCCCAGGGTGTCGTGCGCCTTTCTGAACTCGAAGCCATGATTACTGATAGAACAGTACTTATCAGCGTCCACTACGCCAACAACGAAGTCGGTACCATCCAGCCGATGAAAGAAGTTGTACGGGTTGCTGATATAGTCCGTAGGCAGCGGCGCAAAAGCGGCAACAAATTGCCGCTTTACGTACACACCGACGCCTGCCAGGCTGGCAATTATCTTGACATCAACGTCGCACGGCTTGGAGTTGATATGATGACGCTCAATGGAGGTAAAATTTATGGGCCAAAACAGTCTGGCACACTCTACGTTGGTGCTCATGTCAGGCTAACGCCGCAAATTGTTGGTGGCGGACAGGAGTGGGGCTACCGCAGTGGCACTGAAAATGTCGCGTTTGCGGTTGGCATGGCAACTGCGCTCACAGAGGCGCAGGGCCATCGCCAGCAGGCGACACGTGACATGCAGGAGCTTCAGAAATATTTTATTGAGCAGTTGGAAGCGCGCATTCCTTCGGTTATCGTGAACGGATCCCGTAAGCATCGACTGCCCAACAATGTCCACATCACTCTTCCTGGCCAGGATAATGAGCGATTGATTTTTGCACTCGACGACCGCGGTATCATGGCAGCAGCAGGTTCAGCCTGTAGTGCGAGCAGCGAGGAGCCAAGTCATGTCTTACGTGCCATGGGTGTGAGTGACGCTGATGCACAAGCAAGTTTGCGTCTGACCATGGGCCGTGCGACCACCAAAGCAGATATCCATTATACGGTCCAATCACTTGCTGATATCCTAGCCTAACCCGTATACTTAAGCGTAAGCGGCTCGCCGTTTATATTTGCTATGAAACAAAGATTTCTCTCGATTTTAGGCGTACTTGTGCTGATAGGTATGTTAGCGTTTCCACTAGGGTATGTCAGTGCGCAGTCAGGCCAAAACACAGGAGAAACCAGCCAGGAAGAGACTTCCAAGACGTTAGAGCAGACAGGTTTGTCGCCGGAAATATATGGCTCAAACCAACCGTTACGGGTTGGTACAGTGGTTCAGCCCGAAGGTAATGATCCTAAGAAAGTTAAGGCTGCGCTTCAGTCAGAGATTGAAAAGGCCTTCGGTGTGGTGGTTAGCACGAATGACCTACCGATTACAATTTCTAGCAACGCCACAGAAGGTCAGGTATATGTAGCCACAAGTGGGCGTCGTGATGCGCTCGTGACGAGCGAAAACGGTGTTATTAAGGCAGGTGACTTCCTGGCGCTATCATCGCTGAGCGGCACACTGATGAAATCCAATGAGAAGTCGAAGCTTGTCTTTGGCAAGGCGCTTGAGAGCTTCGACGGCAAGAATAATCTCGTTGGTACACGTACGCTCAAGAGTACAGACGGCAAGGACCTCCAGAAAATTGGTATCGGCATGATTGCGGTATCAATTGAAATTCAAAAGAATCCTGAGGAAAAGAGCACCAAGTCAAAACTGCCGGAATTCCTGCAGCGAGTTGGCCAAGCAATTGCCGAAAAACCCGTGAGCGCTGTGCGGATTTACATCAGTACAGCAATCGTCGTCTTTTGTATTGTGATAGCGGTTGTCATGCTGTATGTCGGTGTACGCAGTGCACTCATTGCAATTGGCCGCAATCCATTGTCGAAGAAATCCATCTTCCGGGCTCTGCTTGAAGTCATTTTGACTAGTGTTCTGGTATTGATAATCGGGCTATTTACGGTATATTTAGTATTAAGGTTATGATTAAAATCACGGTGGGACACTATGTTTGGTAAGAAGAATGGCGGCAAAAAAGACGACAAAAACAAAAAGCCGCAGACCAAGGAGGAGCTTGCAGAATCTTATGAAAAGATGATGCAAGACGACGTCTATCACATCTTTGGCAAGGAGTTCCACGAGGAGCTTCGCAATAAAGCACGTCTCGATTTCCAGAAGGTCATCAACGAAAACGCAATGTTTTTGCAGCAGGATCTGCGCCTGACGACCTCAGAAATTAACGAATACCTCAAGAAGGAAGTCAGCGGCAAGTTGCAGGAAGAATTTGCAGCCTATCAACAATCTATTCGGGATGTGCAGTCAGCCGCTGTTGAGTCGATCAATAAGACGGTCATTGAGGCACAGCAGCAGCAGGCAGCATTGAATGAGCAGATCAAAAAAGAGGTCGATGCCCAAAAGGCCCAAATCATCGCTCATTTCGAAGAAAATATGGCCGAAATTGTCAGCCACTACGTCGTCAAGACGGTCGGCCAGCAGATCGACCTGAAGGACCAGCTACCGTTTATTATCCGTGAGATGGAAGCCCAAAAAGAAGATATGAAACGGGATATGTACCTATGAGCAAGGCGGTCCACTTAAACAACGAGGTGCAGTTTCTGTTGCCGCCAAGTTTGCTTGGCCGGCCAGATGTGTCGCGTTTGCTTCGCGAAGTAGAAGCGGTGGACTATGAGCTCGAAACCCAGGCAATCCGTGAACCGAACAAGCCGCTCGCGATCCCAAACATGAGCAAAGCATTGGTCGAAACAGCCCAGGTCAATAAAGTAGACGTAGCCGACATAAACAGCCGGAAGCAGCTTATTGCACAACTACGCGCCATCAAGGAAAAGGCACCAGTAATCCATATCACCTTTGCGGTTGATCCTGATCCTGCCATTTCGGCCTACATGGCGGCGTGGATCCGTCAAAATCTGCACCCGACTGCACTGGTGACGGTTGGCTTGCAGCCGCGCATCGTCGGGGGTTGTGTGGTGCGGACGCCTGACCATATTTATGACTTCTCACTCCGCAAACAATTCCTTGACCAAAAGCAGCAGCTCGTAGCAGAAATTAAAGCAGTAGTAGGTGCATGAGCGCGAATAAATTCAAAGAACTGGTCGATAGCGGTAACCAGGTCGGTGAGGTCATCGGCGTAGAACGGTTTTTGGTCAAAGTTCGGGGCTTGCAGCCCATCAATGTCCATGCTGTCGTTATTTTCGAAGACGGTAGCAAGGGCTATGTCCACCATGTGTACGAAGACTATGTCATGGTGCTCCACCTTGGTAGCGAACCGATGGTTATCGGCATGATTGCTGTGATGCAGCACAACAAGCTAGTGGCTCGCGTCGGCAAAAATTATATCGGCCGGGTTATCAATGTACTTGGCGAGCCACTCGATGGCAAAGGCGAAATCGTCCCGGATGGTACCTGGCCGGTTTTCCATCAGGCACCAATGTTGTACGAGCGTGAGCTGCTTGATACGCCGCTTGAAACTGGCGTGACCACGCTCGATATTATGTTTTCGATTGTGCGCGGGCAGCGCATGGCACTACTGGGTGACGGCAAGAGCGGCAAGAGCTCACTGGCAACCCAGATTGCGATTAACCAGCGCAGCACCGACATTACGACCATCTACGTGCTTATCGGTAAGCGTCGTGCCGACCTGATTGAGCTGATCGACCGTTTGACAGTAAACCACGCTATGGAAAAGACCATTATCGTGGCTTCGACGATGTTTGAGTCGCTGGCGTTGAACTATCTGGCGCCGTATGTTGGCGCGGCGATGGGCGAGTATTTCTGGCAGGAGCTCGGTATGGATACACTCATTATTTACGACGACCTGACGAGCCATGCCATGGCCTACCGCGAAATCTCTCTGATTGCCGGTGTGAGTCCAGGACGCGACTCATATCCGGGCGATATGTTCTATACACATTCGCAGCTGGTTGAGCGGGCCGGTAAGCTAAACCGCAACCACGCCAGTCAGACGATTTTGCCGATTATTTATGCTCCGGCTGGTGACATCACGGCGTATCTGCCAACGAATGTCATGTCTATGACTGATGGTCAGTGGATTTTGGATATGGCGGTCTTCCGTGAGGTGATGCGCCCTGCGATACATACAGGATTATCGGTGACCCGCGTTGGTGGCGTGGGCCATAATAAACGTCAGAAAGCCCTGGCAGTGCAGACAGGTAAAGCGTTGGCTGCGTATCGTGTAGCTGAAGAGTATGCGCACTTTGGCTCTGAATTGTCGGCGGAGTCTGCGGCCGCACTCCAGACAGGTAAAAACCTATACAAGCTATTCAACCAAAAAGTTGGCGAAACCTACAGTCTGATGGACCAACAGTTCTTGTTGGATATTGTGCTCAACCTTGACCCGCGGGAGTCGATCGACATCGATAAGATGAAAGCACTGGTGCATGAGTATTCTGAGCGGGTAGAAAACGACGATGATGAAGAGAAAAGTAACTTCAATAAACTGCGTGACGAGTTAAAGGCGAAGGTTATCATTCAGCCACTCAAGGTTGTCAAGGAAGAAGCACCAGCCGTGGAAGAAGCGCCAGCTGAGAGCGAAGACAAGAAGGGCGATAAGAAAGACAAAGACAAGGATAAGGATAAGAAGAAAAAAGACGACAAGAAGAAAGATAAAAAAGACGAACAACCTAAAGAAGAGCCAAAGCCCGCCGAAGAAAATACCGAAGCAGCGAAGCCTGACGACTCTCAACCTGAAGATGCGACGCACCGCGACGTCAATGCGCCCGGCACTACCGTTGCGCCACAGGAAGGCGCCGAGGTGCCTGAAACCAAAGTCGATCCTGATATAGAGAACCCGGATAAAGAGCTCGACGGTAAGGCGGCTGAACCTACAGAGGAGCAAAAATCGTGAGACGACCGCAGGAAATCCAAGCCGAGGAAAAAGCCATGAAGACCATCGTAGGTCTGACGAGCGCCTTCGAGAGCCTATCGAGCATGCAGGTCGTACTGACCAAGAAAAACGTCGCTTCGTCAAACATTTTCTTTACCGATGTATGGAATATCTATAAAAACATTCGTGTGAGCGGCATGTTCCAGTTTGGTCGCAAACCAGAGGATGTACCGCTTGATAAGGAGCTCTACGTTCTGATTACGGCTCCGGCTGGCCTCAGTGGTGATATCGACCAGCGCCTGATTCGCCTGATGCGTAAAGATTACGACCCAATGCGGCACGATATTGTGGTTATCGGCAAGCATGGTGCGCAGCAGCTAGTTGCACTAGGCATTACGTACCAGAAGTATTTCAATCTACCCAAGAAAGACCCGATCAACATTGAGCCACTAATCCAGATCGTGCAGCAGTACAAGGAAACCCACGTGTTTTACCAGACGTATGTGTCGATGATGACTCAGGAAGTGAAAAGACTGACACTGAGTCAGGTTATCGAAACCAAGGGCCGCGAGGCCGGTGCGGACGCCATTACTGAGGAAACTTACATCTTTGAGCCCAGTCCACTCGTGGTGGTGGCGCACATGGAGACTTCGATGATGCGTTTGGCGCTGCTGCAAATGATTTACGACTCACGTCTCGCGCAACACGCTAGCCGGTTCAAGGCCATGACGTCCGCCAAGCAGCGCTCGCAAGAGGAAGTCCAGCGGCTGCATACAGCATACAACCGGGCGAAACGCAACATCGTCGACACACGCCTGAAGGAAATCGCTGCAGGACTCAAGAAATTACGTAAAGGGGAGGGGTACTAAATGGCCGATCAAACAACGACCAATGGCTCTGGCAAGGGCGTCATCCGCGTGCTCCGTGACCTGGTGGTGAAGGTGCAGTTTGATGACGAAATCCCGAATATTTACGAGATTCTCGAAGCTGATAATGAACAGCGTACGCCACTATTGGTAGATAGCTTGGAAAAAGGCGACACGGCAATTTGCTTGAATATCAGTGCCGACCGTTCCCTCATGAAGAACCAAACAGTGCATCGCACGCATCATAGCTTGCAGATTCCAGTTGGCGAAGAGATGATTGGTCGCGTTCATGACACGTTGAGTCGGCCAATCGACGGTCTGCCGCCGCTCGACACGTCCAAAATGGAGCACCGCAATATCTTTACGCCGTCCAAGGCATCACGTTCGCTCGCGCCGATGAAGCCCGAGATTATGGTGACAGGTATCAAGGTACTCGACTTCTTCACGCCGTTCGTGAAAGGACGCAAAATCGGTATTATCGGCGGTGCCGGTGTGGGCAAGACGGTATTAACCATGGAGATGATTAACAACGTCGCTCAGGGCTCAGGCGCGCTCAGTATGTTTGTTGGTATTGGTGAGCGTATTCGCGAGGGTCACGAGCTGTACGACACACTGAAGAACGCTGACTTGCTCAAGACCACGGCCATGTTCTTTGGGCAGATGAACGAAAATCCGGTGCAGCGCTCGCTGATTGCACAGGCAGGGGTGACGCTAGCCGAGTATTTCCGCGATGACAAACAGCGTGACATCCTGTTCTTTGCCGACAACATGTACCGCTACATCCAGGCACGTAACGAGGTATCAACCATTATCGACCAGACGCCATCAGAAGGTGGTTACCAGCCGACGATTTTCTCTGACGTGAAGCTGCTCCAGGACCGGTTGGTGTCAAACGAATTCGGCTCTATTACTGCGCTGCAGACCATCTACGTGCCGGCAGACGACCTGTCAGATCCGGCTGTGCAGCTGATTGGGCACGAGCTCGACAGTACCATCGTGCTTTCGCGTGATGTGGCAGCGCAGGGTATTCGCCCGGCGGTTGACCTTAATAAAACGACCTCAAGCCTGGTGACGGTTGAAATTGTTGGAGAGCGTCATCACATGCTTCATGGTCGGGTGATGGCGATTCTGCAAAAGTATGAGTCGCTGAAAGGTTTAGTGGCAATCATTGGTGAAAGTGAATTGAGCCCTGAAGACCGCGAAGATTACGGCAAGGCCAAGAAACTCATCCAGTACTTCTCGCAGAAATTCAACGTCATGGAAAAGATGACCGGAGTGAAAGGCGAATTCTTCTCGCGCGAGGAAACACTAAACGGTATCGAAGAAATCATTATTTAACATGGCTGACGAAGAAAAGAAAAATACGACTACTGCCAGTGCTCCGGCGGTCGATGACCCGACCAAGGTACAGGTGGCGAGCGAAACCAAAAAAACCGTGACGCCGTTCATGCAGCGCAAGGCAAGCCTTGGGATGCTGCTCGTCAAGATCTACACGCCGTTTAAGGTATATTACGAAGGTGATGCCAGGAGCGTCACAGCAGTGAACGAGACTGGTAAGTTTGATGTGTTGCCGGGGCATCATAATTTCATCACGATGCTTGTGCCGTGCGATGTTATTGTAGTCAACCCCAAGGAGGCTCAGCCGAAGGTTATCCCGATTGCCCGCGGACTGATGCATATCAAAGACAACAAACTCATCATCTTCCTCGATGTCTAGATAGCAAATATTGCAAAAGTATGGTATAATATAAATATGGCTCAGAATGAGATATTTTTTGTCGGTTGCGGGGAGTACGGCGTGCTCCCGAATGGGAAAGTTGACCTGAGTTCTGATGGTTTTGAGCAAGCTTGTGTGGCTGCCGAAACACTAGCACAACAGTATCCCGATATTATAGACAACAACGTGATTATTTGTGGCCACACCAAACCTGCATGTACAACAGCTGCTTTGGTGTCCCGTGAAATTCAACCATCTGAACAAATCCTTCGACCACACAGTGGGCTTGATCGGATACAGAAGCTATCACCAGAGGAAACTCTAGCAAATATGGCTCGATTTATTATGACACTACGCGGTCAAGTTAGCGACCTAGCACCTCATGACGAGCGGTTAGTTGTGGTTTCATATCTGCCGCTATTATCAGCGATAAAGATGCATGATAAATGCGTGGATACGACAGCTGAGCCAGGCGAACTACATGTACATAGTCCGTAGTAGAGAGGTTTATGGCTACGGATGCTAAAACGAATGTGCGACCAGAAATAACAATTTAGTTGATTACAAAATAATCAAACGCGAAGCTGGAGCCGCCAGGGGCGCTGTTGGCAGTACAGATACTGAAGCTGTTGCTGTCACGGCTGACGTAAAATTGCGTTCGACCGGCAGCCGATCCTACCGGGGTGACGATAACCTTTGGCGTACCAGAAAATGCCTGCACAAAATTGATGGTCGCGAAGCAGCCAGGAGCCGGATTATTACCGGTGTTAACATTCAGTGTGCCTGCGATGTCGGAGCCGCTAATAGAGGTTGTACCGCCTGCGCCGACCGCGTTGCCCTGCGAGCGGCTCGGTGTGGGGCCGGTTGCACGGATATGATTATTGAGGTTGAGGTTGCCATTGCCAGCCAGTGTCAGGGTGCCAGTCGTGATTTGCGAGGCGGTAATGGTGCCGCCAACGTTCAGGCTACGGTTGACACTCAAATCGCTCTCGGCATTAATGCGGCCACGGACGCTGAGGTTGTTTGTGAGCGATGTCGCCCCGGTTACGGTCAGGTTGTTTGCGACCGACAGCGTGCTGGCCTGCACTGTCGTTAAGTTTGACGTACCAGATACCGTCAGGTCAGGCACTAGCAAACGCTGCCCCAGCTGGATATTACCAGCCACATTCAAATCGCCACGTACCAAAGCGTTACCAGCAAATACTGCGTTCGATTGGATGTTAAGTGTATACCGTGGGTCGCCGACCTGTGCGTTACCAGCTGCAATCTCTTTCAAGTCTTCCTGGGTAAGCTCTTGCTCACCAACAGTTGGCAACTGCGGCTCTTTTTGACTGTTTAAGTACGACACAATAAACACTATCGCGCTGATAACAAGTAACAGCAAAAAGATAAGGAAATAGACATTTACCTTTCGCCACAGCTTTTTGAGCGCACTCGGCCCTTTTCGTTTTTTGTCGTTGCCAGATGGTGCTTCGCCTGGAGCAGCATGGAAATTTTCTTCTGCACCACCGTTACTTAAGGTATCAAGAGCACTTATCTCTTGAGGTTTTTCAAGGGCATCCGCGTCCCCACCCGTATCCGGCAAACCATTGTCTTTTTTCGCATCCATAACGCTTATAGTAATAATACCATAACTACTTATGCTTGTATGGTATGATTATCAGTAGCATATGAGCTGGAAAAGAAACACGTTTGCGTCGTTATTATTGGTGGCTGGCAGCGTCGTTGCCTTGGCTAGTGTTGCTGCTGCCCAGACGTCGTCTCAGAATTATCGGGTGGATGAATATTTCTTTGGTAGTGGTGGTGAGCTCGAGGCCTGCTCTGATAATTATTGTTCCAAGCAATCGGCTGGCGAGTTGGCCGTTGGCAATACTTCAAGCAGTAGTTACCAGGCGAATGCCGGCTTCAATACCACGAGCGACCCGATACTCGAGGTCGCGGTCAACGGCAGTGTCGATTTTGGTCTGTTGAGCACCAACGCTACAGCGACAGGTACAGCGAATGTCCAGGTGCGTACTTACCTCTCGAGCGGTTATAACATGATTATCGTAGGTTCACCGCCAACCTACTCAGGCCGATCACTCAAAGCTATGAGCGCTGGCAGCCAAGCCGACCCTGGCACCGAGCAATTTGGCATCAACCTGCGCAATAACAGTTCGCCGAATATTGGTGCTGACCCAGAACAGGTGCCAGACAGCACCTTCAGTTTTGGTTTACCTACCGCAGACTACAACACGCCGAATGAATTTAAGTACCAGAGTGGCGACACCATCGCCTATAGCGATTCGAGTTCAGGTCAGACCAATTACACAATTTCTATGATTGCCAACATGTCCAACCTGACAGCAGCTGGCCGCTACGAGACCAAGCTCTCGATCATCGTTGTGCCTGTTTTTTAGAGTTGTCTCATATCTAGCTTACGAGCGTCCGGCTTATTGCAGGTGGCGCAATCAACAGGGACAGGATTTTAATATTTTAATAAAGTTTAATACTCCATGCTAACTCACCTAGAAAGCTGTGGATAAACCACTTGCATGGTAAATTCTGCTTATGCTACACTCGCTCTGTAACTACTAAAACAAAAAGCAAATAAAAGGAGAACATATGATAAGCAATATCAAAGGCGTTCTGCACCGGGTAAACCCGCTTGTGGCTGCAGTAGCGCTTGTACTGGCGGCACTGGTGCCTGTGCTGTCCGCACGACAAGTCTCGGCTTTGCCGTTGACCGATCGAAGCTTAATGGTAAGTAGTACGGTACCGAGCAACGACAATGTAGCTCCAGACGGTACCACCTACGTATTTGGTAACGGCGCCGGTCAAATACCTGCGGGCGACCCGCGTAATGGTACAAAGGTAGACCACACGTACACCTTTACGGTACCAACCGCTGGTGATATCGAAGGTTTCACTATCGAGTATTGTGAATCAGCGTTTGGTTACGTGGGTGCAGGTGCATGTACTGCAACCAACCTTCTTGCTAACACAGGCTTCTCAACCGCTGCTTGGGACGGAGCTACAATTCAGGTTGGTGGAGTCGACTTCAATGTAGTTGCTGATGATGCACCAAATTTCATCACACTAGTGGCAGACGATGATCCATTAACCGTTACTGCTGGACAGCAGGTTGAAATAGCTTTTGAGGCTAGTGAAACCAACTTCTTTAGGAACCCGAACTCTAGCTACCTTGCATTCAATAGCGGCACGTACTTCGCACATATCTCTACCTTTGACGATGCAACCAATGCCGGAAACGCGTTCAGTGATGTAGACCCAACACCTGACGGTGTTATTGATGACGGTACAGTCACCAATAACATCACCCAGGCAATCAGCATTTACACACGCGTACAGGAAACACTGAACTTCTCAGTCGAAGGTGACTACAATAATGGTGTCCCTGATGGTCCAAGCAGCGCATATGTGGGCAGTGGTGCATGTACGCCATTGAATGCTAACGACAACTTGATCCGTCTCGGTGACGGCAACAATGCCCTAAGCCCATCACAAGCATACTTTGGCCGTTCATACTTCAGGCTTGCTACAAACGCTTTCCAGGGCACGACTGTCTACTACGCGGGTGATACGCTTCGCTACGGTACCAACACAATTGATGCAATCGGCGGTGGTGCAGCAGTAGCCAGCACTCCAGGTACTGAACAGTTCGGCTTCGCCTTCAACCCAACAGATGCTACTGGTAACATGGCAACAACCACAAGTATCATCGGTAACGATGGAACCCTAGTCCCGTCAGCTGTATATGCAGATAATACCACTGGATATGCATTCGATGACGGCAGCTTGGCCGACCCAGTGCCACTGGCGGCAGTAGAAGATGACGTTGTAGAGTGCGATACAGGCTCACTGGAATATGTTGCGAACATCAGCACCAGTACTCCAGCCGGTATCTACACCACCAAAATCAACTTCATCGCAGCTCCTACTTACTAAGTTAACGACTACAGACGAAGCAAAAAAGTCCGGAAGAAATTCCGGACTTTTACTTTGTTTAGTACAATATACTTATGCTTTCCCAGATTAGTTCGCTGCGCGCCAAACTTACGCGTAGCAAATACGTGGCAGCAGCGAGCCTGCTACTAGTAGTGTTGTGCGTATGGCTCGTCGTACAGCCTGCAGATGCTGCTAAATTTACAGATCGTAGCATATATATCAATTCGTCACGGCCGAGCGATACTACGTTTTATATCATTTCATTCCAGTACACCACCACGGCGGTTGTCGGGTCGGTAAAAATGGAGTTTTGTACTAGCCCGATCGCGACACTGCCATGTTATCCGCCATCTGGCATGGACTTGTCTGGAGCTAGTCTCACGGCGCAGGCAGGTGAGACAGGCTTTGTTATGGATACCCCGAGCCCTAATGTGATACTGCTGAGTCGTACCGCCGCAATGACTGGTCCTGGCGTTTCTAGCTATCGCTTTGATAATGTCGTGAACCCCGATGCGACAGGTGCAAATGCTGATCCGAGAGAGCCTGAGCACGAAAAGACGAATTTTTATGTCAGACTTTCGAGTCACGCTAGTACAGATGGATCCGGCCCAGAGATAGACGTAGGCTCGGTATCAGCAACAATTACTCCTGAACTCGGCGTATTGACTCAGGTGCCGCCAATCCTAATATTCTGCGTTGGGGTTGTTATCAACGATGACGAATGTGAAGATGTTGATGGGTTCTATGTAGATTTTGGCGAACTCAGCTCAGATGAGACGTTCTACACAGCATCGCAGATGCAGGCACGTACGAACGCACAGTACGGGTATTCGATATATGTTGAGGGGAATACGCTCACGTCTGGTATCCGCTCTATACCAGCGATAACCACACCTACACAGAGTCTTGTGGGCGTAGGTCAGTTTGGCATAAACCTAGCCGATAACAGTGACCCGGATATTGGCGCCGATCCAGTAGGGCCAGGTATCGGTGCGATCCTAAACCCTGTCTACGCAACACCAGACCATTACTTATACAATGAAGGCGACGTGCTGGTAACGAGTAGCGGTGTAACTCCTGTTCGTAAATTTACCGTTAGTTATATTCTGAATGTTCCAGAAGATCAGGAGCCCGGTGTGTATAGCACAACAATCACCTACGTTTGCACAGCTGGGTTTTGATGCTACAATACTGCTAGTGTTTAGAATATAAAACGGAGACTTATGAAAAAATACATTCGTGCTATTGCTGTACTTGCAGTCGTAGGCATTACTGCTTTTGCAAATATTCAAGTTAACGCTCAGTCCACCGGACTTGCTATTAACCCGCGTCTGGATTTTAGTATTCGCCCTGGCGAGAGTCAGAGCGCTTCGTTCTATTTGAGTAACCTCAACAAAGAGCTTCCGGCAAAGGTGCAGCTGAATGTCACTGACTTCAAGGCTTCAGGCGAGACAGGTATACCGTCGCTGATTACCCGGGAGGATGCACCTCAGACGCCATGGTCGCTCAAGCCATTCTTGGATGCTCCAAAAATTGTCGAACTTGAACCTGGTGAGTCAAAGTACGTACCGTTTACTATCAAAATCCCTCAGGGTCAGGGTGCTGGTAGCTACTATAGCGCAGTAAAGTATGACCCAGTTTTGGGTGACGGCAGCGAAGCAGTTGTTATTAGTGGGGCACCGACACAGTTGCTTTTCGTAACTGTACCAGGCAAGGCAACTGAGCTTATGAACCTAGAGAAATTCGGCACGTATGAGCTGCCAGACAAGCAACAAGTTGGGAAGTACAAGTCATTGTTTGTATCGAGCCAGCCTCAGCGCTTTGCGTACACGCTAAAGAACGCAGGTAATGTTGCTGAAAGCCCCGTAGGCTCCATAGTTATCAAAAATATCTTCGGTAAGACCGTGAAAACCATTGAAGATGCTAACCCGGGCAAGAACCTTGCGCTCATCGACCAAACACGCCGATTTGATGTATGTATAACCTCTGAAACGAAAGAGGTTAAGGATGGCGAAAAGAAAGAAAAGGTAACTAGCTGTAAAGCGCCTGGCTTGTTCCCTGGCGTATACAAAGCACAGCTAAGTATTTTCTACGGCATCAACGGCTCAAGCACCCAGGAGATTAATGCTACATCCACGTTCTGGTATTTGCCATGGTGGTTTATTGGCGTCATCGTCGCAGTCTTGGCTGTGCTTGCATTCGTTATCTTCAAGGTCCGCCAGAACCTCATCGGTGTAACCTCACATCGCAGAGACCGCAAGAACAAGCGCAAGTAATAAAGCATTAGCTTTACTCTTGGGTGGCGCAACAGTAAAATAGAAACATGCAGAAAATTCGTGGGCTGGTACTTCTGGTGATTGCTGTAGTAACTGCTGCAGTAATTGGCGGAGGTCAGGCTTCGGCCCAGTTGCCGCCTGACTTCACGCCGCTGACTACCGAAAATCCCAAAGCCAACTCGTTTGGTTTGCAGGGCACCATTAGTGCACCGCCACCTACAGGCCACGCTACAATCACCGTGCCTAGCAATGGCCAGTCATTTAATCAGGTGCCAATCCAGGTGAGCGGTACCTGTCCGGACGGGCTGCTCGTAGAAGTGCTCAACAACGGTGTAATGGTCGGTTCGACGTTGTGTGAAAACGGCAGCTTTAGCTTGCAGATTATCCTATTCCCAGGACAAAACGAGCTGACCGCCCGTGTGCTTGACGACTTGGGGCAGGAAGGCGAACCGTCAAACACAGTGACCGTTAGCTATTCGACCTCAACCGATACATCGTTTTCTGCGTTTGCCCAGGCAATTATCTTGACCAGTAGTTACAGTCGACGGGCTGTAGACCCAGGCGCTACGCTCGAATGGCCGCTGCAGCTGAGCGGTGGTACCGGCCCATACGCGTTCAGTATTGACTGGGGCGATGGCTCTGACCCGGAGCTTATGAGCCAAGGAGCTGCCGGGCTGATTACCATTCGACACGTGTACAAAGAGCCGGGAATTTACCGGGTCACAATTAAGGTCGTGGACTCCAACGGCGTGAGCGGATTCTTGCAGGTTATCGCAGTAGTGAATGGTGAAGCCGAGTCAGCTATCAAAACCGACCAAAAAGAACCAGCAGCCATCGTTATCCGTAACCGAGTCATCTGGATACCGGCAGCTGTGGTGCTCGCACTGTTAATCCCGGCCTTCTGGCTTGGCCGCCGCGCCGAAGCCCGCGCCATCCGCAAAGACCTTGAGCGTCAGGCCGAGATGATCCGGCGAGCGGACATGTAAGTATTAATGAGATCAATCTTGAATCAATCAGAGATTCGAGGCGTGGACTGCTACAAGCCTGGCTATACGAGGAAGGAGAGCAGTAATTTCGGGGGTAGAAGCACCGAAAAAGATGTGGAAAAGTAGTGGAAAATGCTTGCGCTTAGACAAAGAAGTGTGGTAAAAATGTAAGCAGAAGCATTAAAAACCAAAAGCAAACGAAACAAAAACAGGAGTAGCCATGAATACTCTCATGCAAACATTGAAACGCCATACTTATGGCATTGCAGCCATGCTGCTGCTGTCAGCGATGGTAATGCCGCTCGTATTTACCGGCAGTACAGCTGCGGCGGTCCTTACATCACGCAGTATCGAAATGAGCACCTCATCTCCAAGTGCATCGAGCGTATCATACACGCTGAGGTTTAACCCTGGCCAGGCAGGAACCGTCGATGCGATTGTGATTGACTTCTGTGAGGAGTCTGCAGTGATTGGAGCTGCATGTACAACACCTACAGGCATGACAGTTGGCACCACGCTCTCAGTACTGACAAACAATGGCAATGACATTGCTTCAGGCTGGACTGCGGAGATGGTTGATAGCGGTGACGCGCTCTATATCCATAATGACAGTGGCTTGACTGCAAATACTACGCATCAAGTTGTCGCTACAGTAGGCGGATTTACGAACCCAAGCGCCACAGGTACGTTCTACGCCCGGGTATTCACCTATGCAGACGCAGGAGACGCAGACGATTATGAATCGGACGATGTGCCTGAATACCTGGATGCTGGCGGTGTTGCTCTGAGTACTGTTGATGATATCGATGTCACTGCAGTCGTAACCGAAAGCCTAACCTTCTGTGTGTCAGGTACTGCGCCAGATCCAGGTTGTGCGAACACAACGCCTGCTGCACTAACGCTTGGTGAAGGTGACCCAGGTGCCGAGGCTCTTGAAACGGATACCATTAGTGAAGCGATTGCCTACTTCCAGCTTTCCACGAACGCCGCTGGCGTTACCTCAATCAAGCTTCGCAACGGCGCAGCTTCTGGCGGTCTCAATAGCGGCAGCAACTCAATACCTCCAATCGATGACACCGAGCCAATAGAGCTGTCATCGGGTGTCGCAGGCTTCGGCGTCCGCGTACCGGCAATAAGCTCTGGTGACGATGTCGAATCTGCAGATGTCGTAGGCGCTTCCGCATATGCCAGCGGTAGCATCGGCTATCTCAATATGCGAGGCACAGAAGTAACGAGTCCGTATGGTGATGAAATCGCGAATACCGACACGGGCGGACCGGTCAGTAACGCCAATGTGCCGCTGACGTTTGGCGCACAGGCAAGCAACCTGACGCCTCCTGGTGTGTACACCGCAGCAATCGTGCTCATTGCAACTAGCACATACTAATAAGACAGACAAAAAGCGGCTTCCAAAGAGCCGCTTTTTGATTGGCATGAGCGCCCGGAATTGGTACCATTAGAGGTAATACATGACAATACAGCAACACCTGGTAGATCTAGCAAGAAAGCGGGCAGTATTTGTAATTGCCGCTGTGTGTAGCCTCATGGTTTTAGTTGGATATGCGCCAGTGTTTGGCCAGGCGAATACGACGCGTGATAAGGACAAAAACACTTCTACGAGCAGTAGCGCCATGAAGGTGTCGCCACTAAGGACTGATGTAATCATCCGACCTGGTGAAACGCGTAAGGTCAATATTACCGTCCAGAACGTTACCACCAGGCCGCTGACACTCAAGCCAATTGAGAATGACTTTATCGCTGGTGATAACGAAAACGGTATACCTGATATTATTCTGGACGAAGATAAGTTTGCGCCGACCCATAGCTTAAAACGGTTCATGGCGCCGCTACCGAATGTTGTAGTACAGCCAGGTGAGCGACAGACAGTTGAGGTGCAAATTACCGTGCCGTCCACCGCACAGGCTGGCGGCTACTATGGTGCGCTGCGGTTTGCTCCGATTGGGTCAGGTAACGACAAGAACATCAATGTATCCGGCAGTGTAGCGTCGCTGATTTTGCTGACGGTGCCAGGCAATACTGTCGAAAGTTTGCAGCTCACGAATTTTGACATTCGCCAGGACAGAAAGACCGTGAGTCGCTTGTCGAGCCCAGACAAAGTCGATGTGTTGTTGCGCCTCGAGAACAAGGGCAATGTGCATGTTTCGCCGTTCGGTAGTGTGAATGTGCAAAAAGGCGGCAAGCTTATCTATAGCGCCAAAGTGAATGACATCAAGCCAGCGGGCGTCATCTTGCCAGATAGCGCACGCAAATGGTCAGTGCCTATCAAGAAGCTTGGCAAATTCGGGAAGTATGAAATTAGCGCGACACTCGGGTATGGCGGCAGCGGTGATACTATTGAGGTCAAGAAGACCATCTGGATTATCCCTGGTGCGTACATTTTCTTTGCCATTTTGGCCTTCGCACTCCTTATCATCCTGATCGTATCGATCGTGCTTGGCCTGCGTGCCTATAAGCGCAGAATCCTCCGCGGTGTCCGTCGCCGCCGCTAGCGATGACGCTCAGAATTTGCTAAAATAGATAGGTTATGGCAAAAAAGGTATATGTCGGTCTCAGCGGAGGTGTTGATAGCTCTGTAACTGCTGCACTGCTAAAGGGGCAGGGCTATGACGTCACGGGCGTATACATGAAAAACTGGAGCCAAGATTTGCCCGGGTTCCCGTGCCCTTGGAAAGAAGACTATCAGGACGCCAAGCGCGTCGCGGTTAAGCTCGATATTCCGTTCAAGATGTACGATTTCGAGACCGAGTACCGCGAGAAGGTCGTGCAATACATGCTCGACGGCTATCGTAGCGGCGTCACGCCAAACCCTGACATCATGTGCAACCAAGAGGTGAAATTCAAACTTTTCCTCGAAACTGCGCTCGAAGATGGTGCTGATATGATTGCCACCGGCCACTACGCCAAGACCGAAAACGGCCGGTTGCTGATGGCCAAGGATGACAATAAAGACCAAACTTATTTCTTGTACCGCGTTACCAAAGAAGCGCTTGAAAAAACACTCTTTCCACTCGGTGACTACACTAAGCTTGAAGTACGTGAGCTTGCCAAAAAGTATGGTCTGATTACTGCAACCAAAAAAGAGAGTATGGGCATTTGCTTTGTCGGCAAGGTCGGCATCAAGGAATTTTTGCAGCAGTACGTCGAGACCGAGTATGGTCCAATTATCGACCAAAACGGTGTGGTTGTTGGCGAGCACGACGGTGCGATTTTTTATACCATTGGCCAGCGTCATGGCCTGAATGTCGGCGGCGGTTTGCCATTTTACGTTGTTGGCAAGGATATGAAGAAAAACGAGGTTTATGTGACAACCAATCTGCAAGATAAGCGTCTCTGGAGCAGAACCGTTAAGCTGACGTCTGCTCACTGGATTAACGACGAACCTACAGACAGCCAGCAGCTTTTGGTGCGCACCCGTCACCGCGCCAAGCTACTGCCGATCACGCGCATCAAAAAACTTGATAATACCACTTGGGAGGCTGAGCTCAAGGAAGAGGTTCGCGCCCTTACCCCCGGCCAGTCTGCCGTATTTTACGCAGCCAACACTTGTCTAGGCGGCGGAGTTGTAACCCTGTAGGAATCCAGGCCAGTGGGTGGTGAGCTGGCAGCTAACTCTGTCCTGCGCAGCATCTGTTCAAGCAAGCCGCTATCGTGCAAGATATTGAACTGACTCAGTGCAGTTTGCACATCGATGTCGGCAGGTGGTTCGCCTCGCTTGATTGCATGCTGAGCGGCTCGGGCAAGCCCCACTTGCACCACGCCAAGCATATCGATCGGAAAGTCTTCACCAAACCGACGCTCCTCATCGAATACATCCATCAACTCCCTGAGCGGCAATTTAGGATGGATACCCATCAGATCCGGCGCTAGGTTCATGCTTAGGATTGTAGTCCTGCTAGTGCTTCTGTCAACCGAATAGTAACATTAAATAGTTAATTTTGTGACATGTATCACAATTTAATGACTATCTACTTCTCGAAGCGTCTCCAGCGGGTTTTTAGGGGGAAGCAATTCGAAGATATGTGCAAACGCATTGAGTCGATGGCCATGTTTCTCCAGGTACTCGATGAACGGCTTAGGTGGCTTGACCTCTAGAGGTGGGTCTATGAGTTCGATTTTGACAGTTTTGTTAGGGTCGGTCAGGAAAGTGAAACGCACGTAGGCAACGGGAAGGCCAGTGGCCTTATTTGTATACTCAACCGTATATCCACCCGGCAACCTAAACTTGTCATACATGAGATTGTACTCGGAGCCGCTGATACTTGGTACGGTTTGTTGATAGACTGTGTTTATGCCATCTGCCGCTAGATATTTATGTATGCCGCCTTCGTGATGCGTGTGCGAACTTTTAGCAGATACAACACAGCCACTCAAGATAGCAGCAGCGAGAGCTTCTGCGCGGTGTGCGAGCGCGACGGGTTTTTTGCCTGTTTTTTCGTATATTTCACACGCTCGGCGGGCAATGATTTCTCCTTGCGCTATGATGCTTGCGTGTAATGCGGGTACATCTTCTTCTTTGACAGCCGTAAAGACAGTATCCTCCGGATCGTCTGCTCCAACATAGTGTGTCCCGTTAATTTCCTTGTGATAGTTAGTCGCCTCATTGAGAATATCAGGGCTATCGATTTTTTTATCGTGGTTCCCGTGCACGGCAACATACGGAGTATCACCTAATTTTTCGCGGAAGCTAGGGCGACACTTGTCTTCATATGGAGCCGCTCCGGCATAGTTATCCATATCTCCTGTCTCAATGACCACGTCCGGGTCCGCCACGCTTACAGCTGCCGGAAGTACCTTCTCTATATACGCAAAATTGCACTGGTTATCGCCAATATGCATCCTTGCTTCGAGATCAGGGTTGTTGCGCAGGCTCCGGTAGCGTGCGTTGCCAATAACAAATGACCGGTGTGAGGCAAGCAGATTGTCTCTGTACTGTTCCAATGAGCTGTCGACACTTTTCTTTTGCTCGGTCAAGGCGTCCACAATTGTGGTAGGGAGATTGTGTAGTGGCCCTGTGATGGTCGCCCCTTTAAGGAGTGGGCTGAGGTCAGTAATCCGCGGACTTAATTCAGCTTTTGGTGCTACATACTCTACTTTTGGCCCACTAATTTTTTCATATACAACACCCGCCGTACCGCAACTTGCAAGAGCGCCAACGAGTGCTACAGGCGCTAGACGGCGAGGAATTTTGTTAATCCAAGATCGCTTCCTTGGCGTATCTACTTGTTCTTCAGTGAGCTCTTTTCCGCGTAGTTCACGAATCGTAGCTTCGGCGCGTTCGAGGCGTTGGCCGCGACGGATAAATTCGGCTATGCCGATTGCAAGACCCGAAACCGTTAGCATCCCTATGCTGACACCCGTTCCAATATTGAGCAAAAGATCCTTTTTTACTGGGTCAAAGATGCTGATATCTGCTTGGCCAATGAGTCCGAGCAGCTCTTGAATTGAAGAGACGGCCTCTTGAGAGCTAGTATTGCCTTGGCTGAATTCTCCGAGTGCTTCACTGGCTGGCTTGCCCCCAAGAAGAACCGGGTCTAGCCTGACAGGAACGTCAACAGGTATGTTTGGGAAATGCCACTCACCGACAATTGCACCGTTGTTAAGGTATATCCCTTCGCCGCGCGCAATAGAGCTTTTGACAATATAACCTGGCGCAATATCACTTTCAGGGGGGAAGAGCTCATTGGCGATGTAGCCACCCAACACTCCACCTGCAGCGGCACTGCCTGCTACAACACTTCCATACCGGAGCTTAGACTCTAGTAGTAGTTTATTCTGGTCAGCGGCCTGGGTAGGCTCGCCCTGGCGCTCGTACTCACTCATTAACTATTTAATAGTATAGCACTTATCTTATCATTATACCAAAAAAGATTATGTTTGTCAAGTTTGTCATCTGTTAGAACTCGATTATAAAGGCCTGTTTGTTCGCTTTATCCGCAAAATATCGGGCTAGTAGATAGGCTTCGCCGATTTCTGCAGCTTCACCAATGGCATCCCATGCGGTTTCGGCGGTAACGTACCTAGGATCGTCTCGGAAGTGCTCAACTGGGATGCTGATGATAGGTGCGGGTCGCGGGCGACACAGTCCTTGATTGCGCTCGTAGTCGATTGCCCAAGCTGCAGCCTGGTCATAATTCAGGCGTTCTATAATGTCTGCGTATTCTTCAATGGGGAGAGCCACCGCAGCGTACCGAGCATGACTATCAGTATCTTGGGTGACGCCAGTTAAGACGATACAGCCCACCTCTCGCAGCGTTTCGAGATGTCTTCGATGCAGTCCGAGATTAAAATCTTCTGGTGACGGTGCGCGTCTCATTATTTATTATATTCCAATAACTCATCATAGTTTGTCAATTTTCTGGTACACTAGAACAGATGACAGCACAGGAAATTAGAAAGAAATATTTGGAGTTTTTTGAGAGCCGCGGACACAAAGTGATTCCGCGGGCGGCGCTGGTGCCGTATAACGATCCGACGACGCTCTTTACAGGTAGCGGCATGCAGCCACTCATCCCATATCTGCTCGGTGAACCTCACACAGACGGGACGCGGCTTGTAGACAGCCAGACATGTCTTCGTGCACAGGATATCGAAGAAGTTGGCGACAACCGGCACACGACGTTTTTTGAAATGCTCGGTAACTGGTCTTTGGGTGACTACTTCAAGGCAGAGCAGCTACCGTGGTTTTTTGAGTTTTTGACCGATGTTGTGGGGCTTGACCCAAATAAGCTGTACGTGACGACGTTCATAGGCGACGAAGAGAATAACATCCCGCGAGACACCGAGAGCGCTGAAATCTGGAAGAAGCTTTTTGCAGACAAAGGTATTGACGCGAAAGAAGTTGAAGTTGGCTCCGAAGAGGATGGCTATAAAATTGGCGTGCCCGAGGGCGGCCGGATTTTCTACTACGACGCCAGCAAGAACTGGTGGTGTCGTGCCGGCAAAATTGGCGACATGCCGCCGGGCGAACCGGGCGGGCCGGACAGCGAAGTTTTTTATGAGTTCGACTTTATCCAGCACGACCCGAAATGGGGTGAGAAGTGCCATCCGAACTGTGACTGCGGCCGGTTCATGGAAATCGGCAACAGTGTCTTCATGGAGTATGTCAGGCGTGAAAACGGCTTTGAGAAGCTGCCAAAACAAAACGTGGACTTTGGTGGCGGGCTGGAGCGTATCGCTGCAGCGAAATTGAACAATCCAGACGTGTTCCAGATCAGCCTGCTCAAGCCAATTATTGATAAGCTTGAGGCCTTGAGTCGCAAACACTACGACAGCCACACTGAAAGTATGCGGGTGATTGCCGACCATCTGCGGGCGGCGACTTTTCTGGCGGTTGACGGCGTGAAACCGAGCAACAAAGAGCAGGGCTATGTCATGCGTCGCTTGGTGCGCCGGGCGATTCGCTTTGCGTTTGATTTGGGCATTGAGCAGAATTTCCTTGAGGAAGTGGTGCCGGTAATTGCTGACCTCTATCTCGAAGACTTCCCAGAGGTAGCCGAGAGGCGTGAAGAAGTTATCGCGGTACTTATCAAGGAAGAGAAAGCTTTCCGCCAGACGCTGCGCAAGGGTCTGAAGGAAATGGAGAAACTTGCGAGTCAAGGGTTGACTGGTGCGGAAATCTTTACTCTGTACGATACCTACGGGTTCCCGGTTGAGCTCAGCACCGAGGAAGCGTTCAAGCGCGATATCAAGTTGAGCGACAATTGGCGCGAAGAGTTTGACGTCAAAATGGCCGAACAACGGCAGCGCAGCCAGACCGCGGCCAAGGGCACATTCAAAGGCGGGCTTGGCGGCCAGACACTGCAGCACAAGAAATACCACACTGCCACACACCTGATGTACCAGGCTTTGCGCGACGTACTTGGCGACCATGTGGTGCAGCGCGGCAGCAACATCACCGAAGAGCGGCTGCGTTTTGACTTTAGTCATCCCGAAAAAGTCACCCGCGAGCAACTAGACGAAGTAGAAAAAATCGTGAACGAACAGATTGCCAAAGACCTGCAGGTCAGCTGGAAAGAGTATCCAACCGAGGAAGCGACCGGCCCACTCGGCGCGCTTGGCCAGTTCGGCGACCGCTACGGCGATACGGTGAAAGTCTACAGCATGAAAGACCCGAAGAGCCCGCCGGATGAGCGTCCATACAGCTTCGAAATCTGCGGCGGCCCGCACGTCGACCACACCCTGCAGCTATTTGAGGGCGGTAAGCGGTTCAAAATCGTCAAAGAGGAGGCCTCAAGCGCTGGTATCCGCCGCATTAAAGCCGTGCTACAATAAGCGCTAGTGAAATACGTTATTGTTGCTGCTGTCCTGTCGTTTGCCATTGTGTTCTTGGCTTTTCCTACTGAAAAAGACGGCATGCTCGGGGGCTGCAATGATATCAGGGTGTTTGAGGGATACAAAGACTGTGCGCCACGCCGAGAATTTGGTTTATTTGGCGGCGGTGTTCTATATCTGAAAGAAGTGGTCACGACCGGTCAGCTGAAACAAGCAGATTACAATAACTACACAACCTACGAAGTCGGCGCATACGGCGATGCGACACAGTACTTTCATCCGGTAGACGCACTGAAAGCTGCGGTTATAGGTGGCGTGGTTGGCGGCGCGATCGTATACGCCTGGCAGCGTATACGGAGGAACAAATAGCTGTTTACAAGTGTCGCTGACATAACTTGTGTACACGGGGGTTGTTCTTCGGTTATTCGTGCTAAAATAAACTGTATATGCTTGGTAAATTAAAAGATTTGCAAGCGGCCGTCAAAGCCAAGACTTCCAAGGAACAGGATCCCGAGGAAGAATATGTCGTCGCGCTCGATATTGGTACGGAATATATCAAGGCGCTTATCGGCGTGATTACCGATACGGGTATTGATATTATCGGCGTTGGCCGCACCCACCAGAGCCTGAGTGATATGCAGGCTGGTGCGATTTCTGATATTGCGGGTGTGACTGAAAACTGTGACCAAGCACTTGCACAAGCAGAAGAGCAGGCCGGCGTGAGTGTGCGCACTGCGGTGGTTGGTATCGCAGGTGAGTTGGTAAAGGGTACGACAACGCGCGTCAAAGTCCGCCGTAAGGTGGCTGACCGACCAATGGATATGGCTGAGCTCGAGAAAATTATCCACTTAGTACAGGAGCGTGCCGAGGATAAAGCACGGCAGCAAATTGCCTGGGAGCTGGGCGGCAAAGACGTGGAAGTGCGGCTGGTAAACAGTGCACTGGTTGGGATTGAGATTGACGGTTATGTGGTGACAAACCCGATTGGGTTCCAGGGACGTGACGTAGTGGTGCAGCTCTATACAGCGTTTGCACCGATGATCCATATTGGAGCGATTGAACGGGTGGCACAGCAGCTCGACCTTGATTTGTTGGCGGTCGCAGCTGAGCCATTTGCGGTTGCGCGTTCGGTGCTCGGTGACAATGCCGACACTAATATGAGCGCAGTACTGATGGACGTAGGCGGTGGCTCGACTGATATTGCAGTTGTCCATGAGGGCGGCGTGCAGGGCACCAAGATGTTTGGTATAGGTGGCCGGGCATACACGCGGTCTATTGAACGTGATTTGAGCATTGATTTCGAGGCTGCCGAAGACCTTAAGTTGGGCTTGGGGCATGGATTGCCGGCCGGCAAGACCCGCAGCGTCGAGGCTGCACTCAAGAAGACGCTCAATGTATGGACGAGTGGTGTTGAGGTGGCGTTGGGCGAGTTTGATAAGCTTGACCATTTGCCAAACCGCGTGCTGCTCTGCGGTGGCGGCTCTAGTCTTGATATGTTAATGGATGCGCTGTCCAAGACTAACTGGTACAGCGAGCTGCCGTTCACCCGAAAACCGATTGTCCAGCATATTCACCCTGATGATGTAGTTGGCATAAAGGATACGACAGGGCGCGTCAATGACCATACGTATATCACAGCTATGGGCTTGCTGCGGGTTGGCCTGGATACGCTACAATACACCGGCGGCGAGCCTGCAGGTATAAAGGAAAAGATTGATAGGATATTGCGAGTATGACAAAAAAAGCTGCAGCGGGCGGTAAAGATGTAGTGTATGTCGATGTCGACGATGAAATTACGTCGATTATTGAGAAGGTGAATAATTCTGACCAAAAGATTGTGGCGCTTGTGCTGCCGAAGCGGTCGACGGTGTTGCAGAGCATTGTGAACATGAAGTTGCTCAAGCGGTCTGCCGACAGTGCGAACAAACATGTGGTGCTCGTGACGACCGAAGCGGGGCTCATGCCACTTGCTGGAGCGGTCGGACTGCATGTAGCGTCGACACCCCAGAGTAAGCCGACGATTCCGCATAAACCAGCCGATGCCAAGGACGAACCTGAAAGTGTCGACGAGCCATCATTCGATGATGATTCTGCGTTTGAGTCTGGCGCAAAGCCAGCTGCTGGCGCAGGTGCATTCGCGGCAGCGAAGGAGCCGGTCGAAGATACGATTCAGCTTGATAACGAAGAGACACCTGAAGCTTCACCGGTTGGCCGGGCTGCGGCTGCTGCAGGTGGTGCTGGGGCTGCGAAGAAGGCAGCCAAGGCCAATAAGGGCAAGAATAAAAAACTCAAAGTTCCGAATTTTAACAGCTTCCGGACTCGACTACTCATTGGCGCCGGTGTGTTTTTACTACTCATCGTGGGCTTTATCTTTGCGAATGTTGTGCTGCCAAAAGCATCCGTGGCGATCAAAACTGATAATGAGAGCATTAATACAACGCTCGATGTCACGTTTAATACCTCTGCTACAAGTGTTGATACGAAGCAGCATATTGTGCCGTCAACTGTCGAGCAGATCCAAAAGACGACCACCCAATCAGTTGAGTCGAGTGGCCAGGAAAACCGTGGCGAGAAGGCACGCGGTGAAGTACGGCTGTCAATCAACCCGTCTGCGTGCGGCCAGGCCTACAGTATTCCAGCTGGCTCGGGCATCTCTGCGAACGGCATGAACTTCATTACCCAGGATAATATCCGACTCGGTCTTCAAGGTAATAACTGCCGAATCTCCGAAGATACTGATGTTATCGCAGTGAGCGGCGGTGCGAACTATAACGTCAGCAAAGGAACCCAATTTACAACGAGCCAGTCGGCTGTGAAGGGGGAGGCCCGCAACGACTTCAAAGGCGGTACCGACAATATCGTCAAGATACTGACCCAGGCTGATATCAATAGCGCACGCGAAAAACTGGCCAGCCAGACCGATACCACCACCCAGGCAGAGTTAGAGGACAAACTCAAAGACAAGGGTCTGTATGTTATTCCTGAGAGCTTTAATGCCGGCACACCTGAAGTAACAGCTAGCGCCAAAGCTGGTGATCAGGTGGACTCCGTGACAGTGACGCAAAAGACCACCTACAGTGTAACCGCAGCAAAGAAATCAGACCTCGAGAAACTCATCACGGCTGAAATCGAGAAGCAGATCGACCCCAATAAACAGAAGGTACTCAACACGGGCATTGATAAAGCGACATTCAAGCTACAGAACCAGCAGAACAATTCAGCGCAGGTGCTCATGTCTATGGATGTTACGTCAGTGGTTGGCCCGCAACTGAACGATGATGAAATCAAGGAAAAAGTGGCTGGCAAGAAAGCCGCAGAGGCTGAATCTATCATCAAAGAATATCCTGGTGTAACAGATGTGGAAGTTACCTACAGCCCGTTCTGGGTATCTGCCATCCCTGGCAAGCCTGATAAGATAACAATTACGTACGAAGAGTAATAAACAGGAGCTGCATGGCAAGTACAATTGACCTGACTACGGTAATGGCGCTGGATATCGGCGAGCAGCGTACCGGGGTGGCCATTGCCCGCGCGGGGCTTGGTATTGCGACACCACTGCAGCTTCTCGAGCGCTCGGATGATCTTCCTGAGCGAGTCGCTGAGTTAGTGAAATCAGAGTCAGTTACGACACTTGTGATCGGCTTGCCGCGTAATTTACAGGGTGAAAAGACCGATCAGACACGGGCAATTGAAGTGCAGGCTGCAGAAATAAAGCGCCACGTGTCAGTGCCGGTGTACTTTGTGGACGAAGCACTGACATCTGTGAAGGCCAAGGAAGAACTACAAGCCAAAGGCCTGCAGCCGAAGCCGGGGCAGATAGACATGCTCGCCGCGACGTATATCCTCGAGGATTTTATCCGAGAACACAGGGAGGTCGCCAATGTTTAAGGCAAAGCGTTTTTACGGTGTCCATAGTGGCAGCAAGCAAGTGCACTGGCCGAAACGGTTTGTCATTGTGCTTGCAGCGGTTATCGGGTTGATTGTCGCCGGCATGATAGGTGTCCGTGTGTTCTATAACGCCAACCTGGCTGCAGCCAGCGACAGTACAGCCAGCCAGACAGTGATTATTGAAGAGGGGGCGACAGTCAAGCAAGTAGCCGACGAACTTGAGCGGCGCGAGCTTATCCGTAGTAGCCTGGTATTCCAGCTTTATATTCGCAGTAAAGGCGATAAGAATCCGTTGATTGCGGGCACGTACCGTCTGCAGCCAAACCTCTCAACACCAGCTATCGTATCGATTTTGTCGCGTGGTAAGGTCGCGACTGATCTGGTAACAATTTTGCCAGGACAGCGCATCGATCAAATACGGGAATCGCTCATCAAGAGTGGCTTTGACCCTGATGAAGTCGATGCGGCACTAGACCCGGCGACGTACGAGGACAACCCCGCGCTGGTTGACAAGCCAGCAGGTGCAAACCTCGAAGGGTATCTGTATCCGGAATCATTCCAGCGGACCGCCACGACAAAGCCTCGGGAAATCATCGAAAAATCCCTGGCACTGATGAACGATAACCTCACGCCTGATATCCGTGCAGCCTTCGCGAGCCACGGTCTGAGCACCTACGAAGGCATCATCTTAGCGTCGATAGTTGAGCAAGAAGCGGCAACCCAGGAAGACCGCGACAGAGTGGCGCAGGTATTTTTGAAGCGGCTCAGCATCGGTATGCCGTTGCAGTCTGACCCGACCGGTAAGTATGGGGCGGTGCTTGATGGCAAGCCGCCGCAGCTCGGCTATGACTCCCCATACAATACCTATAAGCATGCTGGACTGATGCCAACCCCGATTAGCAATGTCAGTAAGAGTTCGCTCCAGGCGGTCGCCCAGCCGGCTAATACCGACTGGCTGTATTTTGTGGCTGGTGACGACGGGAGAACTCACTTCTCCAAAACCATCGAAGAACATGAGCGCCTGACCGAACAGCACTGCACGACCCTCTGCGGTAATTAGCGTAGATATTGCATCAAATTAAAATTTGTGATATAATACTAAAATGGGCCTAGTATGGCTGTGAATAAGTTAAGGCTTGATTGCAGCTCGCGGTTTGCTATACTAGGTCTTAGTAACTTATCAAGGAGTGGTATATCTGTTATTCTCCCTTCTTTGTATAGGTTGCACCTCAAGCTGATTTATAAGCGAAAAAAGCAAGAAAAGGTCGAATTTTCTTGAAATATCAAGTAAGAACCAGCTTTGAGGTTAGGCGTAGATAAGGTAAACGCCAGGAGAATTGTATTAGTAATACAACCTCACAATCTGACGTTTTGCGTATTTCGGCTGACCGTTCAGCCAAATTCTATAAGAAACTTTCGCACCGTGTAGTCGGTACGAAGCGTGCCAAACGGCGTGTTATTCGTTACGGCTTGATTACCGCAAACATTGCGTTGCTTGGCGGCGTTGCTGCATTTGTTGCAACGAGCGCATCAAGCAGTGGTTCGGTTGATATTGGTTCAGGCCAATTTGCGGCTGCAGCGCCGGCGAAGACTGCGGTAACTGGTCCGCTTGACCAGCTTTCATCAGTTGATATCGCAGTGAATATTGCGCGTACTACGGGTATGGCTGAGGCAACTGCCGTCACCAACCAGTCTGATAGTGCGCGGATCACGAACGAGGTAAGCGTGTCAGATACTGCCTTGGCCGCAAAGCCACAGGTAATTGGCGACAGCGTCAAGACAGCTGACGATATCCAGATTTATATTGCCAAGGAAGGAGACACTATTTCGTCTTTGGCAGCACAGTTTAATGTTACTTCTGACGCGATTCGCTGGTCGAACGGTTTGACCGGCGACCGGCTGCGGGCAGGCACCGAAGTGGTGATTCCACCGATCGAAGGTATTGCATATCTGGTTAAGGCTGGTGACACACCCGAAAGCTTAGCTGCAAAGTTTGGCGCAAATGCAGCACAGATTATTGCATTTAACGACGCTGAAATCGGCGGTTTGGTAGTCGGTAAGCGTATTGTGATACCCAATGGCCGGGTGGCGCCAACAGTTTCTCCGGCTCGTGTGTTCCTAGCTCGTTACGGCTACAACACCTATGATCCAGGTTGGTGTACGTACTATGCGGCTGCTCGCAGCGGTGCGCCGGGCGGCTGGGGTAATGCCAACACCTGGGCGCGTTATGCGCGCATGACTCCAGGCTGGACTGTTAGCGCAGTACCAGTACCGGGTGCAATTGCACAGACGTCTTCAGGGCGTTGGGGTCACGTTGGTATTGTTGAAGATGTAAAAGTTGAAAACGGGCAGTACTACATTAAATACTCTGACATGAACGGCCTGGCTGGCTTTAACCGTGTCGGCTACAGTGACTGGGTGCCGGCTATCGGTAAATACCAGAACTTTATCTATCGTTAGTATTCTTTGTGTTGCAGTTAAGGACTCTGTTTGTGAGAGGCTCTTTTGCTCCTGGCTGAGTGTGCAGCGCGTATCTGTAGTACAATAGAGACAAGATGAATTTTATTGATAAGGTAGAAGTGCTCCTCACGGCAGGTGACGGCGGCAATGGTTTGGTGAGCTTCCGGCGCGAAAAGTTTATTGACCGGGGTGGTCCGGATGGTGGCGACGGCGGCAAGGGCGGTGATATTATCTTTCAGGCCAGTCGGAACGAAAACACACTTGCAGCGTTTCGGTATAAAAAAGAGCTGACTGCGGAGTCAGGTCAGTCTGGCGGCAAGCGAAAAAAACACGGCAAGAGCGCACCTGATCTTGTAGTTAAAGTTCCGACCGGTACGATTATTACGGACGAGCACGGGGTGACGTTAGCGGATTTGACCGAGGATGGACAAACGGCTATCGTCGCGAAGGGCGGTCTTGGTGGGTATGGCAACGCGCATTTTATTAGTTCGACCCGGCAGGCACCGAAAGTGGCTGAAAAGGGTGAACCGGGGCAGCGTCTGCGTGTGCAGCTGGAGTTGAAGTTGATTGCAGATGTTGGGCTCGTAGGCTTGCCAAATGCTGGCAAGTCGACGCTGCTCAGCGTGGTCAGCAATGCTCGGCCGGAGATTGGGAACTATGCCTTCACCACATTAACACCAAATCTCGGTGTGGTAGATTTGGACGAGACTACCAGCACGCTATTTGCGGATATTCCGGGACTGATTGAAGGGGCAGCTGAAGGTAAGGGTCTGGGAGATGAGTTTTTGCGTCATGTTGAGCGGACGTTGGTGCTCATACATGTGATAGATGCGTATACCGATGACGTTACCAAGGCGTATCAGACAATCCAGGACGAGCTTGCTGCGTATCGGGTAGACCTATCATCCCGGCCACAGATTATTGCACTCAACAAGACAGAAGGGCTTGACCAGGAAATCATTGCTGATCTGCTGGGACAACTCAAAAAAGTAGTACCGAAAGGAACGCCACTGTTTGCGATTTCGGCTCAGGCGCACAAGGGCACCAAGGAGCTGCTCTATGCAGTTAAAGATCTGTTGGCTGCAGAAAAACAGAAGCAGGCAGAGCTTGAGGCAGCGCGTGAAGAAAATCATACGATGCCGGTGTTGACACTGGAAGCTACGGACGACTCATGGCAGGTGACGCGCGAGGAGGATGCATTTGTGGTGCGCGGTACGGCAATTGAACGGTTTGCGGTGCGGACTGACTTTGCGAATCCGCATGGTGTAGCGCGCCTGCGTGACATTATGAAAAAGACCGGCATCTTGCACGAGCTGCAACGCCAGGGCATCGAGGCAGGCGACCGTATTGTGATTGCCGACAAGGGTGAGTTCACCTACTAGTCGTGTGCTAGACTGGGAAGATGGCGCAGACGTTTTTCTTTTATGATCTTGAGACAAGCGGCGTAAATCCGCGAACGAGTCGGATTATGCAGTTTGCCGGCCAGCGGACCGACATGGACTTGAAGCCCATCGGCGATCCAGTCAATGTGTTGATCAAATTGACGCCTGACGTCGTACCGGAACCGGACGCCATCATGATTACCGGCATTACGCCGCAGCAGACGCTACAGGATGGTATGACTGAGGCGGAATTCTTGAAGTTCTTTTTTGAAGAAATTTGCCTGTCAGGTACGGTGTTTTTAGGATTCAATACGCTGAGGTTCGATGATGAGTTTATGCGGTACACGCTGTACCGCAATTTTTATGATCCGTATGAATGGCAGTGGAAGGATGATTGCAGTAGATGGGACTTGCTCGATGTGGTACGAATGACGCGAGCACTGCGGCCAGAAGGTATTAAGTGGCCGTTTGACACGAGCGGCAAGCCAACAAACCGATTAGAGCTATTGGCTGACCTAAACGGGTTTGACCACAAGCGGGCACACGATGCGCTCTCTGATGTTGAAGTGTCGATTGATTTGGCACGGCTCTTGAAAACGAAGCAGCCAAAGCTGTTTGAGTATCTGTTTAATATCCGAGATAAAAAGGCAGTGGCAGAGCTAGTGAATGCAGGCCGGCCATTCGTTTATAGCAGCGGAAAATACTCGAGTAAATATGAAAAAACAACGGCCGCTGTAAGAGTGACCGACCATCCAAAGCGACAAGGGGCGCTTGTGTATGATCTGCGCTACGATCCAAAACAATACGATAAGTTATCTGCGACTGAGCTCGTTGAACTTTGGAAATGGAAGAAAGACCCTGACGCACCACGCTTGCCGGTGAAGACCATGCGCTTTAATTGCTGCCCGGCAGTGGCGCCGCTTGGGGTGTTGGACGCGCCAAGTCAGGAACGCTTGGGGATTGATCTAGATGTCATCAAGAAGCACCATACTCTATTGAAAGGCATGACAGGGTTTAAAGACCGGCTGCTTGAGGCGCTGGAAATTATGGACTCGCAGCAGCAAACCAGCTTTCTGACCGATACGCGAGATGTGGACGGACAGCTTTATGACGGATTTTTGAGTGATGAAGATCGAAACTTGGAGCAGGCGTTTCGGGCGGCGGACCCGTCGGAATTTAGTACTATTGCAATGGGGTTCAAGGATGAACGGCTGCAGGCGTTAGCACCGCTTTACAAGGCGCGGAACTATCCAGAGACACTCACGCCGGACGAGCGTAAGCTGTGGGATCGGCACTGTCACGATCGGTTGCTTGGCGGCGGCGAGAAGTCCGCACTGGCGCGTTACTTTGCGCGTCTTGGGCAACTCGCAGAAAGTCCCGGGCTTACGAGTGAACAAGGGTATTTGTTGGAAGAGCTTCAAATCTATGGGCAGAGTATACTGCCGGCAGACGCCGAGTTTGGCGCATAAATTCGAGTGCGATCAGCAGGTTACGTAAGACCTTGCGCCGCACCAACGCGATGCTCGCAAAGATACCGGCAAGACCATTGACGGTTACGAGCCATAATCCGAAAGTAATTTGTAGATTGGTACCTGGAATAATGCCCAGGACGAGCAATTCTTGCATGGTTGACACCCCTTTTGGTTTTAAAGTATTTAGAACGTTATGTTCAGTGTACAACCGAAAATATTAAGTTGCAAGAAAATCAAGAAAGTTGTATAACGCTTATGGTTTGAAGGGATTATTCCATCCGTCTTTGATGAGTCTAAGGCCAAAATCAATCAACCATTTCAAAACGCTCACGAGCCTGTCGCGCACGCGTTCTGCAAATTCAAACTCACTTGAAAGGATCAAAAAACCAAGGAAGATTGCACCCCATCCAGGACCGGGTAGCGCCAACATTGCGATGCCAGCGAGCACAATCACGACGCCAATGGTTGTGATAATTGGTTTGCGAATTGGACCGGGGATACGGAACCACCAAATTTTGAGTCTGTGCTTCATCATAGGCACTATAGCACACTGGTAAATGAGCTAGAAAAGGAGTATAATTTTCTAGCTAATGAGTGAGAAGATTGTTGTCAAAGGTGCGCGGGAGCACAACCTTAAGAATATTAACGTTGAGTTGCCGCGGAATAAACTGGTAGTTATTACTGGTTTGAGTGGCTCGGGTAAGTCGAGTCTGGCTTTTGATACGATTTATGCGGAAGGGCAGCGACGCTATGTTGAGAGCCTGAGCAGCTACGCGCGGCAATTTCTTGGGCTCATGGAAAAGCCCGACGTTGATCAAATTGACGGGTTAAGTCCAGCGATTTCGATTGATCAAAAATCGACTTCCCGCAACCCACGGTCGACCGTTGCGACCGTTACTGAAATTTATGATTATCTGCGCTTGTTGTTTGCGCGGATTGGTGTACCGCACTGCCCGGTTTGTGGCCGTGCGGTTGCCCGTCAAACCAACGAGGCGATTATTGGACAGGTCGAAGGCTTGCCTGAAGGTGCTCGTCTGATGATTTTGGCGCCGGTTGTGATCGATAAAAAAGGTGCGTTCGAACATGTGCCGGAACAATATATGCGGGCTGGTTTTGCAAGGGCACGAGTAGACGGCGTGGTATATGCGCTTGATGAATTTCCAGAGCTTGATAAGAAATACAAACACACTATCGAAGTGGTGGTTGACCGGCTGACGAATGACGAAGCCAACCGGACGCGGCTGGCGCAAAGTATCGAGCAAGGGCTCGAAGTTGGTGATGGCCGGCTGCGTGTGGTGAATGCTGATACAAACGAAGAATTCGAATATTCGCTGGCGTACGCATGTCCGGAGCATCCAGATGTTACTATACCCGAGCTGGAGCCGCGGACGTTTAGTTTTAACAGTCCACACGGGGCTTGCGCGGTTTGTACCGGACTTGGCAGCCGGCTGGAAGTTGATCCGGAGCTGGTGATACCAAATGGACGCCTGACGATTGCCGAAGGTGCGATTCGGCCGTTCAACCGCGTGAATTCTGACGCATGGTACATGAAGAAAATGCAGGCGGTGGCCGACCGGTATGGTTTTAGCTTGCATGTGCCGACGAGCCAGTTGAGTGAGGATGACTTGCATAAGATTTTGTACGGCACAGGTAACGAAAAGTACCATGTGAAATTAAGTATGGGGCGGAGTTTTGAGACGACGTATGAGGGTGTTATTCCGAACCTTGAACGCCGTCACAAAGAAACCGACAGTGATTTTATGCGACGTGATATCGAGCGGTTCATGCAGGAGCGGCCGTGCTATGCCTGTAAGGGTATGCGTCTGAAGCCGGAAGTTCTAGCGGTTACGGTGCACGGCAAATCAATTATGGATGTCAGTTCGCTGTCGATTGATGATGCGCTTGGTTGGTTTGATGAATTGCATTTCAGCGACCATGAAAAGCACATCTCCCATCAAATCACGAAAGAAATTTGTGCACGGCTCAAGTTTCTGCAAGACGTAGGGCTCAACTACTTGACGCTGCTACGGAGTGCCAATACGTTGTCGGGTGGCGAGGCACAGCGTATCCGTTTGGCGACGCAAATTGGTTCAGGGCTTCAGGGTGTATTGTACGTGCTTGATGAACCGAGCATTGGTTTGCACCAGCGTGACAACGAGCGACTCATCAAGACTCTGAAGCATTTGCGTGACCTCGGTAATACGGTGCTGGTGGTAGAGCACGACGAGGATACTATCCGTACGGCAGATTATCTGCTGGATATCGGACCGGGAGCGGGTGTGCACGGCGGACACGTTGTCGCACAAGGTACACCTGATGAAGTTGCGGCCAGCCCAAAGAGTACAACTGGCAAGTACCTAAGTGGTGAATGCAAGATTGACGTACCGAAAAAACGTCGTCCTGGTAATGGTAAATCATTAGTTATTAAGGGTGCACGTGAGAATAATCTGCAAGGTGTTGACGTAGAAATCCCGCTCGGTAAATTGGTGGTAGTGAGTGGTGTGTCAGGTTCTGGGAAATCAAGTCTGATTAATGATATCCTGGCGAAAGAATTGCAGGCACGTTTGCACCGAGCAAATACCGTCCCTGGCAAGCACGACGACATCGAAGGCATAAAAGAACTCGATAAGGCGATCGTGATTGACCAGTCACCAATTGGGCGAACTCCTCGTAGTAACCCCGCGACCTATACTGGTTTGTTTACACCAATTCGTGAACTGTTTGCCAGCACGCCTGAAGCCAAGCTGCGGGGGTATGGTCCGGGCCGGTTTAGTTTTAATGTAAAAGGTGGGCGCTGCGAAAATTGTGCGGGCGATGGCATTATCAAGATCGAGATGCACTTTTTGCCTGATGTGTATGTGCCGTGCGAAGTCTGCCACGGCAAACGCTATAACCGCGAAGCATTGGAGATCCACTACAAAGGCAAGACAATCAGTGATGTACTAGAGATGACCTGCGAACAAGCGCTCGAGTTCTTCGAGAATATACCGGCGATTCAACGTAAGCTTCAGACGATTGTTGATGTGGGTTTGGGCTACATCACGCTCGGCCAACCAGCAACACAGCTGTCTGGCGGTGAAGCACAGCGCGTGAAACTCGCGACTGAGCTGTCGCGTCGGCCAACTGGGCGCACACTGTACATCTTAGATGAGCCGACCACTGGCTTACATATGGCAGACGTGAACAAACTATTGAGTGTGCTCCATGCGCTGGTTGACGCTGGGAATAGTATGGTGATTATCGAACACAACCTTGATGTTATTAAATCTGCTGACCATATTATCGATATGGGACCGGAAGGCGGCTCAGGCGGCGGCCGTGTCCTTGCAACTGGTACGCCGGAGCAAATCGCACGAGTAGAAGAAAGTTATACCGGCCAATTCCTCAGGAAGCTCCTCTGACGAAACATTAAAAGTTAAATAATTGACTGACAATACAGAAAAAACAGCTAACATTGTAATAGTATGCGTGACTACGACCAGTATCCGGGAGACGGTGGAAATGCTTCTGAGTTTGAGCTGGATCTAGAAATTCTGAAGGAACTTGAGGCTGAGCAAGATGCTAAGAATGTCATTCGAGGTGAGCTACTTGACGAACTAGCGGCTAGAGGTGTTGATGTAGATGATATCCCACGTAGTGTTGAGAGCACTGAAATAATGCCAGCGGATATCACAAAACCGAATTGGCAAATGATTGACTTTGAGACTGCAATTACGATGACAGTCGAAGCTGTGCGTGGGTATCAGTTGCGGGCTCCTCATCTATCACTTGACCCTCGGGCGCTGGAGGATGTGCTCATGGTGAAGTATGATACAGAAATATTCCTTGAGCAAGCGCGGACAGATAGATCTGCCAAAGCTGCGCTACTATCATTACTCAGTGAAAAGATTCCGGTGAGTGTTTCCCCTCAGCACGAACAATTAATAAAAGATCGCTTGATGCGAGAGCATGAGAATCTAAGAGATTCGATTTAGTCGCGTTTAAGACTGAGGATTTTTTCCTTGAGCTTCGTGCGGCTGACCGGGTCTCGCAGGACATGGGCAAAGCTTGCGCCAAAAGTGGCAAGCGTAGCAAGGATGACGATCGGGAAAATATACTTATCGATATCGATTATTTCACCGAGAACTACCCCAGCCCAGTAGCCGATTAAAATGATGACAGGTACCCAGAGCAGGGCGCCAATGATGTTATAGAGCATAAATTTGCCATAGTTCATGTGTCCCATCCCGGCAAGTGGCGACGCAATGGTGCGCACCACTGGTATAAAGCGGGCAAAAATAATAGTCTTGCCACCGTGTTTATCGAAAAAGCTTTGTGCGCGGTCGATGTTTTCTTTGTGAAGGAAAATCGAATTCTCGCTTTTGAACAGTCTCCGTCCGTTGCGTCTACCGATTTCGTAGCCGACCATATTACCAGTGACGGCAGCTACAAAGAGCATAACTATGGTGAGTATAAGGGGTAGGGTGTCTTGGGCGGCAAAAAAGCCAGCCGCAAACAGCAATGTATCACCGGGCAGGAAGAAGCCGATCAAAAGTCCTGTCTCCGCAAAGATAGTGAGTGCCAGCGCTGTAACGCCACCTGCTTCAAAGATTCCTTCAACCGTAACTTTCTTATGGAGCATCAGGAACAGAAGTCCCACGGCGCCGATTATTAGCAGAATTTTAATGTATTCGCGGTAGGCCCAAATTGTTTTCATCGACTCATTCTACCACATATACCCAGAGCCAGAACCGCTTTTACTGGTATAATAAAGGTGTGGGATGTTAATAAAACGGTCGCCTTCTCGCGGCCGAGAGAGGGGAACGCATGTCACACGAAACTATTACATTAGAATTATCAATCCGCGAGACTGTCGGCAAAGGTCTCGGCAAGCTTCGCCGCGAAGGCTTGGTGCCAGCTGTTATCCATGACCACGGCAAGCCGTCGGTCATCGTTCAGGGTGTATACCAGGATGTATATAAGACATTTGTGAAAGCTGGCAAGAACCATCCGGTTAATATCAAAGCTGGCAATAAATCTTACACCACGCTTATCAAAGACGTGTCGCTCGAGCCACGAAAGGGCACCATTACGCACGTTGTATTCAATGCGGTGCGCGCCAACGAAAAAGTTACCGCGGAAGTGCCAGTGCACATGAAGTATCCTGAAGGTGATGAGGCAACACCTGCTGAAAAAGCCGGCCTCATCGTACTGCACAATACTGAGGTAGTTGAAGTTGAGGCACTGCCAAAAGAATTGCCTGACGCGCTTTACTATCCAGCGGAGAAGTTAGCAGAAGTTGGCAATCAGGCAACGGTAGCTGACTTGGAGCTGCCAAGTGGCGTGATGGTGAAAACAGAAGAAACGACCGTACTTGCGACAGTGTTTGAGCCAAGTGCATTGGCAGCGGCAAATGACGCTGCTGGCGGTGACGCTGAGCCAGGCGATGAAGCAAATGTCGAATCTGAGCACGAAAGTACTGCCGAAGAGGGTACACAAGCTGATGAGCAGCGACCTGGCGGCAAGAAAGAATTTGAAGACAAAGAGCAAGGCCATAATCCGACGAAGCAGTAAGGCTATATATGTCCACAGAGGTATTTGAAGGCAATGTCAGTGACACATACCAAGACTACCTGGAGGAACACGTTCGTGGTGTGTTGCGAACGCGAATCACTCGCGCACATCTTACCGAGTGGTTGCCAGAAGCGCCTGCACAGGCCATTGATCATGGCGGAGGAGAAGGTCGCGACGCAGTTTGGCTAGCGGCTCAGGGTTATAATGTTGTCCTGCTTGAGCCGGCAGAAGATCAGGTTAAAAAGGCACATGCATTACGCGACCGTCAAGAAGCAGATGTTGCGAAACTAATACACATCACGCCAGCTCGTCAGGTAAAAGGAATAACGCGGTTTTTTGAAGAAACCCCAGACTCGGACAAGAGTGATTTGGTGCTTTCGCATGGAGTCATGCTATACCTCGAAGATCCAAGAGCGTATGTAGAAGGGTTATTTCGCATGGTAAAGCCAGGTGGCATAGTCTCATTGCTCACAAAAGGTCTAGAGGGTACTGTGCGTGAATTTCAGCAAGAAGGCCGTCCTGAAGATGAATTGGCAGAGTTGCGTAAAACCGGAAAATACATCAATCACCTTGGCGTAACAGCTATGGCGTATACAGCAGAAGATGTAGCTGGCTTTATCCGTGACGCAGGTGGCAGGGTGGAGTCTTGGGCTGGAGTCAGGGTAGATTACTTGGATAACCAAACAGTCGCCGAAATTGGTGCAACCGCACTGGAGCGTCTATTGCAAAATGAACTAACTCGTGGACGGGATAAAGAGTATCGGCAACGGGGCCAGATGCTCCATTTCATCGGCAGACGTCTTAGTTAGTCTTTGTAGCCCTCGGCCTGTTTGGTGAAGAGGTCGTGGTAGAGTCCGTGGGTTTGCATGAGCTCCTTGTGTGTGCCTTGCTCTACGATTTTGCCTTTGTCGAGGACGATTATGCGGTCGGCGCGCCGCACGGTACTAAAGCGGTGGCTGACTATCAGTGCAGTCTTACTGCCATAGTGGTCGAAGATATTATTGAAAATGTCATATTCGGCTTTGGCGTCAATCGCGGATGTTGGTTCATCGAGGATGAGCATTTGCGCTTGGCGGTAAAAGGCGCGTGACAGCGCTACGCGTTGCCACTGGCCACCGCTCGGCTCGATGCCTTTTTTGAAGCTGGCATCAAGTACTGTCTCCCAGCCGTGGGGGTATTTGCGAACTAGTTTGTCAATACCGCCGAATTTGGCGGCTTGATTAAGTATGTCTTGATTGGGTTTGTGGTCAGCCCGGCCGACAGTTATATTTTCGTTAATCGGGAACGGATATTGGTTAAAGTCCTGGAAGAGGGTAGCGAGCTGTGTATAGAGTGAGCCGATCGCGATAGCCTGCAGATCCTGGTCGTTGATATAGATGTGACCAGATGTTGGCTGATAAAACCGGAGCAATAGCTTAATGAGTGTGCTTTTGCCGGCACCGTTTTCTCCGACTAGCGCGACGTGTTCGCCGGGGCGGATAGTGAGTGAAAGGTTGGTGAATACTGGCCGGGTCTGCCCTGGGTAGGTAAAACTAACGTTTTTGAATTCAATTTTTGGTGGTTCGTCGGCCGACAGTTGGACCGCGTGGGGCTTGTCGACATGTTTGGGCGTACGGTCTATGAGATTGAAATAACTCTCGGCAAATTGCAACGGCTCTTGCATGCGTGTAAGTGTTCCGAAAACTGCATTCAGTGCGCCACCAATACGCAGTAACGCACCAGACAAGAACAAGTAGCGGTCGAGCGTTATTTCGTGCGCTAAGAACTGACGCAGCAACACAATTGACCCGATCGCGGTGCCAGCCACCTCAAGGATTTTTGATGGCACGATGGTGCGGGTGGCTTTGCGGTATTCTTTTTCCTGGTTGCGGTAAAACTTGGTGTTGAGTGCGTGTATTTTGTCACGTACGTAATCTGCTGCCTGCATGCTGCGGAGCTCAAGTTGGCCTTTGGCCTGCCGGATAATCCAATCTAAACCCCAAAAAATATGGCGCTCATCACCGCGCTTGTTGAATACAAACCAATAAATCGCAGCCACCCGACTTTCAGCAATCAGACTCGGGATAAGGAATATAATAATGAGTGGCACCAGCCACCACACAACTTGGGCAACCACCAGTGTAATCGCAAGAAATCGTACGATACCATACATGAGTTCCAGTGCGTAGTTACTGAGATTTGCAATCTGCCATGTGTAGGAGCTGCTTACTTTGTTAATTTCATTGCGAATATCCTCGTCATAAAAATCTGGGTAATCGAGTTTGTTAAGTGTGTCGATAAATTTGTTTGTTGACCAACTGACAAATGAAAAGTACAGCAGACGCTGACCAAAGCTCATTAGCCAGAACCCAAGCGCAATACCGACCGCGGCCGCAATATCGATCCATAGCCACAGCCAAATTCCTTCAACTGTCGGATCTGTCAGGTATTGTGCCAGCAAACCACCAAGCTTAGCTGTTGCATAAAGGGTTGTGAGCGTCGAAGCAATCTCTACGATTGCGCCAAGAGCATAAATAATTACGCCAGACGTACGTACGCGCCAAGACGTACGGAGTATCCTGCCGATAATCTTCAATTTTTTTCGGGGAAAGCGGATCCTTTTCACTGCTACTCCTCAATAAATCCGCCTGATTGATGCGCCCAGAGCTTAGCATAGAGTCTATTGGCTTTCAACAGATCTTTATGACCGCCATCCTCTTTTATCTTGCCGTCTGCCAGTACAATGATACGATCCATTTTTTGGATCGTGCTGAGCCGGTGGGCGATGACAATGGTAGTGCGGCCTTTCATGAGCTGCGCAAGCGCCTTCTGGATGTAGACTTCACTTTCGCTATCGAGTGCACTGGTAGCCTCGTCAAGAATTAGTATCGGTGCATCTTTCAAAATTGCCCGTGCTATGGCAATGCGCTGACGTTGGCCGCCGCTGAGTTTTACGCCACGCTCACCGACAATCGTATCGTAGCCGTGCGGCAATTGCTCGATAAAGTCGTCCGCATAAGCCAGTTTTGCCGCTTGTTTGGCTTCATTCAGTGTAGCGTTTGGCTTGCCGTAGGCAATGTTCTCAAAAATTGAGCGATGGAAGAGCAGAGGTTCTTGCGGTACATACGCGATTTGGCTACGCAAGCTAGCTTGCGTAACATCCCGAATGTCCTGCTCGTCTATAGTAATCGAACCAGCGGTGACGTCCTCGAACCTCAGTAGCAGTCGCGTCAGTGTAGATTTACCGCCGCCACTTGGGCCGACGATGCCAACTTTTTGCCCAGGCTCAATGTCGAGCGACAGACACTCAAACACTGTGTCATTAGCATTGCTGTCCGGGTAAGAAAAGCTAATGTTCTTAAGCGAGATAGCACCATTTCGAACTGCCAGGTCAGGTGCATTTGGTTTGTCGGTGATCTCAAAGTCTTCCATAAGGATTCGTGTCATTGTCGAAGCGTCGAGCAGAGCCTCTTCTATGGTAAGAATGAGTGTCGTGATGTCGAATAACCGGTTAATCAACGTGATAGTATACACAAAGGCAAAGATGCCAACACCAAGTACACCAGAATCTTGTGAATATAAATGCGTAATAAACGCAATGAGCCCAATTTGTAGCACGAGCAAAACACCTATACGCATGGTGCCGCTTTTGATGGAGCGAACCCAGTCACGGATTCGATGCTCCAGAAGCTTCTTCCCAATCCCGCCGTTGGTCACAGCTTCATCATGCTCGCGTGCGAATGTTTTGACAGCATTTGCGTTGACAATAGTGTCAGAATAGTGAGCCACCAGGCGATTCTGGACACGCCTTCGCTCAAACCGTAAGTTTTTGCGTTGCTGGCCCTCAATAACGCTCAACGCCAAAATTGTACCAATAACAATAAGCAGGGCGAGCGCGAGTGGTAGTGACGAAGCCGCAACTACAACAATACCCACAACAAATGTGACGGCTAACGGAATTAGGTTGACGTACGCTGCATCAACCAAGCGGCCATGCGCGCTTGCATAATCCATGGCGTTACTCACGAGCTTGCCGGCAATTGAGTTGGCATGAAATCCAACGCTACGCCTCAGTAGCGTGTCAAATGTCTGGCGGTTAAGTTCGTACTGGCCAATTGCATTCAGTGTCACGACAGCTTTAATGCCAAAGTAGTTGGTGAGTGTGCCGACTGTCGCGACTACCACAAGCCATGCAATGTAGCGGTCAGGATCGGTGCCGGTCACCATGCTGGCGAACGTCAGACTTATGAGCAGTGGCAATATGACATTAATGAGCACCTTGCTCACGAGGTAGAGGAGTGACATTATGAAAAGTCTGCGATGGCGTGTCAGTGCATGGATGCTTGCACGAATGGTTTCGCGGTCAGTATGTATGTCTCGACGTTTTTCTAAATCCATTTTACTCCTCGATAAATCCGCCTGATTGATGCGCCCAGAGCTTGGCGTATGCACCCCCATGTCTCAGTAATTGCGTATGTGAACCTTCTTCAATAATTTTACCCTTTTCCATAACGATAATGCGGTCCATGTTTCTGAGCGTTGAAAGCCTATGTGCGATTGCGATCACGGTTTTGTCTTCCCACAATGCTTCGAGTGCCTGCTGTACTAAAATCTCACTTTCGCTATCGAGCGCGCTCGTTGCTTCATCAAGAATCAGGATTGGCTTGTTATCCAAATATGCTCGGGCGATAGCAATACGCTGTCGCTGGCCAGCTGAAAGTTTCACGCCGCGCTCACCGACCAGCGCGTCATATCCTTGGTCGATTTGCGTGATGAACTCATCGGCGTGAGCTTGCTGGGCAGCACGTATAATTTCGTCGCGTGTCACTGCACGGTCAGCTGCATATGCAATATTATCGGCAATGGAACGATGAAATAGGCTGGTATCTTGTGGTACATACGAAACGAGTCGTGCAACTTGTCGGGCATCACAATCCTGGCTGTCGAGCAGAATATTGCCAGGCGTTACCGGGTAGTAGCCGAGCAAGAGTTTGGTAAGTGTGGTTTTGCCGCTGCCGCTTTTGCCGACAATACCAACTTTCTCGCCTTTTTTGATCTCAAAATCGATACCGGACAGGACTTCTGTGTCGAGCTTGTCTGGGTATGCGAAGGACAGGTTGTTAAACCGTAAATTACTGCCGAATGATGGTGTGTTCGGTTGTGGGCTTGTCTGATCTTGTGCAACATTCGTGGTACCAAATAAGTACTGATATGCCTCTTCCATGCGAGCAGCACGTAGACTGAATTGCGATACATTCCAAATTATTTCCCAAATGAAAGAAGAGAAAAGCAGCAAAGCTGACATTATAGTTGTAAATTCTGCAACAGAGAGCTGGCCATCAAGGAATAGGTGCACATTAAAGAGTATGGTTGCCGACCAAATGACTATACGGACAAAGAATGACATCGATGCCCAAAAGAACATACTCCATAGAAAAGACCGGTTTGCGGCCTCGATATTCTTCCGCTGCTCATGCTCGATTGTCTTCGTTTCGGTTTGTTCTTTGTGAAAGGATTTGACGTTGACGAAGTTTGCCACAGCATCGATAATTTTACCGTTCTTAGTAGACACAACATCGGTCCATCGTTTCTCGTACCTAATACTATTGCGGATGGTATACCGACTAACGACGCGCATAAATGACAAATTCAAAAGAAAAATTAAAAAAG
>Ga0182741_1000662_pt1 | contig 49425 bp, 28 predicted proteins | sample eDN5th37CBELigOP_FD_128874 | JGI IMG/M metagenome (GOLD analysis project Ga0182741, IMG submission 128874) | Enriched Organic Plus compost microbial communities from Emeryville, California, USA - eDNA 5th pass 37_C BE-Lig OP (version 2) (version 2) ... | reverse complement strand
GTGCACCTGGGCACCTGGTCGCTGGCCTTCGGGCTGACGCTGCTGCTGTACCGCCGCCCGGTCTTCGCCGCCATCAATGTCCTGGCGCTCGAACTGGTGATCGTGCTGGTCAGCAACGCCAAGTTCAAGGCGCTGCGGGAGCCCTTCGTCTACGCAGACTTCGAATACTTCACCGACGCAATCCGGCATCCCCGCTTGTATCTGCCGTTCCTGGGCTTCTGGTCGGCGGTGCTGCCGCCCATCGGGTTTGCATTGGCTTGCGCGGTGGCATTCCGCTACGAATCGAGCCTGCCCGCGCTGATGGGGATGCAAGGCTACGCCGTCCTGCTGGCGTTCCTGACCTTCGGCGGGGCGGCGCTGTGCCTGCTGGCGCGGCCCGCGCGCATGAGCCTCGACGCCGGCGCCGACCTGCGCAGCCACGGACTGCTGGCCTGCCTGTGGGCCTACGGTCGCGCCGAGCGGCAGGTCCCGGCCATCGCTCCCGCCGCCTGGCCGCGTTTCGACGCGGACCGCGCCAAGCCGGACCTGATTTCCGTGCAGAGCGAGTCCTTCTTCGATGCCCGGCAGACCTATGCAGCCCTGCGGCCCGACTTGCTGGCCGGCTATGACCGGCTGTGCGCCGAGGCGCGCCTGCATGGCCAGGTGCAAGTGCCGGCCTGGGGCGCCAATACCGTGCGCAGCGAATTCGAATTCCTGACCGGCCTGCCGGCCACCGCGCTGGGGGTGCACCGCTACCAGCCGTACCGGCGCCTGGTGGCCGGCGGCGTGCCGGCGTTGGCGCGCCACCTGCGCGAGCAAGGCTACCGCACGGTATGCATCCATCCCTACCATCCTGGGTTTTATCGGCGCGACAGCATCCTGCCGCAACTGGGGTTCGACGAGTTCCTCAGCCTGGCGGCCTTCAGCGACAGCCCGAAGACCGGCCCCTATATCGGCGACGCCGAGGTGGCCCGGCGCGCCCTGGCCGAACTGCGCGCCGCCGACGCCCGGCCGGTGTACCTGCACCTGATCACCATGGAAAACCACGGCCCCCTGCATTGGGAGCAGGCCGGGCCCGCCGACCACTCGGCGGTGACCCGCCAGGCGCTGCCGGCGGGCTGCGACGACCTGGTGGTCTATGCCCGCCACCTGCGCAACGCCGACGCCATGTTCGTGGAACTGGCCGAGGCGCTGCGGCGCCATGGGCGTCCGGCCAGCCTGTGCGTGTTCGGCGACCACGTGCCCATCATGGCCGGCGTCTACCGGATCCTGGGCGAGCCGGCGGGGACGACGCCGTATCTGCTGTGGGACAACTGGCAGGGCCAGGCCGGAGCGCGGCGCGACATCCGCCTGCACGAACTGGCAGGGCTCTGGCTGGAAGGTTGCCGTGCGGCGCCCGGCTGACCAGCCGCACATGATGATGCGGCCAGCGCCGGCGCTTCCGCCTGCCTGGCTCAGGCCGGCGGCGGGTCGAAGCGGACGATGTCGTCCTCTTCCAGGTAACCGCCGCTTTGCACCTCGATCATGATCAGGTCGCGCTGTCCGGGGTTGCTCAGCCGATGCAGGTGGCCGGCCGGGATATAAGTGGACTGGTTGCGCTCGATCAGCATTTCCTGGTCGCCATTGATCACTTTGGCCGTGCCGTCCAGCACCACCCAGTGCTCGCTGCGGTGGTGATGCATTTGCAGCGACAGCGAGGCCCCCGGCTTGACGCGCAGGCGCTTGATCTTGAAATTGGAGCCGGCTTCCAGGACGGTGTACGTGCCCCATGGACGATACACCGTGCGCTGCGATGGGTGGGCCTCATGCCCCCGGGCCCGCAAGGTGTCCAGCAAGGGCTCGACCAGTTCGGGTCGATGGGCGTCGATCACCAGCAATGCTTCAGGCGTATCGATAATCGTCAACTGGCTCACCCCGGCCGCCGCAACCAGGCGGTCAGCCGCGTGAATGGCGCAGTCCCGTACCTGGTTGAGCACCACTTCGCCCAGCGTGCGGTTGCCATCGGCGTCGGCAGGGTGCTGTTCGGCCAGGGCATTCCACAACTCGACATCCGCCCAGTCCAGGTCGGGCGCCGCATACCCGCCGTTGGCCGTGGACCGGTGCTTGTGCAGCACATAACTGCCCGTCGTCGCGGTGGCAGGTTCATCCTGGTCTCCCGCAACATCGGTTTCCAGTGCCGTATCGGCTTCGGTGCGGTAATAAATGGTGCCCTGTTGCACGCAGCTCCGGTGCCCGCTTGCCTGCAGCGCGGTCACAATGCGCTCGACCAGGCCGGGCCGGTGCGTATCCATGACCAAGACCGCGTCCGGTGTGTCCACGATCGTCAGGCCGGTCACGCCCGCGACGGCCACCAGGCGATCCTCGGCGTGGACATAACAGTCCCGCACCTGGTGCAGCACCGTCTCGCCCTGGATGCGATTGCCGTCCGCATCCGGCTCCAAGCGCTCGGCCAGGGTATTCCAGTTGCCGACATCGCTCCAGTCCAGGTCGCACGGCACCACTGCCATGTGGCGGCTTTTCTCCAGCAATGCGTAATCCACGGAAATCGGCGCGATTTCCTGGTAGTGCCGCAGCTCCAGATTGATCCGGTATTCGGCCGCCGGGGTCGCTGTGGGCAGGGGCGCCGGCGGCATGCTGGCCTGCACCTGCCGCAGCAGGTCGGGCGCATGTTCTGCCAGTTCCCGCAGCAAGGTGCTGGCCCGGGCGCATAGCATGCCCGAATTCCACAGATAATTGCCGCTGGCCAGGTACTGCCTGGCGGTGGCGTGGTCGGGTTTTTCAACGAAGCGGCATACCCGGTTGCCGTCGGCCTCGATATACCCGTATGACACTTCGGCGCGATCGGGCTGGATGCCGAAAGTCACGATGCCGGAGTCCGCGGCCAGGTCGCAGGCCTGCCGGACGGCCGCCGCGAGGGCATCCGTGTTGCCGATGACATGATCCGCCGTCAGGAACAGCAGCATGGCATCGCCGTGGCGCTGCAGGCACGCCAGGGCCGCGGCCGCCACAGCAGGGGCGGTATTGCGCCCGACCGGCTCCAGGATATAGCCCAGCGCCAGCCCGTCGCGCCGCAGGGCGGCGTAGGCGGCGGCCGTCTGGGTGTAGAGCTCTTGCCGGGTGACGGTCAGGATCTCGTCGACCCCGGGCAGTTGCTGCGCCCGCGCGAACGCCTGCTGCAGCAGATTCTCGCCGTTGTCCAGTTCGATGAAAGGTTTTGGAAACTGAGTGCGGGACAGCGGCCAGAGCCGCTTGCCGGCGCCGCCGGATAGGATGACGGGAAGCAAATTCACGTAGGTAATTGCCTAGAATGCAATCACCTGATCGTAGCCCAAGTTGACCGGCCTGATAGACAAGATTCGAAAAGTCTGGCAACCCTGAGAAGCGCCAGCCGGCGCGGACGAAAAAAAGGCGGCCGAAGCCGCCTTTCAAGGGGGATGAGTTTTTATACGTTAGCGGATCAGGCCGCGCGCTGCTGAGCCTCTTCCCAGTAGGAGTAGGTCCGCAGCACGTGCAGTTCCAGAACCGCCTGGCCGCGCACGCCATGCAGGGCCGCCGGGATCACGGCGTCGCCGCTGGTCCAGCGCATCGCCACGCCATGCACATCCTGGGCCGCATGCAGCCCGCCCAGTTGCGAGTCGAGCAGGTCGATGTCGCGGCGACCGGCTTCGTCCTCGACGGTGATGCGGACCAGGCCCACGCCGATCTTGCGCAGGTCGCGGCGGGCATGTGAGCTAGTCTCGCGCACCACGGCCGAGCGCGACAGGATATGCAGGTCGCTGGCTTGCGCGCCGGCCGGCAGCGCGAAACGCATCACGCCTTCCAGCTGGCCTTCCGTTTCGGCACGGACTTCCTGGCCGTTGACCGCGACGCGCAGGTCGGGATCCGCCACGCGCACCGAGCGGGTCATGGCTTCGGCACGCTTGAGCAGGCGCTTGCGCACGGCTTCGACTGCGGGGCCGGAGCTCAGCACTTCGATGCCGTCGATGGCCGGGCGGCCTTCGGCCGGACCGAAATCCGGGTTCATCGCCACGCTGTCGGCGTTCTGGAACATCGAACGGTTGCCGGTGTCGACATACGATTCCGCGGCGGCGCCTTCGGCCAGCAGGATGTCGAAGCGATCCAGTTCGACGTGGAAGTACTCGAACGACTGGCGCGAGAAGTCCTGCGTGATCGTCTTGCCGTTGACCAGCAGCATGGCCGGGATCAGCTTGCCGTCGAAGAACATGTGGTGGCCGGGCGACACCGTCAGGTCGCGATGCGGCACGTTATCGGCGATCGAGCCCTTCTGGAATACGATCGGAAAAGCCCGGATCGCGTCCTTGGCCGGAATGCGAGCCTTGCGCAGCGAGCGGTAGCCCAGCCACTTGACCGTGGCGATACCACCGCTGGCGGTGCGAACCTGGTCGCCTGCCTTCAGGTCTTCGACCTTGACTTCGCCGTTCGGAGTGGCGATATGCGTGCCCTTGAGGTAGCACGCATAAGTCATGGTGCCACCCTGGAAGGTGACGAGATTGGGATCCAGCCCTTCAGCGTTGAAGCGGCCAACGACTATTCCAAGCTCGTTGCGGAAGATCAGGTCGCCGCCGCTATACTCGCCGCTGGTGGCGCCGACGACTTGCACCTGGTCGCCTGCCGTAATCCCCGAAATATTGGGGAAAGCGGAAATATCGATGTTCAGGCCGGTCTGGTCGTAGATGAAGGTAGACGTGCCGTCGCCGTCGAGGTTGATGTTGATGGTGTTCAGCAGACCCGCATTCAGAAAGGCGGGTGACATCGTCAGCGAGCCGCCGTCGGCGATGTTGTAGTTGAATGTGGTCAGCGCGTTGATACCTGCCAGGCCAGTCAGCACAACGTCAGCATTTTCCATCACGTTGACGGTGTGCGTGGCACCAACGCCCAACCCGACGGTCTGGCTGAGCTCCAGCGGATCGGTGGACCCCCCGGTGTTCGTGATGTTCAGCGTAGAACCGCCAACAGCACTGATATTCGCAGTCAGCGAATCGCCTTCATATGAGCCCTGGTCGACAGTTCGGTTCGTGCCAGAGAGCAGGTTGAGGTCAATAGTGGCCATGAAGCACCTTTACACGTTAAGTGGTAGCAAAAGTAGGCGCAAACGTTCCCTGTGCGAGCCGGGCTGGATCGCAACGAAACTGGGTGAGAAGAGGGGAAGCGCTGCGGTCAGGAAGCGAACAGCCGTGCGCGTCAGGAAGGCGGCGACATCATCTTTCTCCCATATGGAAAGCTTGCTGTCTTGCTATTGGGGACGGGTTCGTCCGGTCAGGTAACTGGGCATCACATAAATCGAGATGCAGTTACTGGGCTGAAGCGTATCGACTTAACTAGAGAGATAAATTGCAATTTATCTTTTATTGTTATCAAAAGACTCTCTACGTCTCTACATGTGTGCGTCGCAACATCATGTAGTACTCGATAAATCTATGAGATTTGCAGGTGATTTGTTGCTTGTGCAAATGTAAGCACAGAATCTTTAAGACTCAATATAATACATTTAGTTTCTTTTGAGGTAGTGGCTGGCCCAGATTTTGCGTCATAAGTTCACAAATTGAATCGGGCGAGCAGTTGCAAGACTAAACGGAATAACGTCTTAACGAATTGTTGTGAGATAAATTGAAATAATCGACGCAACAAAGCCCTTCCGCGCAAGCGAGGAAGGGCTTTGGGTGTGGGATTGTTGCGAAGCGGCCGCTAGTGCCGCATCTGCCTGTGCGTCATGGCGCGCAAAGCGCGTATCGGTAGGCGCTTTCGACGATGAGCTGGGCCATTTCATTGCTGACCATGCTTTCGGCCGTCCGCTGTCGTAGGCGTGTCGCGGTTTCGGCGTCCGGCGCCATTTCCGCCAACGCACGCGCCAGCGACCCGGCTTCGCGCAGGTCGAACGTCAGGCCGCATTGGCCATGCCGGAGCAGGCAGTCGCTTTGCGGCGTGCGTTCGGCGAGCACCAGCGTACCCTGTCGACGCAGCGTATCCAAGTCGGATAGCCAGTCCGGGCGGCCGGCATGCCGGCCCGGCACCATGCGTATGACAAGATCCGGCGTCGTGTCGCCCAGTCCTGCGCCGCCACGCGCGTCGGCCGTCGCCAGGTGCGCCTGCATGCCGGCATTCATTAGCGCCGCTTCCAACTGCGCTACCGCGGCATTGGGCCCGATCACCTGCAATCCGAAGCCGGGCAAATCGATAGCCGCGGGCAGGGTGTCGCCCAGCGCAGATATCCGCTCGGACGACAGGCCACTGACATCCAGCAAGGCAATCCAGCGTCGGCTATCCGCCGGTCGAGCAGGCGCTGTCGAGCCAGCCGGGGCAGACCAGGGCGGAACCAGGAATATCCGGTCGCGGTGTATGCCGGCCTGCAGCAGCAGAGCCGCCTGCCAAGCGTCTGTCACGATCACGGCGTCTGCCCGGGCGGCGCAGCGCAGTTGCTGGGTATACGCCTGCCGCCACCATTCGGAGTCGGGCGGCGGCGCCGAAGCGTCGGTGACAGAACATGGGCTTGCTGGCTCCTGCCATTGCATCACGATCGGAAGCCGGTACTGTGCGCCAAGCGCGAGGGCCCGCAAAGCCAGGTCGTATCCGGACCGGCCTATATGTGCGTGGATGAGGCCTACCCGTCTACGCGAGATCCAGTGAGAAGAGAGCAGGGTATCGAAACGCAATAGATCCGTTCGCTTGACCCGGGCATGAGCTGCCGGGGTCAGGCTGTCCAACTCGATGACCTCCACGCCGTCTTGCACGCGGTGTGTGTATGGCCCGTCCGGACTTGCCCGCTGGGTATATTCCGTCGGCACGATGACCAACGGTTTGAATCCCTGTTCATACTGTGCGGCGGCCAGCGCAATGGGATCGTACAGGCGGCCATTGGGCGACGCCTGGGGCGCCAAATGAGCGACAACATGGGCCAGGCCGGCATGTCGTCCGCATTGGGCGTTCGGGGCCAAAGGCAACCAATCCGACATTTCGTCCAGCGCGGCCAGGGCGTAGCGTGACTGTTGCCGCATATACCCGCGCACCTCAGGCGCCTGCTCGAGCAAATAACAGGCTTCCCGCAATAACGCCGGCGCGCCAATGCGCCAGGCCAGGGCCTGGATTTCAAGCAAGTACTGGCGCTCGGTTTTGTGTGCAGTCAGCCAGTGCCAGGCGACGCGTTCTGCGCCTTCCGCGTCGGTTGCTTCCAGCCCGGGCAGGTCGGGCAGGGTGTACTGGTAGGGTTCGGCCGTCAATTCGCCCGTGATGGGCGCCTGTTCCATGCCTGACCAGCGTTGCAGATGTAATTCCAGGCGAACCGCCTGCGGTGGCGGAAGCAGTGGCCGTAGCGTCACGGCGGCTATCGAGCTGTCTCCCACCGGCACATAGTGAAACCGCCGTTCCAGGTGCGTGGAATAGGTAAACCCCGAATGAGGCGCATCCAGCGGATCGCCGTGCACATCATAAAACTGGAAGCACACCACGGCGCCCCTGGGAGCCGTCTTCGATACCTTGCCGTGCACCCTTGCCTTCACTACCCAGCCCATCGCAAGGTCTTCGACCTGCAGTGTCAGTGACTGCAATACCGCAGTCGCCTCGGGCGCGCGCGGCCGCCGCGGCTGTGCCGTCGTTTCGGGAGCCAGGGTCAGCATGCCGCGGATTCCTGCATCGATGAACTCAATACCTTGCGCACGGCGGTACAGAATTTGCCTGACAGCAATACCGGGTCGTGGCGGGCGAGAATATCGTCGAACAGGCCGGGCGGCGGCCGGTGACGCAAGGCACGCTGCAGGGCGCCAGCCAAAGCGTCTGGTTGGTCGTCTGCATACAGCAGAGTTGGATCATCGGCGAACACCTCCGCCATCCCACCCGTCGCCGGGGCAACCACCATGCGCCGGAAGGTGGCCGACAACAACGCCACGCCCGAATTCAACGTGGCCAGGTACGGAGCAACCACCACATTGCAGGCATTGAACAGGACCTGTACTCGCTGGTCGCGCACGTTGCCCGGCAGCAAGTGAATATCTTGGCGGCCCCGGGCCTTGGCGCGCAATTCGGCAAAATAGGCCTCGTCATCGACCTGTCCGGCAATCAGCAGGACGCAGCGTTTCGACGGTTCGCGGGACCGAAACGTATCGTAGGCGTCGATCAGCTCCGCCAAGCCCTTGTAGGGCTGGATGGATCCGAAACTCAGGAATACATAGTCATCGGGTTCCAGCCCAAGATCCTGGCGCGATTGATGCGTCGACACGACGTTAGCGTACCAATCGCCATAACTGGGATGTGGCACGCGCACCACTTTGCGTGGGTCGAGATGGAAGTAGGGCGCGACCAGGCGTTCCGTGTCGTCGTTCATCACGTGAATGAGGTCGGCTGCCTCCGCAGTCAGCCGGCGCAAGGCAAGCTCGGCATCATGCCACTTGATTCGGTGCGGCATGATGTTATGGATCGTCCACACAACGCGCAAGCCGCGGCTCCGCCACAGGGCCAGCTGCTCTTTATAGTGGGCGACGCAATTGTCGGCTTCGTCCGGGGTGGTGGCTTTCTGCAAAATGCCGGATAGCCAGTGCAAGTGGATGACGGCATGGTCACGCCATGCCACCTGCCCGATATCGTCCAGGTTCAGCACCGGCAGTACCGAGAGCCCATGCGCTTCGGCTTCGGAGTAGAGCAACTGCTGATATGGGTTCACTTGCGCCACGGGGTAGTACATGAGCACGTCGGGCAGTCCATCATTCGCGGCGCTGCCTGCAAGAACGGCCGACACGAATGCATTGGGCCAGCTTTGCGCGCCGGAGGCCAGGTCGTCGATTCTCATGCGGCTTGTCCCAGTTCATCGAGGGCAGCGTCGACCCAATAGTGGCCGACGGCGGCAATGTGCAGTTCAATGGTTTCCCCGCCATGCAACTGGTGTACCTCGCTGGGCAGGCTTGCCAGTCCGTTGGTCCATCGTCGTGCCCGCCCGCGACGGAATTCCCAACGATACATGCCTGTCCAGGCGGGATGGTCGAGAGCCAGGTGGCGTGGTCCGGTCGTACTATGGATAACAATATCGGTGAGCGCCACGCCCAATATCCGATTGTCCTCTAGAGGAAAGAGCGTCGTATCGCATGCGCAGACACTGCGAGACACGATGCGGAGCGGGTTGGCGGGGATGTTCTCAGGTACCGTGGCACGCCATATGCCGGGTTCATAGGCCGTGACGGCAATCGACAGCCCACCCAGTTCCATTCGCAATGCTGGCTCAGTAACCAAGAGCATGCTTGATCGAGAGGCTGTGTACTGTAGTAGCCGCTGCCGGCATTGCTCGACTTCGTAACAGGATGCTAATGGGATAGCAGTGTCGGCAATCAAGTCCAGGCCGGCCCAGGAAATATTCGACTGCTTCAGTTCAGGCGGTTGGACATAGCAGATTTGATGGCAGGCCGTGGGCTGCGTGACCGACTGGCCATTGACTAGTTGTTTCGCCAGCAAGATGTGGTTTTCGTACCGAAGAGGCTGCCCGGGCGCCAATGCGACGCGACGCTGGGGAATGCCAGGGGCGAGAGCGTCGGCTTCCAATATGATCGGGGACAGGCGTGTCCATGTAGTTGGTGCGACACGGGCACGCAGTATGACCGCCGATGGCGTGCTGGCGGCGGTGTGTTCAGGCGAGAAATCAGGGATAGCACCCGCTGCGCTGGTATCGCCCAAGGCCGGATAGAGCAGCCCGGATGGTAGATATTCGACTTCTTTCGCCGAGACGTTCCAATCAAATTGCGCGGTTTCCAGGCCGTTCAACAAAAGGGATGCGCCTGCGCCTTGAGCGTCACTATACCTCTCTCCATTAGCTATACAAGTACCGTTGTAGCTTTGCAGGGCGCCGCCTGAGTCGCGCATAGCCAAATCCAGTCGATCACCAGCCATCATGCCGGCAATCTCCAGTGGCGGAGAGACTTCTTCCATTGTCCACGTTGCAGTGAGGCAACCAGTGCCGTTGGCCGCGAATACGACGGCGAACTTGCTATGCTGGGCCCTTGCGCTCGCGATTGCGTCTTCGCTAATACCCACGCAGGCGGATTGCGCAATTTTTATATGCACCTGCACATGCGGTAGACGACTGTGCCAGTTGGCAATCCAGCTGGTAGCGCCTTCGTCAAGGCATATATGCACCTGGCCTTTCGATTTGCCTGCATATCTTAACCGCACGTTGGCGCCTGGCCCCTTGATTACCAGGCGGCTGTTTTCATGCAGAGTTACATCGATCGGTGGAACACCTTCAGTGTGAAGTGGAGCTTTCAGTATTCGGGTTCTAGCGGCTAGTACATTGAACCTTTTGGGTACCGATTGCTGGCGTGTCATCTGGCGATATCGTTATATTTGACGGAGTTGGAAAGAATGTGTTGTACGTCGTTCCATGGCCGCCGCTAATGTCCCCAGCCATAGCGTGCATTTATACCGCAATAATTCCGTCAAAACGAGAGGATTGGCCGGTGGCCATGCAGGTCCACATAGCCCTCGAGGTTGCCAGATGTGCCCGACGCGCACACTGGGCTGCTCGGCTGGCTCAAGCAAGTCCCCGCAGCTTTTCGACCGGGCTTTGCCGCATGAGCAGGCGGGGTATCGAGCCGGCAACACTCATGTCGATGCTCTGGCGGCTATAGAAGCCGCCATTGACTTGGGTTGTATGGATGACGGTATTCCGGAACCAGCGAAACAACCGGGGATCTGGTCGCTTGCCATACCGCCAAAAATCGTCGAGGGAACCTTGAAAGGTTAATCCTGGCATGTCGTAAATTGCGTCGCCGAGCGCTATCAGCGGTTTTCCGTGAACCAGAGCCGAACCGCCTACCGTGCTGTTCACTGTAACGACTCCGCGAGCATGATTGAGCAGGGCTGGTAGTGGTCCGCTTTCCAGATATACGATGCGTTCAGACGGAAGGTTGAATTCTGCACAAAGGCTTGTAATGATTGCTCGGTAATCCAATAGTCCAATGTCCAGGGGATGATTCTTGATCAATAAAACAGCGTCAGGACGACAGGCACGAGCAAACGAGCTCATCACTGTGCGCAATAGTTGCTGCATGTCGTTAAACGGAGAGTGCAGGCGAATCTGCGTGTCGCTGTTCAATTGCAGTGGCAACAGCCAGAACGGGATGCGGCCATAGATCAGATTCTGGATGGCTTGGTCATCTCGTTTTCTGATGAGGGAAACGCAAATCGCCCGGCGCAGATAGCTCGGGTATTCAATGGCTGCTGAAACTGGGGCATGGGTGCGATAGCCGGGATAGCACAATGGGTTGCGGATTCCCGCCACATGGTAGACGACATCATGCCATGCGCGCATCAGGAATGCTGACGCAAACGGCTGCCCGTTACCGTAATCTGGAATCCCCGGGCCTATACGGCGGTACCAGGCCGGATCGCGGGGCAATTGTGAATGCGCGTTGACGCCATCGCGTTCTAATGTGACCCAGTAGGGCCGGAAGTATCCTTCTTCGAACACATGGACATGCAGGCCGCGGGTCCGAGCAAGTTCGATGGCGGGACGATGGAGTGGACGCTGGTCACCGAACAATACGACGTCAGTATAGCCTTGCCGGTCAAACAGCTCGGCATAAAACTCCGGCAAGGCTTCGACTCCGGATCGATATGTGCGCTTATTGCCGTTGTTCCAATACCAGCTATCGCCGGCATTGAAGTTCACCTTGGTAACCTCATGTCGCGCTGTCAGCAACGCTTTACCAAGCCGGTTGAAAAAGGGCGAGCAAACTCCTTGCAGCAGTAAAAATCGGCGCTTCATGGTTTGCGGAACGCTTTGGCGATCAGGCGGCGCAATGGATGATAACGCGGCTCGTCACGCCATTCCAGAAGTTCCTGGAGAGCCTGTTCGACAGTACAGAAATGGCGGGTCTTGCGGCTGACGTAGGTAGGATACAAAATCAGCGTTGCCGCAACCAGCTCATCGAGTGTCAAGCGGCGATTCCGCCGCGCCGCGACTTCGCTACTCAATCCACAGTCGCGCGTTAGCCCCCAGCCGGCAAAAAAGGGTTGCCCCCATGTCGTCACTGGCAAACCTCGCAGCAGTGCTTCGAATCCGGCGAGTGAACTCAGTACATGCACTTCATCCACTTGATCCAGAAGCGTATGAAAGGGGATATCTCCGATGACCTCGTCGCACCATCGGTGTGCCTGAGATTCCTCGCTTCCTTGATTGCGCAGACCTGCCAATACATCAGGATGAGGTTTATAAACCAGCCAGGCGTGGGGATGCGCCTGGCGCACTGCTTGCAGCAGGTCGACGTTGCGCCGAATCCGGTTGGCACCATATTTGATTGCGGCATCGGTCTCGACTTGGCCGGGTACCAGGATGACGTTGCTAGCATGCGCCGGTCGATGCCACCGCTGCGATTGCTGCAAGTTGTACTTAGTGATGCCTTGTGCCACCAATGCGGCACGGAGCCGAGCGGCGCGAGAGGTCAGTTCGGCATCGAACTGGGTGCGGGACAGCAAGAACTCGAGGTCCGAGGGGCTGCGAGCATCGTAATAGATTCCTGTCTCGTCGATCACCCACGATAGCGGCCGTATCAGTTCAGCTCCCAATCCCACGGAGCGAATAAAGCCGTCTTCGATGCGCAAGACGGCCGCCTGACTGCCGTAGCCTCGCTTCGCCAGCTCAGAAGCGTGTTTGTGGCCCCATGTGACCAGTGGCGCGCCCGCCGGCGGGCCCGATGGTAGTGTATTGACGAACGTGATCTCGCTGCCTGCGAGGAAGTCGCGAACAAAAGTTTGCTTCCATCTCGAAAAGCCGTATGCAAGCATGTTGGGCGCAAAACGCTGGCGTTGTTGACGCTGTAGGCTTATCCAAGTCAACACGGTCTCCACTTCGCAGGAGCGATTCGTCTCAGGATCAAAGTACCGTGGGTAATCCACCAGCGATGCATGGACCAACTGCTCCAATGTGGCTGCGCCCCTTCGGCCGGGCGCGGGCAACCGATCATGGGTGAGGCCCCAGCCAGCATAAAAGGGCATTCCGTACACATGCACAGGTTTATTCCACAACAAGGCTTCGAAGCCAACCTGCGATGTCACGGTATAGACTGCTTGAGCATGTTCTATCAGCGTGGCTGGATGGACTGGTTCCGCAATGATGCAAAGCCGCGATCGTCCAGCCAGCGCCGCAATATCGAAATGCCCGAGCTTTCTGCCGCTGGCCGCCTCTGGATGCATCTTCAGAACGACGTGGCAATCGGGATGGGCTGCCAGTGCATCGTTCAACATTGTCGAGAACGCTTTCGCATCCGCCAAGCCTCCCGAGATTGATGCATCGGCGGCCGTTTGGTCTGCGACCAGTACATAGCGTACAGGCAGCGCGGAAGGTGCCAAATCCCGCGTATGGTTGTACTTCGAAACCCTGCCTTGCTGCCAAGCGCGAATCAATCGCCGGGCACGGGAGACCTGCGTACTGTCCAAAGGCCGGCCAATCAGCCGTTCCAAGCGGGATGGGCGGGCGGCATCGTAATAGATGCCTTCATCGTCGACCACGACCGAGAGGCTGGGGCTGGTGCCGTCGCCCAGCGACCGAAGGAAGCCATCCTCCAGCAGCCAACATGGGCGCCGGTGGCGGTTCGCAAGGGTACGGGCACGTTGCCCGCTACGCTTCAGCCCCCAACCAATGTAGGCGGTATGCTGTTCGCAAGGTAACAAGCCGGCCGTGATGGACACCGGCACACCGAGACGGGCGGACAACTCGGACTGGCGCCATATGCCCCAGTCCAGCCAATGTACAGCCGCGCGAGTTGCCTCCATAAAGAGATTAGAACTGACGGCCTATCAGGACGGCTTGAACGATGGGCGTAATGATTTTCTGCCATTCATAGACTGCGGCATTCGTGACGTAGATCGTGTCTTCAGGGTGCATCATGAATTGCTGCGCCAGAAAGATCGATTCTGGGTTGCGCATGTTCAGGCTGAATACCTGTGCATGGGGCTGTTGAGAATCTGCAGGGCTGAGACGGAAGACAAACACGCCGGTAGGGTCGGCCTTTGATTCGTCTAGGCCACCCACTGCGCCAAGTGCTTCGAGCAGACTGGGGTTGGCGGAAGGTAGATCATGCAGTCCCGGGTCTTTGACCGATCCCATGGCTACAAAACGTTGTCGAGCGCGTTCAATGACAATCTCGGAGCGCGGGGGAACGGGCTGATTCTTGCCTTGCAGCAGATCCTCGTAGCTGTACGTATAGACTTGGCTACCAGTACGCACTATCACTTTTGCCAAATGAGGCTCAAGTATGGGGCCGCCGGCTTGATTGATGGCGTCCAGCAACGTGAGTGGGCCTTGCAACGCGGAAAACCGACCAGGTGCCTTGACAGCGCCAGCGACCAATACAGACCCGGATAGGGCGCCGACCAATTCCACATGGGCTTGTGGATCGATTGCCTTGCCCTTCAGTCGTTTCTCGATGGCCTGTTCCACTTTGCGTAGAGTCATGCCGGAGACTTTGAGGTCTCCGACGTAAGGCAATGAAATGCTGCCGCCTGCATCGACGCGCACGTTCGGGAACACTGTGCCGCCCGCGCTCAGCGGGGAAAATAGTGCGCCTTCCTGTGCGCTATCAGAAATCATCACTCCGATCACGTCGCCTGGAATCAGGTAGACATTCGATACTTTCAAGTTAGAAACATCAGACGTCAAGGTGGCTGTGGGCGGCCGCATGTAGGAAGCGATGGTCGATGCCGTCAGGTCAATTACGTCGTACCGCGGATCCGTATCTCCAGACTGCATTGAAATGCTCGACTGGTACGGGCCTGCGCCAGAGAGGATGCCGCATCCGCCCAGGAGGGTAGCCAAGGCGGCTGCGGTGGCAAGACGCGCGAGGCGCAATAACTGGCAGGGGCGGCGTGGTCCGGCCGGGAATCGCACGGTTATAGGAAAATTGGCTGCATTCATGGGCTGTTTTTTGCTCAATCGCGATGGTCTTCGATGGTGGCGATCACAAAGCGCGCTATCCCATAGAGCAACACCAGGAGGACGAATAGTGTCGCGAGATTGTAAAGGCGTTCAGGATAGATTGCCTCCTGGGCCAGATTGGGACTCACGATGGTGACGAGGCTGCGGATTTTCTTCGACGCTTCGATGCGGGCATTTTCCAACGCAGTCACCGCCAGCTTGTAGCTTTCTTCGGCAATGCCGGCATCAATGGTCAAGTTGTGGAACTGCGATGCGATCACGTTCAGTTGATCGCCGTCCGAAGCGGATATCAGTTGCTTCTTCTCGGCAATGAGCTGCTGCTCGAGGGCCCGTATCTTCGCCTGCTGTTGTCGGATCTGCGGACTTGTTGGTTGCAGTGTAGACAATAGCGATTTCAATTTGGCTTGTTCAGTGGTCAGGGCAGAATCCAGACCGGCAATGATCTCCGCCCGTGATTGCGCAGACGCCGTGGCATCTAGTACTTTGTGGTTATTCTGAAAAGCGATGAGGGCAGCTTTCTGGTTTTCATAATGACGTCGGGCATTCGCGAGCTCTGACTCAAAGAACTTCATCTGGTCCCGTGCAATCTTGTGCGAAATTTCGTTGACGAAACGTTCGCTTTCAGAAAGGATGCCGGCCAACATAAGTTTGGCAAGCTCGGGATTCGGTGCCTGAACTTCTACTTCCAGCAGGCCAGTTAAGTCGTCAAAATGTGTAGTGACGATACGATTGTAGAACTTGAGCAGCTCTTCCGCAGGCGCTGACTCGTCTACAAAATAAAGGGGGTCGGTAGCTTGCCTCGCATATGCGGGAACCCAGTCATATTTTTCCCGCAAGAAATTCATCATGTCGAGAGATTGTATGAATTCCTGCAGAAACAGGGTTTCCTCCCGGGAAGTCGGGTTGGTACCCCCCATAATCAGAGCGAGGCTTGGGATATTGGCCGCCTGTCCGTCTTGGGGTTGCCGTACAACAATCTTTGATTCGCTGACATAGCGATCAACCGCAAAAACTGCATAGTAAATGCTCGCGATGAGTACCGGGAGCACTACTATGTAAATAAAAAGCGGTATTCTCTTCAATTTATCGAAGTTAATCACGAAATGCCCCGGTAATTAGGCTTGGTAGGCCTTGATGCCTTCGATAACATCATCGAAGATATGCACTTTGCCGCTCTCGACAAGCAACACTAGATTGCAAAGACGTCGGATATCACCCATGGCGTGGCTCACCAGTATGATATTTGATTTCTCCATTTTCTGTTTGAACGCCTGAGCTGATTTTTTCTTGAATTGAGCATCCCCAACTGCCAGGACTTCGTCAATCAGATAATAGTCGAAATCAAAGGCCATGCTCAAGCTGAAAGCCAGCCGGGAGCGCATCCCCGAAGAATACGATCTCACGGGTTCGTCAAACCATTTGCCAATATCTGCGAAATCCTGAACGTACTGCACCTTCTCCCGCATCTCATCGTGTAGCGCACCGTAGACGCGGCAGACAAATTTCACGTTATCCCGTCCCGTCATGCTTCCCTGGAACCCACCGCTCAGACCTACTGGCCATGAAATACTCTTGTCAGTAACGATCTTGCCGCGGTCCGGCTTATCGACGCCGCCTAACAGTCGCATGAGTGTAGACTTTCCGGCACCATTTCTTCCTATGAGCCCAACATTCCGGTCAGGAGGGATTGAGAGATCGAGATTGCGAAATACGTAGCGTCGTCCGCGAGGAGTAAGGTACGATTTCGTGACGTTATGCAATTCGAACATGTGTGCGTATAGCCTCAAAGAGCCATTAATCTATACCGGCGTATTCTATATATTGCGCACGCTAGGAAGAGGGTGCTCAGTGTAACATTGAAGACATAGCCATATGATACGCCGTCAAATAGCCGATAGTTTTGAAAAGTGCTATAACGAATAAGGTCGATAAAGTGTAAATACGGGTTCCATAGGATATAATCAATGTAATCCCGTGGAACTCGATTGAGAGGAAAGATAACGCCCGATAACAGATAGAGTGGTAGAAATGTCAAGCGCAAGATGAATGCTGATTCTGGAATTGCTTCAGCAATGGCGGCATATATGATTCCAAGGGCAAACGAAAATACCATTCCTGTGAACAATACGCCCAGCCATTCCATCGGATTTTGAATTTCAGTATCACGGCCAAACCATGTCAGGCCTGCATAGATCAGCATGAAAACTGGAACTGCAATGCAAAACTCGACAATCATTCGGGCGAAAAACGCATCAGCCGGTTGTATTTGCTTATAGGAGAAGAGCGCTTTGTTTGCTTCGACGCTACCGAGCAGCTTGAGGGCGATGTTTTTGAATAGAAGAAACGGGGATAAGCCCACGAGCAGCCAGACGAGAAAGTCAGTGCTTCCTGTTGCTCGGCCGCGCAGGGTCAGGACGGTGCCGATCGCGATCATGTGCATCAACGGCTCGAAGATGACCCACACGGCTCCAAGGCGAACCTTCCCGAACCGGCCGCGCATTTCCCGCAAGATGAGTGCAAAAATAACGGAACGGGTTATTGTGAGGGGGGATCGCGATTTCTTCATCGGCTGGCTGCAAGTCGGAGGTGGCGAGAATTCTACCGCGCTTGGCTATTTGAAGATAGCAAAATTTAATCTAAAATGTGATAATAGGCTGACGCAGCAGGCTTTGTATGCTTTTTGTGTGCATTGATTTCAAAATTAAATTTCGTGTTGCTGTGTATGGAAATTTCGTTGGCCATAACGGAAAGAACTGAAGAATGTGGTGGACGCGTAAAAAGCTTCATATTCTTGTGGAATGGTAGCTGGAGCGTATTGCGGCGAGTTCGTCGTGTCGCTTTCTAATATATAGAGGCCTCTTTATGAGGCTCGCTTGATGAAAATTGCCTTAATATCCGACGTTTCTACTTATGATTGCCTGCGGCGCATCGTGACGGTAGTTCCGATTACCAGTTGGAATTACAAATGGAGGCTTTGGTATCAGCGCCCAGATCTTCTGTTCGTGGAATCCGCGTGGCGCGGTATCGCCGATGAATGGAAGTATAAGATTGCATCGTACCCTGATTATCCTCGTCGCCACAACGGCTCGCTTGCGAAGGTGGTCGCGTATGCAAAAAAAATCGGAATACCTACCGTGTTCTGGAACAAAGAGGATGGCGTCCATTTTGATCGATTCATAAATAGCGCTAAGCTATTTGATTATGTCTTTACTGTCGACGAAGAGAGTATTCCGAGATATCGGGCCATACTCGATGCGAGGGTGCCGGTGAACACAATGATGTTTCCGATTGAGCCTACGATTCATCGATTTGATGGGTTCAAGTTTAAGTATAGGATGGCAAATTTCGTTGGCAGTTATAGTAATCATATACACGCCAGGCGTCGACAGTGGCAAGATATGCTGTTCCGAGCGTGTAGTGCTTCGGGTTTGGGGGTGGTGGTTTTTGATAGAAATTCAAACCGACCGTCAAGCAATTATAGATATCCAACGATTCCAGGGCTCAATGTAAGGCCTTCTGTCGCGCACGCGGATACGGCGACAGTGTACAAAGAGTTTTTGGTGTCGTTGAATGTCAATACCATCGAGAATTCGCCGACAATGTTTTCGCGCAGGCTGGTTGAAATTCTTGCTTGCGGAGGAATAGCGGTGACGACGCCAAGTGTTGCAGTTGATAAGAATTTCAGTCAGTACTGTCATATTGTGCGCAATGCGGACGAAAGCGTCGAATTGTTCAATCGCCTTAAGAATGGCCCTTCCGCGGAGGATCTTGAGCGCGCTAGGTCGGGGGCGGAGTACGTTGCTAGGCACCATACTTGGGCTGACAGGTTGAAGATGATTTATGATGTGGCGAAAATTTGATAGCAGGTGTGTGAACACCGACCTCCGGCGTTTGCATAGGTGCATCACGACAGGAGCATCTCAGGCATCTGAATAGTCAAAATACTCTCCTTGCGGGAAGAGTTTTATTGGGTCCTTTTTTTGAAGTAGATGTCGGATAATCGCGAGTTCAGTCTCGCGAGGCAATGGGCCATGGCCGCTTTCTTTCTCAGTGTATGTGATGAGCTTCGAGCTCAGTATTTTTTCGCGCGGGGCTCGATGGCGGGCGTAGGCGAGAAAATGATTATCGTAATGAAACTGGTCTTCGAGATTTTGAGAATAAATCAGATTGAAAGGGGCATTGATATGATGAATGCTGAGCCGCTCACCATATTTGGCCGGTAGGTCAACCAGTTTTTCGCCAGGATAAGACACCGCTGCCATGCTTCGGTAGAATCTAGGAAAGTATTGCGAGACATCCGTCTGAACGTTGCATACGTACAGCGTGGACTGTTCGATCGCTGCCGCGATGTTGAAGCCCGGAATACCGCCGCCGGAAGTGCCGTAGATCAGAACATCCTTGCCATGTAATTTGAGGGTGGTAACCATTTGGTGGATCAGTTTCCCCACTATGTTGGCATAGGATATATTCCTCTTACCCTGGAACCAACCCAAAACCAGTGTGGGGGAAAGAAACAACGTCGGGTCAAAGCATGAGACGCAGTTGACTGCTAGGTCGGTGAAGTAGCTGGATCGTTGAAACGAAGGAACAGGGCGTTCTCTAGCAGTTCTGCCCGGTAGAAAGACGACCAATTTGTCTGAGTCCGTCAACTTCCACTTGAAAGGGAAAAGGATGCCACTGTACGAGATCATGAAAGCCCCATCTTTGGACACTTTCATTGCCTGTTCGAAATCAAAGAAAACGTGCATGAACTGATCTTCTTTTCTCGGTAGAAGGGCGAAGTGGCCATGCGTATTCGCACGACGCATGGCTATCTGACGCGTTGCCTTCCAGCAGGCCCTGCAGGCAACGGCGCGCAGTGTATCGGCCGCTGCTTGTAGGAAGCTGGTTGCGTACGAAGCGGTTAGGAGGAGTGATTTTCCAGATATTCGAGAATCTGACTGGCGGCTTGCTCCGGAGACATTTCGGAGGTGTCGACGATGATTTCGGGGTTGGTGGGGCGTTCGTATGGGGAATCTATGCCGGTGAAATTGCGCAACTTTCCGGTGCGCGCTTTTTGATACAGCCCTTTGGTATCCCGGCTTTCGGCTACCGAGAGCGGTGTATCGACAAATATCTCGATGAATTCGCCATCTTCAAACAGCCCGCGTGCCATTTCGCGTTCTGATTCGAACGGCGAGATGAACGAGGTAATAACGATCAAACCGGCATCTACCATCAGTCTGGAGACTTCCGCAATGCGTCTGATATTTTCGACCCGATCGGTATCGGTAAAGCCAAGATCCTTGTTAAGCCCATGCCGTACATTGTCGCCGTCTAAAAGATAGGTGTGGCGTCCGGCGGCATGCAGTTTTTGCTCAACGAGATTGGCAATAGTTGATTTTCCTGCCCCAGACAGCCCGGTAAACCATAGTACGCACGCGCGTTGATGTTTGATTTCGCTACGCCGCGCCTTGTCGACGTCGAGGTGCTGAAAATGAATGTTATGGCTGCGGCGCAGAGCAAAGGTAAGCATACCCGCGCCGACGGTATTATTGGCGTGGCGGTCAATGATTATGAAGCCGCCAGTATCCGGGTTGTCTGCATAGGCATCAAAAGCAATAGCGCGGTCCAGGCTGATATTGCATACACCAATCTCGTTCAACTCGAGTTTGCGTGCGGCAATATGCTCCAGTGTATTGACGTTGACTTGATGTTTAATGCTGGTGACAGTCAATACGACTGTTTTGTTCGCGACCTTCATTAGATATGGGCGGCCAGGCAGCAACGGTTCATCATGCATCCATACGAGCGTAGCTTCGAACTGGTCGGCGGTTTCTGCTGGAGAGTCTTTTGCTGAGATGACGTCACCGCGAGAAATGTCGACTTCATCCGCGAGAGTCAGTGTGATCGATTGGCCTGCTACGGCCATGGGCAGATCTCCGCCGTGAGCAACGATGCGAGTTACCACACTTTCTTTGCCGGACGGTTGTACGCGAATGGTGTCGCCTGGTTTGATTGTGCCGCTGGCGATAGTGCCCGCAAAGCCACGAAAATCCAAGTTGGGTCGATTGACCCATTGAACAGGAAGGCGGAAGGGTTGTTGCTGCATGCGCAGTTCGTTGATTTCTACCGTTTCCAGATAGCCCATCAGCGTGCTGCCATGATACCAAGCCATATTGGCACTGGGAGTAATGATGTTGTCGCCCTTGAACGCCGACATCGGGATGAAGGTCACACTCTTGAGGCCGATCTGTTTGGCAAACGCACGATAGTCTTCGACAATTTTCCCATATGTGGCCTCTGAGTAATTTACAAGATCCATCTTATTGATGGCCACTACGATGTGTTGGATACCGATCAATGAAACCAGATAGCTATGGCGTCTGGTCTGAGTCAGCACTCCTTTCCGAGCATCGACCATGACGATTGCCACGTCCGCGGTAGAGGCGCCGGTAATCATATTGCGAGTGTATTGCTCATGCCCCGGGGTATCGGCAACGATGAATTTGCGTTTGTCGGTGGAGAAAAAGCGATAAGCAACATCGATAGTGATGCCTTGCTCTCGCTCGGCGGCCAAGCCATCGACTAGTAGGGCGAAATCAATCTCATCCCCCTGGGTTCCCCATTTCTTCGAGTCGGCCTCGACCGCTGCGAGCTGGTCTTCGAACAGCATTTTCGATTCGTACAGCAAACGGCCAATTAGCGTACTTTTTCCATCGTCGACACTGCCGCACGTAATGAAGCGGAGCAGACTCTTTCGTTCATGAGCGCTGAGATACTCGGTAATGTCGGTGGCAATCAAATCGGAAACGTGTGCCATTTAGAAATACCCCTCTTGCTTTTTCTTTTCCATGGATGCTGCGGAATCGTGGTCGATGACGCGACCTTGGCGCTCAGATGTTCGGGTAAGCAGCATCTCCTGAATAATGGCAGGCAGAGTGTCCGCCTCGGATTCGACTGCGCCTGTAAGGGGATAGCACCCTAGTGTGCGGAAACGCACTTTTTTCATCATAGGAACTTCGCCGGGTTCAAGAGGCATGCGGTCGTCATCGACCATTATGAGTGCGCCATCGCGTTGTACAACCGGCCGCAACGCGGAATAGTACAATGGTACGATAGGGATATTCTCCAGATAGATATATTGCCAGATATCGAGTTCAGTCCAATTGGATAGGGGAAATACGCGCATAGACTCGCCTTTGTGCTTGCGCGCGTTGTATAGTTTCCAGAGCTCAGGGCGCTGGTTCTTCGGATCCCATCGATGCTGCGCCGTACGGAATGAAAAAATTCGTTCTTTAGCACGCGACTTTTCTTCATCACGGCGGGCGCCGCCAAAAGCTGCGTCGAACTTATAGTGGTCTAACGCCTGCTTAAGACCCTCTGTTTTCATGATGTCGGTATGGATGGCCGAGCCGTGAGTAAACGGATTGATGTCCTTCTTTACGCCTTCCGGGTTAACGTGGACCAATAGCTTCATCCCCAATTCTTTGGCCATCTTGTCACGAAAGGCGTACATGTCCCGGAACTTCCAGCGCGTGTCGACATGGAGCAATGGAAATGGCGGGATTGCGGGGAAGAAAGCCTTCATTGCCAAATGCAGCATTACGGCGCTATCCTTGCCGATGGAGTAGAGCATCACAGGATTTTCCGCTTCTGCGACGACTTCGCGCATAATATGAATGCTCTCTGCTTCCAGCCTTTGCAGGTGGGTTAGGGGCATAGTAGGCCTCATTGTTGAATTTGTTGTGGTAATTTGCATAAGGGGTGTGGTCGGTGTTGGGGAGGCCATTGGCAGGTAAATACTCTCCATCTGATGGCGTTGGCTAGCCAGCCAAGGGCCTAACGCATTGGAATTAGCCAGATGAGGGTTCGAAAATACCCCAAAGATCTTCTTCGGAAATGCCTTCTGTAACCCCAACAAAAAGCTACGCCAATTCTCAATTGTGGCGGCCAGTTCGGTAACTAAAAATAACAATTCGCCGCGCGGTGTGTGTGCAAATAATTGATACAAAGAGCCGTGGGCCAAGGATCGTTCCCCGATCCACAAAATCTGTGCTTTCTCCCGCCGTGCTTGCTCTTGGTAACGTCGGTAATCTAGCTCTCGCCATTGTTGGATGACGGGGCTGCGCGAGGTTCGTACCTGATCCACGACTGCGGGGGCATGTAGACCCCAACGATGAATGAGGCGTGCGGTATTGCGGGCCGGCATTTCGCAATGATGATGGTGCTTCACCCAAGCCGCCATGGCTGCCTGCGTCCATACTGGGTAGCCTGGCAGTCCGCTGGCCTGGGGAAGGGCCTGACAAATGGCTGCAAGCATGGCCGCTTCGGCATCGGCGGAAAGCCGGGGGGAGCCGTGCATCGGTCGCCCCCGTTTGGCAGTGTCCACGGCAGGCCACCCCCCAAGTTGAAACGCTTTGTACGCGGCGATGATGGTAGGTGCGCTCAGCCCGGTGGCGCGCTGGATTTCGGCTAGGGTCGACCCTGCGCGCCGCATGCGTACTGCTTGGCGGCGTTGCTGATTGAGCTGAGTTAGGGAGCGGGTGAGCACGACGGATTGCAATAGTTATAGCTCTTGGCAATAAGCATAGTGTAGTGACAGAAGGCAGTGTTTGCACTATTAAACATTATTTCGTTATTTGCTAATTAAAAGTATTGGCTACAATTGTGCGCTCGGTGGAGCGCTTCTTTGCCGTTTCCCGCCGGTCGGCCGGTTCATGTATGGAGCACCCTATGTCTGCTACGAATCTTTCGGAACTGCTGGAACGTCTCATCCCGATCGTCCGCGCCGCCGGCGACATAGTCATGCAGGTGTACGAGACTGATTTTGAAGTGTGGGACAAGGCTGGCGGCTCCCCGGTGACTGCGGCTGATCGCCAAGCCGAGGCGATCATGGTGCCCGCCCTGAGCACGCTTTTGGCCGTCCCTGTGGTGGCGGAAGAGGCCGTGTCCTCGGGGGACATCCCTGAGGTAGGGGCTCGTTTTTGGTTGGTCGACCCCTTGGACGGAACCAAGGAGTTCATCAGCCGCAATGGTGAATTCACAGTCAATGTCGCTCTGGTGGAAGATGGCGTACCTGTATTGGGGGTCGTATTCGCACCAGCATTGGAGCGGCTGTTTGCCGGAGCGGTGGGATGCGGTGCGTTTCTCGAAGACAGCGGAGGCCGTCGTTCCGTCTCATGCCGGCAACCACCGAAGGAAGGCTTGACTGTAGTGGCGAGTCGCTCACATGGCGACGTAGACGCATTGACGGCATTCTTGAATGGCAGCAGGTTAGCGCAGGTGCGTAATGCCGGTTCCTCTTTGAAGCTATGTTTGGTGGCGGCTGGAGAAGCTGATCTTTATCCGCGGCTGGGACGTACCATGGAATGGGATATTGCCGCCGGACATGCGGTATTGGAGGCTGCGGGGGGGACTATCAAAACCTTGGCAGGAGAGCCTTTGCGATACGGAAAGCTGGGTTTCGATAATCCGCATTTTGTGGCGTCGGGTCTATAGGCCCGAATTTTTTCGCCAACGATCGATTCCATCGTTTTTACCGGGAAAATCATGACAGCATGGGCGGTGCTTGCGTCAATTGGGCTCTTGCTGGCATTGTTGATACACGGAAGGATCTCCCCTGCCATCTTGTTCACCACATGGGGTGGTGCATACTTGCTGATGGGGTTGATCGATGAGCGGACTTATCTCGCGGGCTTCAGCAATCCTGCGCTGGCCACCCTGGTCCTTTTGCTGCTTGTCTCACTCGCTCTCGAACGCTCGCCATTGCTGACGCGTTTGTCACAATTGCTGATAAAAGACGGCGAGACGACGAAGGCGGTGGCGAAACTCTCTGTGACGGCGACCGTCGCCTCGGCATTCGTAAATAATACCGCCGTAGTGGGGGCCTTCTTGGGAATGATTACCGGGCAGCATCGTGTACCGGCGTCCAAATTGCTCCTGCCATTGTCGTATGCGTCGATACTTGGGGGGGTGACCACTTTGGTAGGAACGAGCACCAATTTGGTCGTGAATTCGTTCGCAGTCAATGCAGGTTTGCCTGCCTTGACCATGTTTCAATTCACTTGGGTAGGCGTCCCATTGGCATTGGTTTGTGTTGTCGTGCTGGCGGTGATGGCGCGGTGGCTGCCGGAGCATGATCCCAAGAATTCCGAGGCAGTACAGTCCTATTTCCTCGAGGCGCAAGTCGCGAACGATTCGTCGTTGCTTGGCAAAACTATTGAACATAACGGCTTGCGTAACCTGGATGGCTTGTTTTTGGTCGAAATTCTGCGGGCAGGGCGGCTGATTTCCCCAGTGATGCCCGATACTGTTCTCGAAGCAGAAGATCTGCTGATTTTTTCAGGTGAAGTAGAAAAATTACACGTGCTAGAGCGGTTCGATGGCCTGCACGTTTTCGGCGCCAGAGCTTCTTCGCTACTCGCTTCAAATTTGGTCGAAGTAGTCGTTTCTAATGAGTCCGAGTTGGCTAATCGTACGCTACGAGATGTCGACTTCCGGACTATGTTTGATGCTGGCGTTGTCGCCATCCGGCGTGGCGAACGTAGGCTAACCGGCCAATTGGGACGTATTCCGTTGCGGGTGGGAGACTGCCTGTTGCTGGCCATCGGGCAAGATTTTCGCCATCATCGAAATCTGGATCGCAATTTTCATATTCTTAATGGCGATGGATTACGCCCTCGGTTGCGCCGTTGGGAGAATTGGCTGGCCGTTGGTGGATTTGCCGCTGTCATCGCGGCATCGGCGATTGAATTGATTCCTTTGCTGACGGGAATGCTGCTATTGTTAGGGGCGTTGCTGGCGACTCGAGTGCTAGATGTGCCAGAGATCCGCCGCCGATTTCCGTTCGAATTGGTGTTGATCATCGGCTCGGCGTTGGCACTGGCCAACGTGTTGGAAAGCTCTGGAGCAGCCAGCCTGCTAGCCGGCGGCATGCGTGCGCTGTTTAATGACTACGGTGTGGTAGGCGCGTTCATTGGGATCTATCTAATGACGCTGATCTTGACCGAGTTTGTTACCAATAATGCAGCTGCAGCTCTGGCCTTCCCGATTGCTTTGTCAACTGCTCGGGCATTTGAGGTGGATCCAACGCCGTTTGTGATGATCGTTGCCTATGGGGCTAGTGCAGGTTTTCTTATCCCCTTCGGATATCAGACGCACCTCATGGTCTATTCTGCCGGGCGATATCGAATTGCGGACTTCGTGAGGATGGGTTTGCCGATCAGCTTTGCATATTCTCTTTGCGCGTTGACGCTAGTGCCTATTGTCTTTCCGTTCTGATCGCGGGTGGCCTTGCTGATCCAGATTCTCGTGATCTAGGCGCAGATCTAGAGGCTGGATCCGTGCCCGCCGTTCTTGGTTCGAGTGGACGCTGCGCCCAAAGGCTCACAAAGCCATGTGAGCGTCATCGTGCAATGTTATAGGCAGCAATCCCCAAGATAGGGGACTGCCGTATCTTGCACTGAGGTCACTCTATTCTTCGTACCCAAATTGTGCACAAAGCTTCTTGTAGATATCGGACCGTTCGAGTACCGCTAATTCGCTTTCGTCGAACTCAACCAGTTTTTCGACTTTCAATACCTCGGTCGCGGGTTGAGCTGGCGCCCATTCTTCCGTGTGCGCAATAACCTCATCCGTTATCTCCTCTCCGAGATAATCAAAGAGTGATTTTGAAAATGCCAATCGATCGCTCTTTGTCTCGCCGACTTTGTCGATCTGCACGACGTGCACAGAGACGGCATCATCGTTCTGCATTTGTTTGAGGCATACGGTCGATCGTTCAAACACTTTAAGATTGTCTTCTATTGAGCCGCTACCCCAAGGCATGTTTTTCAGGGAGCGCAGAACCTTCTTAGGGTGACGGACGCAGTAGATGAACTGCGGTTTCTCCGTAGAGCAGTAGGACGCAATTTTCTTGTACAGTAACTCTAGGGATGGTGTCTTATTCGAAAAGCGCTTTCTCATGGCTACCGACCTTCGGGCTCCTGGGCCATAGGTATTAGCGACCACATTCAAGAAAAAGTCCTGCCTGATGGTCTCCCAGGGATCGGCCCGGCCCCGAGATTTTCCATATGCGGCGTCCGCTGCGTCCATCAGGTTCAATATCGACATCAATACGGGGCGCGGCACCTCGTTGGAGGCCGTGATATTTGGATGGGATGCCACAAGATTGGCCAGCATGCGCGTTCCCCCTCGCGGCCAGCCACACACGAATACCGGACGTCCAACAAATTTTTTCATCTTTTGCTCTCTCAATATCTTCATTACAAAAACACGATCTCTTCTGGGCCTGCTAGCTCGATCGTACACGAATCAGCCTTGAGTTAAGTGGCCTGCGAAGGAGATAGCCTTTACCTACATCCCAATTTCTTAGGTCAATATCCATCAAGCAAGAAAGCGTACCGATTGCCGCATACGCAAGCAAACTGAAGCTCGAGATCAGGTTGCGTCAGTTCACATATCTTTAGGAATGCGCCGTCATGTGCTCCTTGAAAAGCTCGATTTCTACTCTGATAGTGTGATCGGCATTCAGCATGCTATGGACCCTCGCAGAGCTGGCCCGAGATTTGCGAAGAAACGCAGCAGGATCGAGAACCAGCTGTTCAATGGCCTGCGCCAACCCATTCGGGTCTTCCGGCGCGCAGATTACTCCTTCTTGGTCCGACAAAAACTCCGGAATTGCGGCTACATTGCTTGCTATCGGGACCAATCCACTTGACATCGCTTCGTCGCGCGAGACGCCCTGGGTATCCATTCGTGATGGAGTCATGAAAATCCCGTAGTTTCTGTGCTTCTGCGCAATTTCCTTATGCGTAAGGAATTTCTTCGTCAGCACCACATTTGAGAATTGCGCTAGCGGCTTCGTGGTTGCCTCATAGTCGTCACCATCTCCGCATAGCTCGATCGTCATTTTTTCGAAATACGGTTTTTGCGACAAATGCAAAATGGCCTGCACAGTCAGGTCATTTGCATACGTACGTCCTGAATAGGGCCGGATCGACAATACCTTAAAGCGGTCATCCTCGCATTTTTGACTGTATTGAAATATTGAGTTGTCTACAAAATTTGGTATTACTTTAAACTTATCAGGGTCTGGCAGTTGAATGCCTATGTCTTCTTCCGTGGTCCTTTTCAACCAGTCGGAAACGAATACGACCGACAGATTCTTGCTGGGATGACCGAGTACCATCCGCCAAAATGATTTTCTATTGTCGCTCAATTTTTTCTTGCGAGTTATTTGGTCGGCTGTCATGCCGACAAACTCATATGCTCGGCGCGGCCATAGCTGAATTTCAGAGCCATGAGCCCATACCGTTACCTGAATCGTTTCGAGGAAATCCTTGAGTACATTCCACATGTTCGTGTCAAGGATGTGAACCAGCACATGTTTGTATTGTCCTGATTTCAGAGTGTCTCGCAATAGCGAAGCATCTCCAGACGTTACGTCGATATTCTCGAACTCCCGGTATGGTTGGGTCGGCTGGGTGGTAATGCGAAAAACCTCTACCGGATAGCCTTCCTTGACGTATGCGCGCACTCGAGTGTGCAGAAAACCATACCGATATAGGTCGTCGTACGCGGGATATTGTTTGGTCAGCACGAGCACCGGCGAACGGCCCGCAATGATTGCCGGTTTTTCTCCATGGGTGCCGAATACCAGCCTGTGGATCTTGATGTCCGAGGCGCCGACCAAGCGCAGGCCAAATCGTATAAAGACACATTCGTTCGGGATGGCGAGAGCGTGTGTGCCGCTTGCTCCCATCATGGAATGGGATATTTTCTGCCCATTCTCATCCTGGAATTCGAAAACGGTTCGAACTTCGCCCGGATCATCGCAGACGAGCTGGAACTGGCTGTTCAGCACCATATTTATTTCATCGCGGCGAAATGCTTTGCTCAGATAAATATAGGCATATTTGTCTGCATGAAGCCGAGATTTAACTCGCAGCTTTGTTCTGTCCGCGTCGAGAGTGATAAGCGTAGAGGCGGGTTTTGCAAATAATTTTGCTAATTCAGGGCCGGAAATGAATGGCAGGTCGTCGTCCGATTCGCTGCTCAGCGTCTCCGCTGGGCCCATGGACTCCGCAAGCAGAGCAAGGTCGCGCGCAAAGGATACGCCATTCAAGGCAAAGGCCAAGTCCGCCGTCGGCTCCAACAGCTCGTGGGTCGCTCGGCCGCCGTTTGCAGCATAGTTGAATTCGTCTAGTGCTAATGCGTTGCGCTGTTCTGTTGTTGCGTCGCCAGGAGTATCGAGCCACGAAGCTAGATCGTGGTCGCTGACTGTCTCGATACGAACCACTGATGACCGTAGCGCGAGGTTCTTCGCGAATCGGTATTGCTGGCCGTCGTTTTGGAGTGAGAGCTTGCCTTCAGTGCATTTATAGTATGTGCCCTTGCCGTATGCTTCAGCAGAAGGGCAATAGGTCAAAGCCCACGCCAAATCTTCGGCATAGTGTCTACCATAGTGATCGCGGGGATGCCACAAGCCTAGCAACTCGGTTTCATGGGCTGCCTCGCGGATTGCAGCGATGAGAGAGTCGATAGACGCATAGCAGCCGATGCGTGAATCGGCCTGAAGGAGTTCGTTGGCCGGCAGGTTCGTGAGGACGAATAGCCGGCAAGCGGAGTGACTCTGCCGTTGCAGCGACGCCCTCAGCGCACGTAGTTCATCTTGATCATTGGTCGCGGCGACAAATGCGATGCCCGGAATCCGCGTCTGGAACTCTGTATTCGACAGCTTTGCCTTTATGTACGCTAGTCTGTGCCGGTAGGTATGCTCTGCCATGACTTTCCGCAGCCCAGCGAGTCTAAACTTCCGATATGTGAGTTCGTCGTTGCAGATAGCGCGGATACGCGTATCGATTTGCTCTGCATTGTCGGAAGAAATGACCAGATCGCCAAAAAGCAAGCGTACCCCACGCGAAAAATTGCTTACCACCACTGTGTTGGAGGCCAACAACTCGAACACACGCCTTGCAAACATCGTTTGCGACTGCTTGATGGTGTTCATGTTGATACCGTATCGGTAGCCTTTATAGGCGCGATCTATCTCATCGAACTTTAGAGTTCCAAGAATATAGGGAGCATATTTTTCGGGGAACTGATAGTGGGGGTGTGGTTTATCGTAGTTCCGATCGTAGATTTCAATCGGCCGGAATTGTTGTACGGTATCAATCAGTGCAGCGAAATCACGTTGCCTTTCGGGATAGCGCAGATAGTACGACCCGGCGAAGTTGAAGGCATCTTTCCGGTCGTAAATTTCGACCGGGTTATGGGTGGCGGGTTGGGCAGCGAAAGGCAGGAGATATACACGATCGTGACCGAGCATCTTCTTGTACTTCGGGATGCAATCGATATCGGTAGTAAATACATGATCGACCATCGACGCCAGCTCGATGAAGGTGCTGAAGTGAACCGGATCTTCTTTGTTCCAGAACATGCTGGGGACCCGATTTGCCTTGGCCCATTGCAGAAGGGCGCGGACTTCTTCAGTGCAATTGCTGACTTTGCGTGCCCAAAGATCTTCTACGCCTTTCCAGGCGGACTCGATAAATACGAGATCGGGTTTGAATCCCTCTATTTCCTGCTGCCAAGTTCCGGGGCGAAGCTGCAGCAACTCGCATTCAGGCGCATATGAATGGAACGTGAATTCGTCCATGATTGCAGCAATCCGGGTCTTATTTTGCTGTGCGCCGATTGCCACTGCAGGTTCTGTAACCAACATGGTTGGTGGCTGGGGGGGGTGTATAAAGGGCTTGTTTTGTGTACTGGCCGACAAGCCTTGACCCTGAGCGGTCAGTTTTCGGTGTTTACGATCGCGACGCGCCTTGGCTTCGCGACGGATTCGTAAGAGTTCGGACGGCAATTCCGACAAAGCCGACCAGGATTTGAAGCCGTGGAGGAGGGCGTATCCGAGTTGAAACGATTGTGTTTGACGAGTCTGCTCTACTTGGTGCAGCGCTTGGTCCTTTTCGTGCTGGAGATTGCGTACGCGCCGTTCCAGATGAAGGATTTTTGCCGCAGCTTCCTTCTCGTGCTCCTGAGCTGCGCGATACTGAGCGACAGATTCGCGATATTTAAGCTGAGCGTCCTTGAGTTGGGTAGATACAGTTGTCAATTGTGTTTGCGCACCACTCAGCCTATCCTGTAGTTCACGTGCCTGCGCAATCGCACGTGTCTGGATTTGTGTGTTTTGAGCGCGGATCTGCAATAGCTCTGCATTTAGTGTCTTCAGCGATAACTCCGACTGACGGTACTGTTCGGCGAGTTGCTCACGCGAGGTTCGCAGGCTCGTGAGTTCGGCTTGCAGCGCCTTTAGGCTCGCTTCCAATTGCGCTTTTTCTTGTTGTAGGAGCGCTATCCGTTGCGTCGCGTCGTGTAGGCTCCATTCGTACTCCTTTTGGACGGAAGCGTGCTCGGCTAGTTTGGCGGCCAGCGAGTCTTGAAGTTCTCGGATTTCCTGTTGAAATTGCTGCTTTTGTGCCTGTCCAGCCCTTTCGGCAGCCTGGAACTGTTGAGCAGCCTCTTCGCGCGCCGTTTGCGCATCCCGCAAGGCCTCGGCCGCCTGGGCTTCCAGTTCCCGTGCCCGGGCTTCCAGGTCCCTAATGCGTGACTCGAATTGTTCCCGTTGAACCTGGGCCGCCACTTCGCCAGCCAGCAGGCTCTGCTTCGCGGCATCTCGAGCGTTTTCGGCGTCGCGCGCATCTCGCTGGGCATCCGCCGCGCGGCGCTCGAGCTCTTGGATACGCAGGTCGCGTTCGAGTTTTTCGTGGCGCAGCACTGCGATCTGCTGGACTTGCTCCAACTCGAGAATGCGGGATTGCGCCTGCACCTGGGCAACCGCCTGAGCCGCCTGGTCGGCGGCGGATTGGCGAGTCTGGAGTTCAGCCTTCAGCTCGGCGATCTCTTGCTGGGCCGCAGCTTCCGCATCTTTCTGGGCGTGTTGAACGGCTTCGAGCTGTGCGCGCAGGGTGGTTGCTTGCGATTCATGTTCGGCTTGCAGGCTGTCCAACGCCGCCAGCCGCTCCGTGGCGTCGTCGTACTGGGCCTGCATGGCCAGGAGCTGCTCATGCGCGGCGTGGAGCTTGTCCACGGCGGCTTGTTCGGCGTCTTTAAGTGCCGCTTCCAAGTCTTTGACCAGGGCGTCCGGCCATGTAGTCGTGGCGGGGGTGCGTGCCAGCACCTTCTTGCGCGCTTTGCTGACAAACGCGATGGCGTCGCCGAAGACACGGGTTTCCTGGGTCTCGAAATGACGTCCCAGGTGGCGTGCCGGCTCACGCACGAAAAATGTATGGCGGGCGCGGATGCTGTCTTGTACGCCCAACGGCCACAGGGTGATCAGTCTGCCTTCGGGCTTCAGCTTGCGGAAGGCGAGCTCGATCAGCTCGCGCGGCTTGCTTGCCTGGGCAATGCTCTCGGTCAGGATGATGGTGTCGAAGCTGCGGTCGATGAGAGAGGGCACTTCATCCAGGTTGCCTTCATGAAGCGTCACCGCGCGCTGCACCTGCGCGGGTTCCTGGCCGATGAAAGCGCGCGCCTGTTTATAGACGACAGGGTCGCTGCACAAGCCTACGACGGTCTTGCCATCACGAGCCAGCAGGATGAGCGCGGCTGCCTGGCCGCAATCTGCTTCGAGTATGTGGTCGCCCTGGACCTGCTCGCAGAGCCACGCCAAGCGGTCCTGGGCCTTCTGCATGAGGTCCGTGCCCAGTTTGCCGGCGTACGCTTCCCATCCTTGTTGCTGCATCGTAAGTATGGCTGACATAGCTATCGTCGTATTCCAAATCCAAAAAAGGGCACTTGCACCGGGACCATGCCGGTGCAAGTGCCCACAGGCTTCCAGTGGCGGCGGCGAGGCGCCGCCGCCGGTGTCGAGTGGTGCGTCAGGCCGTGGGCAAGCCTACTACGTCGACGACATGCAGGCCCTCGCGCTCGGGCCAGGTGATCTCGGTGAACTGGCCATGCTTGACAAGTACGGCGATTACGTCAGCAGCGGCCAGGGCTTCATCGAGCGTGGCCAGGCGGCCACGCTTGAGTGCCGCCGGCAGCTTTTCGATGTAGGGTTCGACATAGAGCACGTCGCACGGCACCTGCTCGCTGATGTCCTGTGCGATATGCAGGGCAGGGCTCTCGCGCAGGTCATCGATGTTCGGCTTGAAAGCCAGGCCAAGCAGCGCGACCTTGATTTTTTCCGGCGCGGTTCCGCGGGCCTCGACTTGGCTGATTGCGGCCTTGATCTGCGCCGCGACCCAGTGCGGCTTGCTGTCGTTGACCTCGCGGGCGATGCGGGTCAGGCGGGCCTGTTCGGGGGTCTTGTTGACGATGAACCACGGATCCACGGCGATGCAGTGTCCGCCGACGCCGGCGCCCGGCTGCAGGATGTTGACGCGCGGATGATGGTTGGCCAGCTGGATCAGTTCCCAGACGTTGATCTGCAGCTTGTCGCAGATGAGGGAAAGTTCGTTGGCGAACGCGATATTGACGTCGCGGAACGCATTTTCCGTCAGCTTCGACATTTCGGCGGTGCGCGCATTGGTCTCGAGCAGTTCGCCCTTGACGAAGGTGCGGTAGACCTCCTTGGCCTTCTCGGCCGAGATGGCGTTGATGCCGCCGACGATGCGGTCATTTTCGACCAGCTCGCGGACGACCTGGCCGGGCAGCACGCGCTCGGGGCAATAGGCGACGTAGATGTCGCTGTCGGTGCTGCCTTGCAGCGGCAACTTCAGGTCGGGGCGCAGTTCGGACAGCCATTGAACCATCTGCTCCGTAGTGCCGACCGGCGAGGTCGATTCCAGGATGACGATGTTGCCCGCTTTGAGCACCGGGGCGATGGCTTCGATGGCGGCCTGGATATATGACAGGTCGGGCTCGTAGTCGCCCTTGAACGGGGTGGGGACGGCGATCAGGAAGGCGTCGGCGGCTTCGGGCTTGGTGGTGGCTCGCAGAAAGCCCTCTTTGACTACCGACTGGACGATTTTTTCCAGGCCGGGTTCGACGATGTGGATGGCACCCCGGTTGATGGTGTCGACGGCGTGCTGGTTGATGTCTACGCCGATGACCTTGACCTGGCGGGAGGCCAGCATGGCCGCGGTCGGCAGGCCGATGTAGCCCAGGCCGATAACCGAGAAGGTGGGAGAAGTCATGTTCGAGCTCATTTCTGGGTCTGCGAGGATTGGAAGTGTTTCAAGAGCGCCTGGACAATGCGCTGCGAGGCCTGGCCGTCACCGTAGGGGTTATGGGCATAGGCCATTTTCTGGTACGAGATGTCGTTGTCGGTCAGGTCGGAAACGGCCTGGACGATGCGTTCGGTGTCCGTGCCGACCATGCGCACCGTGCCGGCCGCCACGGCTTCGGGGCGCTCGGTGTTGTCGCGCATGACCAGCACGGGCTTGCCCAGCGAGGGGGCTTCTTCCTGGATGCCGCCGGAATCGGTCAGGATGATGAAGCTCTTGCCCATGAAATACACGAACGGCTCGTACTCCAGCGGTTCGATCAGGTGCACGTTCTCCAGGCCCTTGAGCAGGCGGTTGACCGGCTCGCGGACATTCGGATTCAGGTGCACCGGATAAACGAAATGCATATCCGGATAGCGCTGGGACAGCTGCTGGATGGCGCGGCAGATATTTTCGAAGCCGTTGCCGAAATTCTCGCGCCGATGGCCGGTGATCAGGACGATGCGATTATCGCCAGTCAGGTACGGATATCGCTCTGCGAGATCGCGCTGCAGTTCGGCATTGGCGTCCACTTTGGCCTTGACCGTAAGCAGCGCGTCGATGACGGTATTTCCGGTTACCAGGATGGCGCTTTCGGGTTTGCTTTCGCGCAGCAGGTTCTGGCGCGACTGTTCGGTGGGCGCGAAATGCAGGCTGGCCAGGTTGCCGGTGAGCTGCCGGTTGGCCTCTTCGGGCCACGGCGAGTAGATATTGTGTGTACGCAGCCCTGCCTCGACATGACCGATCGGCACGCGGGCGTAGAAGGCGGCCAGCGAGGCGGCCAGCGTGGTCGTGGTGTCGCCATGGACCAGCACGTAGTCCGGCTTGAAATCGTCGAGTACGCCGCGCATGCCTTCCAGTACACGCGCCGTGATGCTGTATAGATCCTGCCCCGGACGCATGATGTCCAGGTCGTACTGGGGCGTGATGGCAAACAATTGCAGTACCTGATCCAGCATGTGGCGGTGCTGGCCGGTAACGCAGACGCGCGCCTCGAAGTCGCCGTGGGCATTCAGCGCTGCGACGACGGGAGCCATTTTGATGGCCTCTGGTCGGGTCCCGAAGACTGTCAGGATTTTCATATTACTGGGAACTTCTCCAACAAAATACAGAAGAGGCCGAACATGTCGTCGGCGACGGGCCACGGAAGAGAGCGGAATGGCGAACCTGGAGTGTCTTGCTGCACCTCTGTCTTCAAACCGCGCCTGCTCGATTGTTATTGAGCGGGCAGGCGCAGCAGAACCGGAGTGATGGTTTCACCTCTGAGTAGGGGCTAGGTGCATGCATGTACATCGATAGCTGCTCAAAAATGAGAGCCTATCAATAAACTAGCCCTGCCATATGACTGCGATGTGGCGCAGATTGGCATGTTGCAAGTAATTGTTTTGTTGCCTGCAAAATTGGCCATAGTTGTTAACGTTATTTACATATGGACGCGGTTTTGAAGCTAGCCTGTAGGAATTGTAGATCGTACGTGCATAAAAATTACAGAATAATTTGGTCAATAAAAATAAAGGGCTAGGGGGGAAGCGGCGCAGGCGAGCCGGCCTCGGGGCGCAGGAAATAAAGTTGCTGCCAATCGTCGAGCTGGGTCCGGATAATGCCGCTGAACAGGTCGTCCAGCTCCCGCGCGAGGCGAAGCTGCCCGGCGTCGTCGCCAGCGGACGGGATGGGCCGGTCCTCGAGGATGTGCAGCTCGAAGCGGGCGCCTTTGCTGCGGCGCAGGTAGACGGGCACCAGCGGCGCGCCGGTGGCGGCCGACAGGCGTATGGCCAGGCTGAGGTTGCTGCCGTAGGGCAGTTCGCGGCCGAAAGTGGGGAAATACACTTGGCGGCCGCGGGCTTCATCGAGGTGTATCAGTACTGAACCGCCCGGTTTTCGCAAGTGCTCGACCAGTTGGCGGGCCGCCTTGAGGCCGGGTTCCAATACGGCGGCGCCGTGTTTGCCGCGCAGTTTTTCGCTGAGGCGTTGCCGGAAGCGGTTCGGCAGGCGGCGGCTGATGGTCATGCCGGGAGAACGGATGATGCGCATCAGGCACATGCCGAGCAAGTCGCCCAGGTTGCCGGTGTGCACGGATACGAAAATGCGCGACGTCGGCTCGGTTTGCAGTTGCCGCAGGCGCTCGGTGGGCAGGGCGGTGACCCGGCCGCCGTCCCAGATGCGGTCCATGACCAGGGTTTCCAGCAGGGCACGGCCGGCATTGCGGTGCAAGCGCTGCAGCAACTGGTCGATTTCGGCGCCGGCCAGGTTCGGCGCTACCAGAGCCAGTGCCTGGCGCGCCTGGGCCTCGGCGTTTTTCCTGGCCTGGCCGAGGTAGCGCCCGCGCAACGCTCCAAAGGAGGAACACATGCCGACGGGCAGGCTGCGGAACAGGTAGTAGGCGCCAAACTCGCCCGCGCCCGCCAGCGGCTCTTCCAGCCAGTATTTGCGCCAGCGCCGCAGGCTCCCGGCGTCGCGCCAGTCCGGGAGCAGGGCGGGCGCGCCGGCCGCCACAGCCGCGGGCGGTTTGACGCGGGGAACGTTGCGCTGGCGGCGAGCCATGTCTGGCTACAGCGCGGCGCGCAGCGCGGCGACGGTGTTGCGCAGGTCTTCCTCCGTATGCTGGCATGATACGAAGAAGCGCAAGCGGGCCGATTTTTCTGGTACGGCCGGATACAGGATGGGTTGCACGTTGATGCCGCGCTCGAACAAGGCGGCCGACAGGCGCGCGGCCCTCAGCGAACTGGCGGTGATGGCGGGAACGACCGCGAAGCCGGCGCTGCCGCCGGTGTCGATGCCGGCGGCCTGCGTCAATTCCAAGAAGTACCGCCCACGCGCCTGCAGCGTGGCGACCCGTTCGGGCAGCTCCTGCATGCGCCGCAGCGCGGCCAGCGAGGCAGCCGCCACGCTGGGAGGCATGCCGACGCTGTAGAGGAATCCTGGCGCCAGGAATTTCAGGTGTTCGACCAGTGCGGCCTCGCCGGCGATGTATCCGCCGCAGCCGGCCAGCGTCTTGCTGAGCGTGCCCATCCAGATGTCGACGTCCTTGCCGGCCAGTCCGAAGTGCTCGCGGATGCCATAGCCGCGCTTGCCCATGACTCCCAGCGAATGGGCCTCGTCGACCATCAGGAAGGCCTTGTGGCGGCGCTTGATCTCGACGAAGCGCGGCAGGTCGGGGAAGTCCCCGTCCATGCTGTAGATGCCTTCGAGCACGATGAGGACCCGCTCGAACTGGTGCCGCTGGTCCTGCAGGATGGCGTCCAGGGCGGCCCAGTCGTTATGGGCGAAGGGCAGGCGGCGCGCGCCGGAGAGCTGGATGCCCTGCAGGACGCTGTTGTGGATGAGTTCGTCGTGCAGGACCAGGTCGCGCGGGCCGAACAAGTATCCGATAGTGGATACATTGGTGGCATGGCCGCTGACGAAGGTGACGGCGTCCTCGACTTCGTATACCTCGGCCAGGGCGCGTTCCAGCTCGCGATGGATGGGGCGCTCGCCCGACACCAGCCGGCTGGCCGAGACCGAGGTGCCGTAGCGGTCGATCGCGTCCTTGGCGGCCTGGGCGACTACCGGGTCGCCCGACATGCCCAGGTAGTTGTAGCTGGCGTAGTTGATGTAGGGCTTGCCGCCGATGCGCGTGGCTGCGCTGGCGGTGGCTTCGTGCAGCTTGAAGAAGGGGCTGCGCACGCCCATGCGCGCCGCTCCTTCGTTCAGGATGCGCAGCTGCCGGTAGCCGGGATGCAGCTCGAAGCGGTAGTACTCCTCGGGGATCGCGCTGCGCTGGGCGGCAGGCCCGGACATGGAGCGCGTCTCCTGTTCCTGGCCCGCTTGCCGCAGCTTGCGTTCGAGCGCCTGCTGAATCAGTTTGTCCTTGATGCTGGCGGACAGGCCAGGCAGTCCTTTCTTTGCTTGGCTCACGGTGCTCAATGGATCATCCGCTGTTTCGGCGCGCCGGCCTCGAGTTCGCTGGCAAATTTCGCCATGAGTTCGCTGGGCACTTCATCGGTATGCTGCGAGACGACATGCTCGACCTGCGCCAGCAGCGTGTCTTGCGCGGGCGTTTCGCCGTCGTTGCGCAGTAGCTGGATCAGCCTGCCTGCCAGTTTGGCCAGAGTCGGGCTTTCGTTGAGCGCCATGACCGGCAGGCGAATGCCGAAGCGGTTTTCCAGGGCCACGACGAGTTCCACGCCCATCAGGGAATCGAGGCCCATGTCATAGACCGACACGTCGGGGTTGATCTTGTCGGCCGGCACGCGCAGGATCTCGCCGACCTCGCTCTTGAGCATGTCGACGAACAATGGATGCAGCGCCTCGTCGTCCAGGGTGGCCAGCAGGTGGGCGATGTCCCGCGCGTCGCCTTCGTCTTCGCCGCTTTCGCCCGCATGGTGGGCGAGCATGCTGAACTTGGGCGTGGCGGCGCTCGGCAGGAAGCGTCGCAAGGCGCGCCAGTCGAGTTCCAGCACGCCCAGGCCGCTGGCGTTGGCCAGCAGCATGTCTTCCAGCGCCCGCAGCGCGATGTCGGAGGCCAGTGCCGCGCCGCCCATGCGGCTTTGCAGGGCATCCTTGACTTTCTTGTTGCGGGCCAGGTAGCCGACGTCGTCGATGGCGCCCCAGCGCACGCAGGTGGCCGGCAGGCCCAGCGAGCGGCGCTGGCGCGCCAGGCTCTCCAGCCAGTTGTTGGCCGCCACGTAGTTGGCCTGTCCGGGGTTGCCGAACAGGGTGGTGGCCGACGAGAAGATCACGAAGAAGTCCAGCGGCAGGCTGCGCGTGGCGGCATCCAGGTGCAGGGCGCCCAATATCTTGGGCGCCAGCACGCGTTGGATCTGTTCGGCCGTGGCGCCGCGCACCAGGCCGTCGTCGATCACCATGGCGGCATGCACGATTCCCTTGACTGGCGGCATGGCCTGGCTCAGGTCCTGCAGCAGCGCGGCCACTGCCGGCGCGTCGGTCACGTCGCAAGCGGCGGCGTGGACGGTCACGCCGCGAGCCTGGAGGGCGGCGATGGCCTGCTGGGCGGTGTCGGAGACAGGGCCGCTGCGGCTGATCAGCGCCAGGTGGCGGGCGCCCTTGTCGGCCAGCCACTGGGCGGTGCGCAGGCCGAAGCCGCTCAGGCCGCCGGTGACCAGGTATGTCGCCTGGGCCGGCAGCGCGAGCCCGGCGGGTTCGCCCTGGGGCGACGAGGCCACATGCGCCTGGCGAATGCCATTGCGGTAGGTGATGACGATCTTGCCGATCTGGCGCGCCTGTTGCATGTAGCGGAACGCGTCGACGATGTCGTTGGCGTCGAATTCCTGGTAGGGCAACGGGTGCAGCACACCCTCGGCGAAGAGCTCCATCATTTCGCCGAACAGGCGGCGCGTCAGGGCGGGGCGCTCGTGCATCAACTGGTCGGCGTCGATGCCGAAATAGCTGATGTTGTTACGGAATGGGCGCAAGCCGATGCGCGTGTTCTCGTAGAAATCGCGCTTGCCCAGTTCGAGGAAACGGCCAAAGGGTTTCAGCACGCGCAGGTTGCGGTTGATGGCTTCGCCGGCCAGCGAGTTGAGCACCACGTCCACGCCCCGCCCGCCGGTGTCGGCCAGGATCTCGTCGGCGTAGGCGAGCGAGCGCGAGTCGTAGATATGCTGCACGCCCAACAGGCGCAGGAAGTCGCGCTTTTCCTCCGAACCGGCGGTCGCGTAGATTTCCGCGCCGCGCCATTGCGCGAACTGGATGGCGGCGATGCCCACGCCGCCGGCGGCGCCGTGGATCAGCACTTTTTCGCCTTCTTCGAGCTGGGCCAGGTGGTGCAGCGCGTAGTAGACGGTGAAGAAGGTGCTGGGAATGGTGGCGGCCGCCTCGAACGAGATGCCCGGCGGAATGCGCGCGATGGCGCTCGATTTGGTCAATACCCGGTTGGCGAAACTGGCCGGGCCAAAGCCCACCACGGCATCGCCCGGGCGGTAGTCGCCATCGGCCTGGGAGCCGACGCGCACCACCGTGCCGGCGAATTCCAGGCCCAGCGTCGGGCCGGCAAAGCCATTCTCGATGGCTTCGTCCGACAGCAAGCCGAGGGCATACATCACGTCACGGAAGTTCAGCCCGGTGGCATGCACCTGGATTTCCAGCTCGTCGTCGGCGGGCGTCGCTTCCGGCGCGGCTTCCCAGCGCAGGTTGCGCAGTTGGCCGGGGAATTCGAAGCCCAGCCGCACGGCGGCGTCCGCGCCGGCCGGCTCCGCCAGCCCGGCGGGGCGAGGTACGGTGCGCAGGCGCGGCACATAGCGCCGGCCCTGCGCGGTGAGCGCGGCTTCTTGTTCGGCGTCGGGCCAGCGCAGCTCGCGCTCCAGCGCGTCAAGGACGGCGTCGGCGACCGGCGCGCCGGCGGGCAGGTCGAGCAGGCGCACGCCGAATTGCCCGGCCTCGTTCATCATGGTGCGACCGTAGCCCCACAATGCGGCATCGTCTGCGCTGGCCGCTGCCGCGCCGGCGCCTGCCAGGTGCTGCGCCGCGCCGCAGGTCAGCAGCCACAGCGTGGCGGCGCTGCCGCTGCGCTCCAGGGCCTGGAATGCGGCGGCGGCCAGGGCGCAGCGGCGCACCTGGTTGTGCAGCACATCATCGGGGGTGTTTGCCGGGGATGCCAGCCCGTCGAGGTGGACAATGCCGTCCAGGCGCGCCAGTTGCGACTTGGCCTGCGAGAGTACGGCGTCGAACTTGGCGGGATCGGCATTGCGCTGGATGACCGTGCGGTGGCCGGCGGCGGCGAGGCGCGCCGACAGGGCCGCGGCCAGGCCGGCGTCGGCATCTGCCGCGCCGGTCAGCAGCAGCCAGCCCGTCGGTGCGGGGGCCGCCTGCGCGGCGACGAGTCGGTCGGCGGGGGCCGCCAAGTCGCCGGCGGCCGCCGCCAGCAGATAAGGGCCGGTCAGCGTGCCGGGAGCGAATTCCAGCAGCGGGCCGCAGGTCCAGCCCGGCTGTTGCGTGATCGCGTCTTGCCAATAGCGGGCGGGATACTGGCACGAGGCTTTGCCGTGGTCATCGGTGCCGGCGGTCCACCAACTGGCGTCGGCGCCCGCAATGAAGTCGAGCCAAGCCATGGGATGCGTGGCCGCCACTAACAGCGTGCCGCCGGCTTTCAGATGCGTCTGGGCGTATTGCAGGCTGCGCTGGGCGTCGTCGGCATTGGCGTTGTCGGCATGCAGGATGACCAGGTCGTGGAGCCGCCGATCGGGCTCCTCGTTGTCGGATCCGATCAAGTCGTACGCGGTCTGCGGGTAGGCATCCAGCAGACGCTGAGCCTGCTCGAGGGCGCCGGCCGAGGTCGAGGCGTAGCGATAGTCGGACAGGTCGGTGTCGAGCACCGCGTGGCAGTCGACCGCGAAAGCGGGCGCGTGGGCGCTGATTTCCAGCACGCCCAGGCGCGCGCCGGCGGGCAGGGATGCCTGGGTGCGTGCCAGCAGGGCCTGCAAGGCGCTGCCCAGCCGTTGGCGCGCCTCGGCGCCGAAGATCTGCCGGACCAGGGCCGCGGGCGAGGCGTCTTGCGGGCAGATGTCGGCCAGCTTGGCATGTCCCTGCAGCAGAGCCGGCAGGTGCAGGCCGATACGGCCCACGGCATGGACGATATGCGCGTAGTCGGGATACTCGCGCACCAGGCTGTTCCAGATATCGACCACGCCGGGCGCGCCTTCGTCCTGGTCGCGCACGGCCCAGCCGGAGGGGGTGCGTTCCAGGAGGCCGGCATCGGTGGCGCGGGCCAGCAAGTGGTTCAGCAGGGCGGCCGAGTCAGGCGCGGCCTGGCGGCAGCGCTCGATCGCGTCGTCGTAGATATGGCCACTGCCGCCGCCGAGTTCGCGTAGCGCCTGTACCAGGAAACGGTCGCACAGGCTGTCGAGCAATGGCTCGATTTCATGGGCGTAGCGCGCATGCGTGCCGTCCTGCGCGGCGCCTGCGGCTGCCGCCGCCAGGGCATCGGCGGCCGCGACCGCATCCAGGATGCTCGCGCGACTGTGTGCGTCGTGAGCGTGCGGGCAGGGCACGCCCGGGTCGTCGAGGAAGTCCAGCGTGCCGGCGTTGGCCTTGGACAGGCGTATGCTGCGAAAGCGCGCTTCGCGCACCGCGGCGATCTGCTCGCCCTCGGCGTTGAACAGCGCGAACTCGGCCGTCAGCGAATGCGGGCCGCGCCGCAGCAGCCGGGCGCGCACCAGGCGCGGGGCGCCTCGGTCGGTGCGTAGCGCCAGCCGGCCAATCTTGGCGGGCACGAAGGCCACCCCGCGGCCCATGGCCGGGTCGTCGCGCAGCAACTGGATGATCAACTGGAAGGTGCAGTCGAGCAGGGCCGGGTGCAGATGGCTTTGCTCAAGCTGGGCCTGGACGTCCGTCGATGGCTCCAGGACGGCCAGCACGCTGTCGCGGTCTTCGTTCCAGCCGTGCTTGACGGCGCGGAAGGCCGCGCCATAGTCCAGCCCGACGGCGCGCGTCAACAATGCATGGGTTTCGCCGGTGAAGTCATGGGCCCGCTCGGGCAGCTGGAGCGCAGCGTCGTTCAACAAGGCCTGGCCGGGCTCGCGCAACACCCGGCCGACCGCATGCAGGGCCCATGGCTCGGTGCTGCCCAGGTCCTTGCCCTGGATGCGCAAGCCGCCGTCGGCGATATCCAGGCTGCACCGGATGCGTTTCGAGGGAGAGGCCGCCAGCAGCAGGGGCGCGCGTATCTCCAGCTCTTCGATTTCGGCGTATGGGCCAGGCTGCCATTGCAGCGCCGCGGCCAGGGCCATTTCGGCGAACCCCGTGCCGGGAAAGACGACTGCATCCCCGACGACGTGGTCGGCCAGCCAGGGGCACAGCGCCGTATCGAGCTGGTTTTCCCACAGGCCTTCGTGTTGCCGCAACGGGTAGCCCAGCAGGGGATGCACCTTGGCGCGCTGCAATTGGCCCAGGGATTCGGGCGTGACAGGGTGCCAATGCCGTTCGCGCTGCCAGGGATAGGCGGGCAGGGCGACGTGGCGGCCTGCCCACGGGAAAAGGTCCTGCCAGTCGACCTGGGCGCCGCTCAGCAAGGCCTGGCCGGCGGTTTCGCGGATTTTTGCGGGTTCGTCGTTGCCGCGGCTCGCGGTGATGAGTACCCGGCCCTTGCGATCTGCAGCTGCGAGGCTGTCGTTGACGTACGAGCGCAGCACGGGGTGCGGACCGACTTCGATGAACACGTTGTCGCCGCGCGCCACCAGGGCGTCCACGGCTTGCTGGAAGCGCACGGGTTCGCGGACGTTGCGCCACCAATAGTCGGCGTCCAGCTGCCGGCCGTCCAGCCGCTCGCCGGCGATGGTGGAATAGAACGGCACGTGCCCGGACTGGGGGTGCAGATTCTCCAGCGCCTGCCGCAATCCTGGCCGGATGGCGTCCATGGCGGCACTGTGGAAGGCGTAGTCGAGATCCAGGCGTTTATAGAAAACGCGGCGTTCGGCCAGGACTCCCTCGACCGTCGCCATGGCGGCCGGGTCGCCCGCCAGTGTCGCGCCGCGCCCGCTGTTGAAGCCGGCGACGCACACCGCGCCGGTGAGCTGCAGTTCGGCCAGCAACGCCTGGGCGGTGCCGCCGTCGATGCCGACTGCCGCCATGCAGCCCTGGCCTTTCGTGGTGCCTTGCAAGCGGCTGCGATGGAAAATGACCTGCACGGCGTCGGCCATCGAAAGCGCGCCGCAAGCCCAGGCCGCAGCCACTTCGCCCACACTGTGGCCGACCACCGCGCTGGGCAGGATGCCACGTTGCGCCAGCATGCGCGTGATGCCCACCTGGATGGCGAACAAGGCGGGCTGGGCGATTTCCGTACGCTCGTACTGGTTGGCGCTTTCGGCGCGTGCCAGTTCGTCGGCAAGCCGGTAGCCGGCCAGCGGCGCAAAGAGGTTGTCGATTTCGTGCACGGCTTCGGCGAAGACCGGCTCGGCCAGCAGTTGCCGGCCCATGCCGGCCCATTGCGAGCCGTTGCCCGAATACACGAACACCGGCCCCTGGGCATTGGCGACGGCGCTGCCGGTGGCCACGCTGTAGCGGGGCGCGTTGTCGTCGGCGAACTGGCTGAGGGCCTGCGCGATGCTTTCGCTATCGGTGCCGTACACGACGGCGCGTTCGGCGTGCCATTCGCGCCGCATGACGGAGTGATAGGCGATGTCGTACAAGGCGCGCGCCGGTTGCCCCTGCAGCACGCCGGCCAGGTGGCGGGCGCTGGCCCGCAGGGCCTCGGTGGTCTTGCCGGAGACGATGACCGGCACGGCGGCCGTGTTGGCCAGCTTGTCCGCCGGATCGGCATCCGGCTCGGGGGGGCTTTGCAGAATGACGTGCGCATTGGCGCCGCCGAACCCGAACGAGTTCACCCCGATGGTCAACGGCCCTTCGCGGCGCAGTGGGTAGTTCTGTGTAGCAATCTCGATGTTCCAGCCATCGAAGTCGATTGCCGGATTGGGATTCCGGACGCCGATGGTGGCCGGTACGGTGCGATGTTGCAGGCTGTAGATGGCCTTGACCAGGCCTGCGACGCCGGACGCCGCTTCCAGGTGTCCCAGGTTGCTCTTGACCGAGCCGATCGGCAGCGGGTTGCCGGGCCCCCGCGGCTGTCCCAGCGCGGCCCCGATGGCGCGCGTTTCGACCGGATCGCCGACCGCGGTGCCGGTGCCGTGCGCTTCCAGATAATCGATTTCAGTGACGGGGATGCCGGCCTTTTCATAGACTTGCTGCATCAGCGCGATCTGCGCGTCGGCATTGGGCACGGTCAGGCCGGACTTGCGGCCGTCGGTATTGACGGCGCTTCCCGGGATTACCGCCAGGATATGGTTGCCGTCGGCCACGGCCTGGTCGTAGTCCTTGAGCAGGAACAGGCCCCCGCCTTCGGAACGTACATAGCCGTCGCCCGATGCGTCGAAGACCTTGCAGCGTCCTTCGGGCGAAAGCATCGATGCTTTCGAGAAGGTAATGAAACCGTAGGGATGCAGGTGCAGGCTGACGCCGCCGGCGATCGCCAGGCTGGTTTCACCGGTGACGATGGCGCGGCACGCCTGGTGGAACGCCACCAGGGACGAGGAGCAGGCGGTATCCACCGCCATGCTGGGTCCATGCAGGTCGAACAGGTAGGACAGGCGGTTGGCGGCGATGCTCGACGTGTTGCCGGTGGCCATCGAAGCGTCGATCGCGCCGGTATCGTCGGACAGGCGGTAGGAATAATCCGCGCTCGCAATGCCGATATAAACCCCGCAATCGCTGCCCCGCAGGCTGGATGGCTTGATTCCGGCGTGTTCGATGGCTTCCCAGCACAACTCCAGCAACAGGCGCTGCTGGGGGTCCATCAACGCGGCCTCGCGCGGGGAAATGCCGAAAAAGTGCGCATCAAAGCCCGACACGTCGCCGATCGAGCCGGCGGCGAAAGTGTAGGCGGTGCCGGGGTGGTCCTTGGCGGGATGCAGGTAAGCGTCCTGTTGCCAGCGATCGGGGTCGACTTCGGTGACCAGGTCGCGCCCGGCCAGCAGGTCGGCCCAGTACCGCTCGGTATTGGTTTGCGGGAACCGGAACGACAGCCCCACGACGGCAACGCGCTTTGCCATGTATTTCTTCCTTCGAACAACAGCTCTCGAGAGCTTCTTGATTTTCTTTTGTTAGGGACAGACGACTCAGGGGCCGGGCGCTATGGCGCGGGGCGGGCTGGGTCTACAGGCAATGACCAGAAGAGCGGCCGCTTCGGGGCGGCTTGGCGGATAGGAGATGCAAAGATTCCTTGAACGGTAGGGAGCAGGATTTTTCCGGGACGCCGGCATTTGCTGCGTTGCCCGCGCCAAAGGAAAGCGACTCGGCCATTATGGTCAGGTTGTCCGAAGAATTCGAGAGTCAGATTTTACTGTTTATAGTGCGAATGGAAGACAGGTGGCGATGCTTGGCAAAATACAGATACAAAACGCTGCGGAATGCCCAAGGAATTGCAGCTAAATGCGCAAATTTTCCCGGATTTCCCCGATTTATACGATTTCTATACGCCGCGCCGCCTTTATTGACTAGCTGCTTATTGCAAATCATGTAACCAAATGAACTAAAAACGGGGAAAACAGCGTGGCAGGAAATCCCGCGTTTCGATTATCCCGGCCTTGCTGTTGCATCGCAACAATTGTTCTCCATAAAAAGAGGCCCGGATGGGCCTCGAATGCCGGCCTGTTGGCCGGCATTAATAAGATGGCGGAAGCCGCAGTTTATTTAAAGGCCGTCTTGCTGCCGTCCTTGTGCCAGGTGAATACCTGGAATTCGAAATCGTTCAGGTCCCCTTGCTTGTTCCAGGACGTCTTGCCGATGGGGGTGTCGAACGAATTGGCGTGCAGATACTCGGCGACCTTGGTGGGGTCGGTGCTGCCCGCGCCCTTGATGCCTTCGGCGATGACCTGGGTGGCCGCGTAGGCCGTCAGCTGGAACGCGCCGCCGGCATTGCGCTTCTTGGCTTCGAAAGCCTTGACGATTTCGGCGTTGGCGGGATTCTGGGTGAAATCGGCGGGCAGGGTCAGCAGCATGCCTTCGACGGCGTCGCCGGCGATGGCGTTGATGTCGGGGTTGCCGACGCCTTCCGGCCCCATGAACTTGGCATTCACGCCTTGTTCGTGGGCCTGGCGCAGCAGCAGGCCCATTTCGGGATGGTAGCCGCCGTAGTAGACGAAATCGACGTTATTCGACTTGAGCTTGGTGATGACGGCGGAATAGTCGCTGTCGCCGGCATTGATGCCCTCGAACATCACGACTTTGACGCCGCCTTTCTCGAGGTTGTCCCTGACCGCCGTGGCGATGCCCTGGCCATAGGACTGCTTGTCGTGCAGGACGGCGACCGTCTTGGGCTTGATTTTTTCCAGGACGAACTTGGCGGCGGCCGGGCCTTGCTGGTCGTCGCGGCCGATGGTGCGGAAGATGAACTCGTAGTTCTTGCCGTCGGTCAGGGCGGGCGAGGTGGCCGAAGGGGTCACCATGACCACGCCTTCATTGTTGTAGACGTCGGCGGCGGCAATGGTGGCGCCGGAGCAGACATGGCCGACGACGAAGCCGATTTCGTCGTTGACGACACGGTTGGCGGCGACCGGACCCTGCTTGGGTTCGCAGCCGTCGTCGATCACCACGGTTTCCAGCTTCTTGCCGTCGATGCCGCCCGCGGCGTTGATGCGCTCGACCGCGGTGTCGACCCCTTCGCGCACCATGGCGCCATATTGGGTAACAGGGCCGGTGGTGGGGCCGACCACGGCGATCTTGATGCTTTGCGCCTGTGCGCCGGCCGCGCAGGCCAGGCCCGCCGCCAGGCCCAGCGCGGCCAGGACCGGCGTGAGGCGGAATGCTTGTTTCATGGGGAATCTCCTTTGCGTCGTTATATAAGCCTGGCGCCCGCTGGGCGCCGCGAGGCTTGTGGTGGCAAGCATACCTGAAAGCCAGCTTGATTTGCGTCGGCGGGGTAGACAATCCGGGGCGATTGGGCGATGGTCGCTTTATGCGCATCCGCGTATATGCAAAAGACGATTTGTTCGTTTGCCTTCATAAGGCAGCAGGGCATTATTGACGCCATGAGATTCCAACCGATCATCGTTCCGGGCTGGAAAGACTCCGGGTCCGGCCATTGGCAGACGTTGTGGGCGCAGTGCCTGCCTCACGCCCAGCGCGTGCGCCAGCCTGATTGGCATACCCCGGATCCGGCGGTCTGGAATGCCACCGTGGCCACCTACGTGGATGCGGCCGCCTGCCCGGTGCTGCTGATCGCGCACAGCCTGGGTTGCCTGGCGGCGGTCGGCCTGCCGGTGCCGCTGCGGGCCAAGGTGGCGGGGGCCTTGCTGGTCGCGCCGGCGGACGTCGAGCGGGCCGGGGCGCCGGCGTGCCTGCGCGGCTTCGCCCCGGTGCCGCGCCATTCCTTGCCGTTCCAGTCCGTGGTGGTGGCCAGCGACAACGACCCCTATTGCCAGCTGGAGCGGGCGCGCCAGTTCGCCGCCGACTGGGGCAGCCGCTTCGAGGTCGTGCCGGGCGGCGGGCATATCAATGCCGAAGCGGGCTTCGGGGAATGGCCGCAGGGGCTGAAGATCCTGGCCGCGCTGCGGCGGCGCGCCACCTGGCGCGTGACGGCTCCCTTGCCGCGCGTATCGCCGGTGCCGATGTCGCTGGCGTCGTAGCGCGGGCGCTGTCAGGTGCCCTGCACCCGGCGCCCGGTATCGGTCTCGAACCAGTGCAGCGCGTGGCGTCCGTCCGGGCCCACGCTGACCTGGTCGCCAGCCCTGGCGGGCGTCTCGGCCAATTGGCGCGTGGCGCAGCGCACCACGACGGAATTTTGCCCGCAGCGGCAGTGCACCAGTTGCTCCGATCCCAGCGTTTCGACCATTTCGACTTCGGCCGGCAGGCCCTGGGCGTTGAGCAGCATATGCTCGGGCCGCATGCCCATGATGACGGCGCGGCCGCGCACCGCCGCGGGCACCTGCAGCGGCGAGATATCCAGCGCGACGCCGTCCAGGGTCTGCAGCGTGCCGTCGCCGGCCGCGTTGACGGGGACCAGGTTCATGGGCGGGGAGCCAATGAAGCCCGCCACGAAAGTGGACGCCGGCTTTTCGAAGACTTCGGTCGGCGTGCCGATCTGCTCGGGCACGCCCTGGTACATGACGATCATGCGGTGGGCCAGCGTCATGGCCTCGACCTGGTCGTGGGTGACGTAAAGGCTGGTGGTGCGCAGGCGGCGGTGCAGCTTCATGATTTCCAGCCGCATGGCCACGCGCAGCTTGGCGTCCAGGTTCGACAGCGGTTCGTCGAACAGGAACACCTTGGGCTCGCGCACGATGGCGCGCCCCATGGCGACCCGCTGGCGCTGCCCGCCGGACAGCTGGCGCGGGCGGCGGTCCAGCAGTTGGTCCAGTTCCAGGGTGCGCGCGGCCGACTCGACCCGCTTGCGGATTTCGTCCTTGGACAGCTTGCGGATTTTCAGGCCATAGGCCATGTTCTGGAACACGCTCATGTGAGGGTAGAGCGCGTAGTTCTGGAACACCATGGCGATGTCGCGCTCGGCCGGCTCCAGGTCGTTGACCACCTTGCCGTCGATCAGGATTTCGCCGCTGGTGACGGTTTCCAGGCCGGCCACCATGCGCATCAGCGTGGACTTGCCGCAACCCGAGGGGCCGACGATGACGATGAACTCGCCGTCCTGCACCTCGACGTCGATGCCGTGGATCACGGCGACGTTGCCGGCATAGGTTTTCTTGACGTTGCGGAAGCTCAGGGTAGCCATGGAATGTTCTTCGTGTAGACGGGTGAGGGCGGGGCGGCGGGCTATTTCTCGGTGTCGACCAGGCCCTTGACGAACCATTTCTGCATCAGGATGACCACCAGCGCGGGCGGGAT